>Ga0306901_1000913_pt1 | contig 10527 bp, 9 predicted proteins | sample AntRauMFilla3767_FD_190431 | JGI IMG/M metagenome (GOLD analysis project Ga0306901, IMG submission 190431) | Saline lake microbial communities from Rauer Islands, Antarctica - Metagenome Filla 3 #767 (v2) (version 2) | ecosystem: Environmental > Aquatic > Non-marine Saline and Alkaline > Saline ...
GGTGTTGTAATTAATCCTTCAGCATCATACTTTCAGGGTTCAATATTCGTATTTTGGGTCGATTTAGCCTACTATAGAAGTATATATGATCAATAATCTTAAAGAAAAGGCTGTACGCGCCCTGCGCTGGAGCGAGCAGTACACAAAGACAGATATGGTGTACCTCGCCAAAGGTGGTGGATGGCTGACATTCGGCCAGATACTCAAGACACTGGCCGGCCTAGGTCTAACAATTGCTTTCGCTAACCTACTTCCTCAAGAAACCTACGGGTCATATAAATACATCATTTCTCTGGCTGGAATTATTTCGATATTTACACTGACTGGCCTACGAACAGCAGTTACGCAGGCCGTAGCTCGCGGCTACGAAGGAAGCCTTGAATACGGCTTCAAGCAGATGCTGAAATGGAGCAGCGGGATTGTGATTGTTGCACTTGGCTGTGGAGCCTACTACTATTTGCAAGGAAATATAGAGTTTGCAACTGCAATGTTTTTTATTGCAGTTTTTTACCCAGTCCTTAAAAGCACCGAGTTATACCAAAACTTTCTTGAGGGAGTCCAGGACTTCAAGCATCGAACACTGTATATATCATCTTGGGAAATAATCCAGGCCTTAGTAATTGTCGGGACGATACTGCTTACGGACAGCTTACTCATGGTGCTTCTGGCATTCTTTGCTGCAAATGCTATCACACCGTTATTCTTCTTCTGGCTGACAAAGCGCAAGCATAAATCTAATAATAAGGTTGATCCAGATACACTTCCCTACAGCAAGCACTTGAGTATAATGAATGGTATCCGCAATATCGCCAAACACATAGATAAAGTACTAGTTTTTCAGTTTTTGGGCCCACTGCAGCTAGCCGTCTATTCCTTTGCCACCCTGCCGGTCGAGAAGGTTCGTGGATTACTGGGACCAATCAGCACCTTAGCACTGCCGAAATTCAGTGCAGCAAAAAAAGATGATCTACTAAACACCTTACCGCGCAAGGTTGGATTGTTTGTTATATTCTCTCTCTCTGTTGTTGTGGTGGTAATTTTTGCACTGCCGTATCTATTCGAACTTCTATTCCCTGCCTACATGGAAGCAGTTGCGTATGCGCAGGTGTATACACTTAGTTTTCTCTTTTATCCCGCAATCCTTTTTGAGCAAGCATTGGCCGGACAAGCTGATGAGAAGGCCTTGTATCGAATATCGGCTGGAGAAAGTATTTTCAAGATTGTCTCAATAGGTGTTTTGTTGTGGCTGTATGGGATCTGGGGTGGAATTTTAGCTCTTGTATTAACTGAAGCGGTAAAGGCTTCTTTGAACAGCTTCTATTTTTACAAAATGAAATAATTATGACTAAAACAAACAATGAAAAAAAATATCTACACGTTTTTATGCCAAACTCAGTCAGTACCGAAGATGACGAACGTTATTATATAGCCAGACCATTCTTTTTTAATGAGCTGCAAAAGCATTTCAATATTAAGCTGTATTGCAAGATAGATAATAAAACTTGCATTGACAGTATCAAACAACAACCAATAGATGCCAATATTGAGATAATTGATTTCTTTGACGAAACATCATTTATACACCTACTAAAACAATATCAAAAATACAAAAAGGAGATAAAAAAATTACCAAAAAACGACTTTTATTTCTCTTTTTACCCCCTAAAAAGATCGGGTGTGATTCTTGCTTATCTTTTGCACAAATACCAGCTTACAATCTGGGTAAAATCACTTTCAGGTCTGGCTTTTATTCCTTCAGAAAGCAAAGTAGTTAATTTCTTTAAGCGCCTCACGCTACCGATTAAACGACTTCTCTATAAAGCATTATCAAATTACATCTTTACAGACAACCTTATCTTCTACACATCAGATATCGTCTTTGATAAACAAAATCATCTCCACCAGCACGAGATCATCTCCTGCTCAGACTTTAACAGAGACAAAAGTCTTATTAGGTATGATTTTAGCAATGAGATCTGTTTTGTTGGTGGTGAACAGCCGCAAAAAGGCTTAATCTACGTTTTGCAGGCTCTGCATCTTATTCCCGAGCGAAAGCGACCGAAATTAAATATCATTGGCATTGAAAAAATTAAAAGAAAAAAACATCAAAAACTAGCGAAGGATCTTGATATTAAAATCCATGGAAAAGTGTATGAACGAGATGCTTTCTATAAAAAACTCGCTGAAAATGATTTCTTGATAATGCCATCAATTGCTGAGAAACAGGGAAAAGTTCAACTTGAGGCCATGAGTGCTGGAGTGGTGCCAGTCTGTGCTGATTCAGGCGGCACACATCAGACAATGGATAACTTTTATAATGGTTTGTTATTTAAAGAGCGTGACATCTCCGAGCTAGCAAGTCAGATACAGCTACTTTATAAAAATCCCAGCCTACACAAAAACATGCAATCAAATGGACTGAAGACAATACAGAATCTTTCGCTAGAAAGACAGTGCTATAAGATGGCCTCCATCATCACTAATCGTTATCTGAAATAATTATGATCAAAAAATTTATAAAATTTTGGCGTAAAATAAAATTTATATATAAAAACGTAGAGATTGTTGAAAAATCTACATTCTATCTAGTATTTGTGTACATCTTGTCGGTAACTGCAGAAATAATGAACAGAATGATTCCAGGAACAAAGTCAGTGTTTAATAAATTGTGTTCTCATTTATTCTCTGATGAGTTGACTGTCAGAAATAATATTGGGGTCTTCAACACAACACTTCGTAATGATTCCTTCATGAAATCATTGCCTTTTTTTGAGCATTATCACCACAACTGGTTAGATAAGGCTAAAAACAAAAAAGTTTTTGTGGATATCGGCGCCAATATCGGATTCTTTACAATCATGGCTCTAAACAACAAGGGGTTCCAGTCAGCTATAGCAGTCGAGCCAACTCCGAAAACCTTCGATAGGTTGCAAAGAAATATAGTGAGCAATAATCTACAGAAGCAAGTTAGTCTATACAACAAGGCTGTTGGTAGTAAGAAGTCCGTAATGAGTATAATTCAGAATCCTTTTCATACTGGCAGTAATCAAGTAGTAGAACGTAAAGGTAGAGAATTATTTGAGATTAATGTCATTGCATTTGATGACATCATTCAAGAGGAGCGAATAAATATTGGCGATATTGGGTTCATCAAAATTGACGTAGAAGGCTTTGAATTAAATGTACTGGAAGGAATGAAAAGCATCCTGAAGAAATTAAATTCGAGCGTCTTAATATTTATTGAAATAAGAGATAGAGATGAAAACAAACAAGCAGTTGAGGGTATCTTAACACAAGGTAACTTTAAGCTGATTGACTCCTTAAATTCTAATTATCTATACGAGAAGCAACCTTCATCCAATCTTTAATAATCTTCTTTTGACTGAATGATTGTAGGTACAACTCCGGGTTGAGATCATCACTTTTCCGAATAATCGCTTGCTTCATTTCTTCTGCAAATACTTCTTCGGCTTCAGTTAATGATTTTTCATCAGGTGATTTGAATATGTGATCCTCATTAAATGGTGGCGTTAAAGTTCCGCAGTCAGTAGTATACGGATACGTAATTGACTCACTGATATCAAGACAGGGAGCCAAAATCTCCCGTGGGCCAGCGACACAATCAGTTGATACAACCGACTTACCGACTGCCAGCGACTCCAAGATAACATTACCCATCCCTTCCCAAAGAGAACTGAGCACAAACTGATCAGCCGACCTGAGAAACGAAAATACATTCTCCTGATTTCCAAACAAATACACCTTATCTTCAAGTCCGCAATCAGCTATGAGTTTCTGGAGTTGCTCCCTCAACTCTCCCTTTCCGAGAATTGCAAGCTTCGCTTCTGGGTTACTTTCTGCAACAGCAGCAAAACAACGGATGAGATGTGACTGTCCTTTCTGATGCGTAAGCCGACCAATACTAATAAAGTTAAATCCACTGGCAAAGAAATCACGATACTCCTCCGGCAACGGCTTTTCAGCAAGCCTGCTGGCTTTACCTGCATCAATTGGGTTGTAAATTGTTGTAGTGTTCTGTAATCCAAAATTTTCCTGTAGTAGCTTCTCGACCCCTCTTGATATTGCCACCACAACATCAGCGTGTGGATAGAGCCAGCCCATAAGGGATTTATAAAGATGACTATTCTTTTTTGTATTATTGCGTACCGAGCAAATTATATTACTTTGATTGTTAAAAAAAATTCTACTCAAGCAGGTGGCAAAGTTTGCCTCCTCCATGAAGGAAATAACAGTATTTATGTCATTACTCCTGCAATACCTCCTTATCTTATAAGCTCGCTTAAACTGATTAAAAACTTTTACAAATAAATTACTTTTTAGCGGCTCGTTTAATGATATGTACTTACCGGAAAAATCATACTGTGGGCGAAAATCATAAAAGGTGAGAAAGTGTGCATCACCGCCAGATTCTTTTAATCCGCTACCCACCATCGCCGCTACCCTCTCAGCTCCGCCGCCACGCTTTAAGCTCGGTACAACTATCAGAACATTTTTTTTGGTGGTATACATAAAGATTTTTGAGCGTCTTTTTTCCTCCCCATAAAATCAAGCACTCACTCTACTTTAACGCCCATAGCACCAGTATCCATTTTACTTAACAGGATTTTAATATTATTCTCCTTGATATATTCTTCGGTTGCCATCCTTGCTCCTTTCCACGAATTATAATCATCGATAATAAGCACTCCACCTTTAACTAATCTTGGATAGAGATGTTCAAGTTCATGTCGGGTAGATTCATAAAAGTCAGTATCAAGTCGTAAGATAGAAATCTTCTGTGGAATACTCTGCGGAATAGTATTCTCAACCTTTCCTTCAACAAAATCTAGATTTTGTTTTGGATATTCTGTTTGCTTCATGTTTCTCTTCACGTCACTCAATGAAGAGTAAACCCACTCGTTGTGACTTTCCCTTTTCTTTTTTTGCCAGATCTTTGACGCCTGCTTATCTTCAGATAAGCTAACGTCCTTATCGGTCGGTTTAGACATGCCCGAATAAGTGTCATAAAGCCAGATATTTCTATTGGCCTGACCCTCCTGAAGTAACGTGTAGGCCATAAGCATAGACTGACCACCTTTATAGACACCGCATTCCACAAAGTCCCCTTTTATATTATTTTCTTCGACATATTTCACTGATCGATATAAAGCGTAACTCTTTTCTGCAGAAACCATTGTGTATGCTTTACATTTCTTGTAAATCTCCATAAAATCTTTGTTTCCAAAAATATCCTCAGGATAGAGATACTTTTTATTCACAATAGTGAAATCTGTAAACTCTATTACTTTCTTTAGGATTTTTTTTATTTCTTTTAACATTTTTTTATTATGATGGTTACTTATAAAATCTCAGACGCCGAGCGATGATCGCACAAAAAATTATAAAAAGAAGGATTACTCTCAAACACTATCAGCTCCCATTCTTTTTCAGGTGAATACACATCAACACACGAGATCAACCGGTTATCCGTAGGACATAGTGAAATATGATGAGTTCGTGTATATTCTTTTCCAAATTCATCAGCAAAAATATATCGAATCTGCTTCATGGCACCTGAATAAATATGTGCCACTGCAATACATTTACCATACTCCCCGGTCGTAGTAGCTTGTAATGGTAAAATAACACCCTTCGCATCATTTTTGATTATATCACCAGCAGGGCGATACGTGGTACGTGAAAGATTTAGCACTCGCTTAAAAGCACGTTTAAGTAAATGCACTGGGCCAACATTATGAATAGGACAAAGCGGTGAAGTAAGTACTGGCTTTGCTGGAAAATTCGCAATTTCAGCAGAATATAACATACTTGTCGCTCGTATTCTGCCACCTGCATAAAGTATTGCATTTTTACTAGCATTTGTATCAGGCACAATTATTCGGTCTTTGGTGTACATCCCTAATGCTATACGCCATACTTCTCCACAGTCACCACTTACTAAGTTATACCGAAAACCAATTATGTCCGTGCCGTTATCGCCGCCCATTTCTGGAACAATGATAACTTCATCAGAGGTCTCTTCTAATTTATATGTTGCCGGAAAAGAGAAATTACCGCCCTTAAGAACATCACGAACCCATCTCCATTGACCATCATCCCCTTCTTGCAAATGCACAATACGCTTATCTTCTGAAGAAATAAGTGCTTCACATAAAATATACAATGTGTCATCTTCTCTTTTTCGTATAAACGGATCGGCAAGAAACCTTGCTTCATATGGCAAGATATCCGTACCTATGACAGATTTTATATTAAATCCATCTTCATTAATTAGATTTTTATTGAGTTTAATTTTATTCTTCACAATATAGATTCGTTACAAAACCATCCTCGATAATATTGCTAATTCTGTTACGGACTTCTGATGAAATAGAGTTTTCTCGATACGTAATCAACTCTGACGCCACAGGTAAATCTGTATTCAAACTAACTTTTTTTAGAATAGAATTCATCGTCTGCTGTGGATTGTTGCAATATTCTTTATAACTAATAGTTATGTAATTTATAAAAAGATGCTGTGATTGCTGTATAAGAAGATGAGTATACTTATATTGCATAGCACAATCAGTAATTGCATCGCCAGTTTTCTTTGGCATCCCCTGTGGTGTAACACCCCACCATTTATCTATGTTTCCTTTTACTTTTTTTCGACGATTAAGCAAACTAACAACATTATTGTACGGATCGCGGATAATATGAACAAGGGTTGGTCGAGCAAATTGATTTGCTAAAAATGGCAGAAGGTTAATGTTTGCAATTCTTTTATTCACAAATATTCCAGAAGCGTCATAATGAGGTACAACATTTTTACGAAGTATATTGTGAAATTCCTGCTGAGTCATATCTAACTTAATTTTCCTATCCAAAAAATCACTTTGTTTCATTAATCCAAACTTATACAGTAACTTATTCATTTTTCTTAAAATACGGTTTTGTTTTTTTAGGTATACTGCCCCAGAAATACCCTTTAGGTGTTTAGAGAAAATTGTAGTTCCAGATCTAGGTGCACCAACAACAAAAATTGCCTTTTCCATTTTTCCTTCATCATCCTGCTCTGCCCTGCTGTCTGACTTCTTTGTTTGTGTATATTTATTCATATCTATATATTTTCTGCAATAAATTTTTGTAGTTTCTCTTTTGCTGCCTCAAGTGAGTATGAATCCTGTATCAGCTGGCGGGCAGTCTGGCCGTACTGATCACGAAGCTTTGGCTCATCATACAGTTGCTCGAGTCTCGTGGCGAGATCACCAGCATAACCAAGCCGGAAAGACAGACCATTTTCGCCTGTTTTTATCAGTGCCGTGTTCTCGGGAATGTCACTAACAACACACGGCCGAGCCATCGCCTCTGGAACAACCATCCCTATTGCCTCTTTGTCACTAGCTAATATTAGCAAATCATGTTTTTTATAAAATTTACCCATTTCTTCATACGGTACTGGTTCATGAAAAGTAACAAATTGTTCAAGCCCCTTTTTTTTAACAAGCTCCATGACATCATTTTTTGTATCTCCCTCACCAAGCAGAGTCAAAGAGATATCTTTGTATCCTTCTTCGTGAAGAATCTCTAAAGCATTTATGACATCGATGTGACGCTTTAGTGGTACAAATCTTGCAACCATAACAAGAGATAATGCCTTGGTAGTATTTACGTCTATCCCTTTAGTTGAAAATTTATCTGTATCAATTCCAGCCGGAAGTAACTTAGTTTCTGGAAAACCGTTAGGAGACAAATATTTTTGCGCAAATTCTAAGCTATTATTAGTCCACGCAGTTAATAGTGACGCATTGTTGATAATTGGTTTTGACACCCAAATTACTACACGATCAACAATACCCATAAGACCACTTTTTATTGATAGTTTTTCTATCGTTACTATGTACGGAGTATCAGAACGCCAACAGTACCAAACGGCCTGCCATGTCATTGGTAAATAAAATAAATCTATAACAACTACATCGGGAGAATATTTTCTAAGCTCGTCCACCAAACCATCAAGCGCGACCAGCTCTTGAACATTACCGTCTGAACCCGTTAAATACGATTTTATTTTCCGAGGCACATAAAATAGCATGAATGGAAACGATATTGGTTTCAGATAAGATATTTTAAATGGATTGGAATTGTTTTCAGGTGATCTTTTATCTTGAGATATCATTAAGCCCCGCCAGCCAAAATTGGAGACTAATTTTGATAATATATTAATATAAATTGAGTTGGCTGATCTGGATACCCATGCTACTTTTTTATTATTCATATAATTCTTCATGATTATCAACCATTTTCTGTATAGAAAATTCATCTCCTACGCGCTCCTTAGCTCGACGACCTATAGAATCAATTTTATCTGAAGTTAAAGTAAAAACATAGTCAATTTTTCCGGCTAGTCTTTTTGCATCTTCAGAATCTACCAAAAAACCAGTCTCAGAATCATTGATAATCTCAGTATTACCACCTACGTCCGTAGCAATGATAACCTTTCCAGCCCAGGCAGCCTCTAGCAAAGCCACGGAAAAGCCTTCCCAAAGTGATGGCATTATAAAAAAATTAGCAGCCTGTAGAAACTCGTTCACATTATCAACATTACCTTTTAAAATAATCTTATCCTGAAGGCCGTAATCTTGTATTTGACCCTTCAACTTTTCACGCTCTGGGCCTTCTCCTAGAATTATAAATAATGCCTCCTTATCAACTGAAGCAACGGCTTGAATTAAATACGTGTATCCCTTCTGCTTTGTCAGACTTCCCACTGAAACAAATACTTTTTTATACTTTGGTATATCTAACTTATTTCTCATTTCCGCTTTGTCCTTTTCGGGAAAATTTTTTAAATTAATGCCATTATGGATAACCTGGACTTTATCCTTATCTACTATTCCTTTTTTTACTGCATTAGAAGCAACTCTTTTCGAAACAGCTATGTTTAAATCAACAAAAGATCTTGTTAATGAGAGCAGCTTTTCCCTGAACAAGCTACCAAATTCTACATTGTGTATAGTGGATATTATTTTAGGAACTCCAGTGATGCTGCCTAAAACTCTTCCCAAGATATCGGCATGAAATAAATGTGTATGCAGGATGTCAGGGCTTTCCTTTTTAAGGATTTTAAATAATTTAAATATAGCAAGAGGGTTATATTTTGACCTTATACCTAAACTATAAACCTGAATATCTAAGACTTGAATTTGCTTACCAATATCACCCAGCGGCATTATCGAAATAACTGTGGTTTTGAATTTATCTGTATCAATTCTGTCAGACATATCCCGAACAAGCATCTCGGCACCACCGGTGTGTAAACCGGTGATTAAATACATTACTTTTTTCTTTTTGTCTTTTTGCATATTCTATATTCAAAAATCTCATCTCCAGCGCAGGATTTTAAGAGGCATCTCTATACAAATCCAGATACGTATTTTTACTTCTCTCTAGCACTAGTTCCTTGGACCGGCTATACACTGCCTCTGATAACGTATTGCGATCATCTGCATCCAGTAGCGAACCAAGTTTTTCAATGAACTCAGATGCATTGCCAGGCCGGTAGACCATGCGCTGGTCGCCAACGACGCTACCGCTGCAGCCAACATCACTGACCAAAAGCGGTACGCCGGCATGCATAGCCTCGGTAAGCGTCATAGACAGCCCTTCGTAATGACTGGGAAGAACAAAGACATCGAGACCGGCCATGAACCTGGCTGCGTCATCCTGACGACCAAGAAGAAATACCGAATCAGTCAGACCAAGCCGATGAATGATACCGGCCAAGTGATCATACTCGGGCCCATCGCCGATGATGATACAGACCACATCGTTGCGGTGCTTTTTTAGTTTCCGAAGCTGGCGAATCAGGAAGGCGTAGTTTTTTGCATACACTAACCGACCAATGGCACCAACCAGCCTTTTGCCTGATATGTCAGCACCCGTCATATCTTCCAACTTTTTGCGAGCATCATCCGGGTCGAGGTATGTCTGCTTGCTTGGATCTATACCGTCCTTTATCACAACCTCATTAGGTGCCTTTATATCCATAGCGTGGGCTGTCATCTGATTTGCCTCGCATTGAAATACACCAACATCTACATACGGTAGCAGTACCTTGTAACTGCGAATGTAGAACCACTTCTTGGCTGGGTTTGTCTTGTATCCCGGTGCCAGTATGGAAAGCCCACGAAAGGTGAATATTGTTTTCGGTCGACTAGAAAACGGTGCTCGACATGCTAGTGCCCCGGCCAGTGCCGATGAGCTATTCAGATGCACAACATCGAATGCCTCTTGCTTTCGAAGGTAATTCCAGAGTTCGAAGATGTAGGCAAAAATCTTGAACGGATTAGATCGGGAAAGATACCGCAGGCGTTTGTGGGTGATACCGCTATCCTTAAGACGAGTCGGTAGATATGCACCTCGCCCGGACGCAACCGTGACATCATGACCGCTTTCCGTATAACTTTCAGCTAGATCAATTATCCGCTTCTGTGCCCCACCCATATCACCCTTTGTTACAACTAG
>Ga0306901_1000915_pt1 | contig 10517 bp, 12 predicted proteins | sample AntRauMFilla3767_FD_190431 | JGI IMG/M metagenome (GOLD analysis project Ga0306901, IMG submission 190431) | Saline lake microbial communities from Rauer Islands, Antarctica - Metagenome Filla 3 #767 (v2) (version 2) | ecosystem: Environmental > Aquatic > Non-marine Saline and Alkaline > Saline ...
TTCTACCGACAAAAATGAAGGATGAAACAATCACTGTCTTATCTTTTGAGATTCACACTTTGCGTGTTGATATTTTTAATTTACCTACTTGCTTGGCGACCGGTACGGCATGCGATTACTCAAAAAATGGTCTATCCGGTCTTGGCAAAAACTCAAAGTGATCAGTTCTCAATCGTATCAGACGGCACAGCGCTTCGTATTACCTTTTCCGCTGATTCATCACCACAAACCTATCAGTACAGCCCACAGGGTGGTTTCTTCTTTCTCATTGCTCTACTTACGCTGATTTGCATCGCCGCTAAAAAACGCTGGTATTTTGTGTTGATTGGCTTTCATGCCTGTGCAATATTATTAACCTATGGAATAATGATGCTAAGCAAGGACGGGTGGCATACCGGTTTTATACTTGTTGATTTTACGGTCACCTATCTTGGGCCGTCCATTTCACTGGCTTTGGCGGCTTGGGCGGTGGCAAAAAAGAGGGAACGCTCGGGCAAATAAAATGAAAGAGACCGCTCGAAAAATATTTATTACTGCACTTGATAATGCTACTCCCGAAAAATGGGTTGATGACTGGTTGGCCAGCAACCAAAACTTCATCAATCAACAAAAAAATAATTACTCGGATAGCTTTATTATTGCCATTGGTAAAGCGGCGCGGCCAATGGCTAAAGCGCTGAGAAAAAAGCTACGCCTTAGTAATAACAACATAATTTGCATCACCCCTGACGGACAAGCTCCCGAAGAGTACAGTATCATTTCTTCTCACCCCATTCCGGATCAAAAAAGTGTAAACGCGGCTGAGAACGTTATCCAATTTATTGAACATATTCCCGATCAATCGTTGGTTTTTTTTGCTCTTTCTGGTGGTGCTTCAGCGCTGATATGTAAACCAGCCGGCAACATTGCGCTGGATGATATTAAAATCATCAATAAGAAATTGATTGCATCCGGGTCCTCAATTCATGAAATCAACAGCGTGCGTAAACATTTGTCAGCCATTAAAGGCGGACAGCTATTAACACATTTCAATGAAAATACGAGTTTGGTTGATTTAATCATTTCTGATGTGCCCGGCGATGATTTGGAAATCATTGGCAGTGGGTTGACAGTCCCGGATTCCTCAACATTTCAGGATGGTTTCGATGCGCTCTTGAAATACAAACTGTGGGAAAAATGTCGGGAATCAATTCATTCTCATATCGAAAAAGGATTGGCCGGTGATGTACCTGAGACCCTCAAACCCGGAAATGATCCCGTACAAAACCATCGTTCATATATCATTGGTTCAGCCCGGAAGTTAGCAGAAAAAATGGCGCAAATAGTTGAGGAAAAAGGATACAAGCCATGGATTGCTGAGGAGCCGTACAATCAACCCGTAGAGAAAGTAGCAGAGATGGTAGCAAGCAAAATTAAAAATTTGATCGAGGAGTCAAATCACCCTGTAGCACTAATTTTTTATGGGGAATCAACGTTAAAAGTGACGGGCAACGGCAAAGGCGGACGCAACCAAGAGCTGGCGCTGCGCGGGGCGCTACAAATAGCGGACATGGAAGATGTAACTTGGCTAAGCGCCGGTACCGACGGCATTGACGGCCCTACTGATGCGGCCGGTGCTGTTGTTGATGGAAATACCATTAAACAGGCTCAAGAAAAAGGGCTGAATGCTCGAGAATTTTTGCAAAATAATGACTCATACCACTTTCATGATCAGATGGGTGCGCTGTTAAAGACAGGACCCACGGGAAATAATGTGATGGATGTTGTGCTGGTATTGGTTGAGTAGTTGCGGGTTATTTCGAATTAGAATAGGGAATTTTATATATTGATAACAGATGATTATAAATATCAATAAGCAAATCTGATGTCTCAAATTACAAAAAAAGCTCAAGAAGATGATCGGTCTTTGAAAAATATGCAAGAGGTAGAAGAAAGACGAAAAAAGATATATCGGTCTATGTCTGCAGAGCAAAAACTGACTATAGCGGCCGAGCTTTATTATGCTGCCTTAGGCCTAAAAAAAGCACATTTACAGCGGCTTAATCCTGATTGGCCCCAAGCTAAAGTAGATGATAAAGCAAGAGAGTGGATGTTGTATGCAAGAACCTGAACTTTTCTTGGTATTCTTACGGCCATTAAATAAACTAAAGATTCCTTATATGGTTACGGGTTCTATGGCGGCAATGATTTACGGGGAACCGCGCTTAACGCATGATATCGACTTGGTTATTGATCTAAAAAAGAAACGGATTAATGACTTTCATGAGGCTTTTAATAGTAAGAAATTTTATGTACCTCCAGTTGAGGTGTTAAATATAGAAGCAGCACGAAAAATGAACGGCCATTTTAATTTACTACATCAAGACACCGGTTTTAAGGCAGATGTATATTTAAAAGGAAAAGATGAACTTCATATATGGGCCTTTGAACACGGAACTACGGAAAAAATTAGCAATGAAACCATTTGGGTAGCGCCACCCGAGTATGTCATCCTACGAAAATTAATGTACTACAAGGAAGGTAAGTCTGAAAAGCATTTGAATGATATTCGAAGCATGATGGACCATCAAAAAGGTAAAATAAATATCAATCAGATAGAACAGAGGGTAAAAAAATATAATTTAGTAAAAAGCTGGGAACAACTTTTAAAATTTTGAAGTTATTGATTTTTATAATTTGAATTTTTATGCAAGAAGCAGAAGCGTGCAGCATAAAATCCCCCATAACAGAGCCTGTGAGAAAATGCTCCCAAAGGGATGCCTAAGGCAAAAGTCAAGTATTAGTTGTCTTAAATTATTTAAGCGATATAGACCTATTTTTAATGCTCCCCTCCTTGAGCCGTGGTTTTACGGCATAGGGAGGGGGGCCGGGGGTGGGTACCTTGTCGGACAGGCTGTCCGACCTACATAACTCCAAAGTTAAAGCTCTGAGGGAGTTGTACTCCCGAAGTAAAAAGTGTGTGGAGTTATAGCAATAAAGTTCGGAGGTATAACCTCCTCACAATAATAACTTGAAAAAATATGGGAACTCATTTAAGGTCCCAATTAACAGGCAAGAAACACAGAGAGTTTAAAATATTATGATTTGGCAGGACCCTTTCTACTTATGGTTAATCATTCTCATTCCAGGCTTAGTAGCCGGCTTGTGGTGGTATAACAAATATCTTACTAAAAAAAGAGATCAATATTTCGACACGTCTATGTTTGAAACACTCCGACGGGGATTCTGGGCGCTGGGCAGCCGACTAAAATTAATCAGTATTCTCGCAGGCCTGTTTTTTTTGATCGTGGGCTTGGCAGGCCCCAAAGTGGGTACCGAAGTGAAAGAAGTGAAGCGGCAGGGCGTAGATCTGCTGGTAGCCCTCGATTTATCGGCCAGCATGAATGCCGAAGACGTTAAACCGAGTCGGCTCGAAAAAGCTAAATACGAAATTTCACGTCTCGTAGAACGCCTCAATGGGGATCGGGTGGGGCTTATTATATTCACCGGAGATGCCTACCTGCAAGCACCTATGACGCTGGACTATTCAGCCCTGCGGTTGTTCCTTAATATTGCGGAAACGAATCAAATGCCCAATTCAGCCACCGATTTTAGTGCAGCCATGCAAACGGCGGCCAAAGCATTTGAATCACCCAACGATGAGGATAATTCAAGCCGTGCGTCTAAAGTCATGTTGATCATATCCGATGGGGAAAACCATGGCGATTCATACAGCCAGGCATTGAATGCTTTAACGAAAAAAAATATATCGGTCTATACGCTTGGCATTGGTTCGCGCAGCGGGGGCACTATTCCTCTTTATAATGACAGCGGAACGTTGACCGGTTATAAACGAAATGAAAATGGTGAGGTTGTAACAACAACGCTGCAAGCCGATATACTCCAGGATATAGCAAGTGAAGGCGATGGAGATTATTATGAAATTGAGCGTGGTAATGATGGCATTGATGCTTTTTTGGCACGATTGGATGATTTACAACAGGGTGAATTCTCGAGCCAGGAATATGCCGATTTTAAAAATCAGTACCAGTGGCTGGTGGGCATTGGGTTGGGTTTTGTAGTGATTTCTTTAGTGGTTCCGGGATATAAATTAAGGAGCAAAGAAACAGAGTAGCAAAGTGACAGAGTAGCAAAGAAACAGAGTAGCAAAGTGGCAAAGTAAATCAGGTGATTAGGTGATGATGAAATTAGGTAACAAAAAAAATTTATCATGAGGCCGCACTATAAATTAGAGGCTTGGAAAAATGCCATGAAATTAGTTGATGAAGTAGGTTATATAGCTATACAGCAACAAAGTATAAAAGCAGGGTAATTAGGGAACTTGGGGATTAGGTAATGAGACCACATTATAAATTAGAAGCATGGAAAAACAGCATGGATTTGGTGGATGATATCTACGAGCTTACCGGCGATTTCCCGGGACAGGAAAAATTTGGACTGGTATCGCAAATGAGACGCTCGGCAGTATCTGTCCCCAGCAATATCGCGGAAGGAGCAGCAAGAAACAGCGATGCAGAATTTGCACATCACTTGAATATTGCAAAAGGATCATTGAGTGAACTCGAAACACAAGTTATCATTTCAAAAAGGCAGGATTATGTAGCCAATATTTCTGAAATCATTGATTTAATTGAAAAAGTCGCCAGTCAACTTTCAGGTCTATATAGCCATGTTAAAAACAGGTAATTATTTCTATTCTATACTTAATCACCATTAATCTAATCTCTTAATCACCTATTACGTGATCAACCTATTCATTACCGACATTGACGGATGTCTTGCTGAACCTTTTGTGAGCCCTGACTGGAATCTGTTAACTAAGATTAGGGAGCTCAATCAAGCAAGTGAAACCGACCCTTCCATTCCACGGCTTACAATCTGTTCAGGTCGGCCATATCCTTATGTAGAAGCCATCGGCCAGTTAATGGGCATTACTCTTCCTGTAAGTTTTGAAAGTGCAGGTTTGTTTAATATCAGCAACCACCAAATAACAACAAATGGGGTGTTTGATGAGGAAGCTGAAAAAACCATTACTGAATTGAAAAACTGGCTCAACCATGAAATTATAGCTAAGCACCCGGCGATGGTGGCCGAATTTACGAAGCGCATGGATGCGGGATTGGTTCACCCCAACACTGAAATCATCAACAAGGTGTATCCGCAGATAAAAAGGTATGTCTCAGAAAATTATGAAAATGTTGAAGTTCATCATACGGACGTTTCGGTCAACATGGTGATCAAAAAAAATAATAAGAGAGCCGGCATCAAAAGCCTTTGTGAATGTGCGAAAGTGAATCCTTCTGACACGGCCTACATTGGAGATAGCAGCGGTGATATTCCGGGATTAAAATTGGTAGGATATCCATTTGCACCGAAGAATGCATCCGATGAAGTAAAAAAGGTCGCGGAGGTGATACCGTATTCATCTACACGTGCGGTACTTGAGGTCTACCAAAGGCTGGTTGAGATAAATAAAGCACGATAAACGTCGCTTGCTATCTTGTGATTTGAAAAATTGTAGTACTAATTACGGCTATCGTAGAAACAATAGCGGAGTAGATAGCCACGCGTTCCTGTGCTGATAAACTTTTAACGGCCTCTTCTTCAGGAACTACTAAAGTAGCGCCGGGTTTAACCGACGGATAGTCTTTGAAGAAAAGGAAACGTTTTACGCGGTTCACATCACCGTTGGCATATACAATGTATGAATTTTTATTTTTAGCCAGCTCATTATATCCGCCGGCGGCCGTAATGTAATCGCGATACGTCAGGTCATTATCATACCGAATACTGGTGGGATAGAAAACCCCTCCTTTTACAATTACGGTTTGAAGCTGTTTGGGGACGAAAATAGAATCCTGCTTCTGTACAAAAAAATCAAACTTTGACTCAGGGTTTTCTAAGATGCGCGGAAGCTGTAGTCCAATTTTGGAAATAGTTACTTCATTTGGTTTTTGGTTGCGCTGGTTTAATGAATCACGACGCTGGGTAAAAAAGCCTTCGATATCTTCTGTGTCCTCATTTTTATCGGTTTTTAATCCCGGTACTTCTCTAAATAGCGTTGCTCCTTCGGTATAGGCGTCGTTGGTAAGCCCGCCGGCACGATTAATAATATCTGAAATACGATCATTTTCAGTTTCCAGGGAATAAGAGCCCGGATATTCAACCTGTCCCGAAATAATAACATCCTGTTGTTTTTGATAATTTGGAGCCGTTCGAATGTAGACTTTATCGAAAGGTTCAAGCTCAAAAGCAGCAGCTCCGGGCTTCAGTGACAGATCTTTATTAACTTTGAATCGAAAAATATCAGCAATTTGTGATGTGTTAAAATCTTCCTGTTCACTCTGCAGGCGCCGTGCAACTTCTATGCGATAGGGGGTCGCCTCGTTCGTGAAACCGTTGGCTTGAAGTATAATATCCTCCAGCGTCATTCCGTCAGCAAATTGATATTTATCGGGGCTTTGCACTGCTCCCTGTATTTGTATAAAATATTCATCCCGCAAATCAAAGATGGAAGAGATAATGACCAGGTCATTTTTTCTGAGCGCAATATCATTTTCATCCGGATTTTGCATGAGTTCCTTTACACCAAAGCGGAGCGTTTCAAGAGTATAGTCGTCTTGTTCGCGGTAAATAAGTCCGCGATTTTGAAATGCATCGCCCCGAAGCCCTTCGGCTCTTTTGATGAGAGAATGCAGCGTGGTGGTATCGGTTACCTCGTAGCGGCCTTCGCGGAAAACAGCTCCCCGAATCTCAACAATATTTTCAAATCGATCCAACACTTTTTCCACGTTTACCAAATCTCCGTTATGCAGGTTGAATTCATCAAAATCACCCTTTGCAACATCATTTATACGGCGTTGACGGCCGGTACTTCCAATAATTTTGATACGGTCTTGGTAGGCATTTCCTGTAAAACGACCGGCAAACTTAATCAGTTCTTCCAGTGTCTCCGCATTCCGGGTTTCATAGATACCCGGCCGTTTTACTTCACCATTTATTTGAACGCGGTTGACGTATGGATTTATTTTAATAATATCTTGATCCCGAAGGCGAATATTTTCGGACTGATTGCCATCTATAAGCAGGTTATAAATGTCAAAATTGGAAATAACCGAATCACCCCGAATGATATCAATATTTCTGAAGCTACCGGTTACGGTTGGTCCCCCGGCTGAATATAATGCATTGAAGACCGTAGCAAGCGATGGCACGGTGTAGGTTCCGGGTTTATTTGCTTCACCGATAACGGTAACCTTAATGCTGCGCACCTGTCCCAGGCTCAGCTGCATATAGGTGTTCTTTTCAGATTCTTGGCTTGGATTCAATCCGGAATATATTTCTCCCAATCTACTTTTTAGGCGCGTCTTTGCCTCCTCAATCGTTAAGCCATTAATATAAATCGGTCCTATATTATTGATGACAACCATCCCGTCAGGTGAGACTTGCAGCTGATAGTTATCTTCTGTACTTCCATAGATATCAATAATTAGTTCATCGCCGGCCCCCAGTTGGTAATTTGCAGGGGTGGGAATATTAAGGGAGGGTTCAAAGGAAGTGGCGCTATTATTAAATAAACTGTACCCAAATATTTGGTCTTTTAGTTTTTGTTTGACTAAAGCAATGGAATCCTGTTTTGTTTGATACTTTACAAGCTCAATAGACTGATAAAAGCGGAGAGAATCGCGTGTGGAATCGGCGCCAAAGAATCCTTCAAAAAATTGTGTATCAGAAATATCCAACTCAGTGTATCGAAGCCTGTTATTACCGGAGGAGCTATTATTTCGACCGGATCCGCCGGCTTGATTTAATCTATTACGGAGTTTAACGGCTTCAGAACGCGGCATCCCACGCTGCACCGCTAATTGTGCCAGTTGATTTGCTGAAAGCCCGCGATCTTTAGCGGCATCATTGAGCCTTTGTATTTGCTGTTCGGTTAAATTGTCAACATTTATATTTTCAAAATCTATGTTTTCAATACTTTGGGCAGATGCTAAAATGGTAAAACTTAAAAATGCTAAAAATAAAAGGCTGAATTTGAACTTCATCAACAGTAAAGATTTATAATTTTCTGTTAAAATAAATTAGATATGAGCAACTATACAATATCGTGAAGCTGTTGATAATTGCACGGTGAATACTTGTGATCCTTTTTTTCTATTTGAATAACTTCACGGTCGGCGTCATGTTCCATAAAAATGTACCAATTTTCGGCGACCGCCCTATCCAGAAAATTCTTTTTTTCATCTAAGGTTTGCTTGGGATGCATATCATAGCCCATCACCCAGGGCAGTGGAACGTGGACATGAGTGGGAAGCAGATCACCCGCAAAAACGATTGTTTGATCACCGGTATCAATTTTGGGCAACTGCTGACCTATGCTGTGTCCATTAACCGGCAGGGCTGAAAGCCCATCTTCAAAGGTATAGTTATCTTCAACAAGATGTAGTTGATTAGAATTAGCAATGGGATCGATGTTGTCGGCCATGAAACTGACTTTTTCTCGCGCATTGGGGTTTATTGCCGTTTCCCAGTGTCGCTCGTTTACGTGGTAGGTTGCATTGGTAAACGTATGCTCAATATTTCCTTTTTCGTTGTAAAAGGTTGTTCCGCCGCAGTGGTCAAAATGCAGATGGGTAAAAATAATATCGGTAATATCATCCGCTGCAAATCCCTGCATTTTTAATGAAGAGTGCAGGTTGCTGTGATTGTAATCAATATCATAAATGGCGGACATTTTTTCATTAAATTTTGTTCCGGCTCCATTGTCAATTAAGTAAAGCCGACCGGATTTTTGAGACTCAATAAGCAGGCACCGCATGGCCATGGGGATCCGATTTTTTTCATCTACATCAATTTGGCGTGACCACAACGTTTTGGGTACTACGCCAAACATAGCGCCACCATCCAGCCTAAACCGTCCGGTTTCGATGGTGTAAAGCTTGAAATTTCCAAACTCAACGTGCGATAATTCCATGGAGGATAATTTCTAAATTTTTTGCAGCATATTGGTAAGGAAAAGTCGTATTTCCCGAAGATCTTTTTTTAAATCTACGGGAACTTCCTGTCCGGGAGGTTTCTGGTTCATTTCATTTTTCAAAACCTGCTTGGCGCCTTTTGTGCTGTATTTTTTTTCTTTGATCAGCTTCTTCAGCTTCACAATTATTTTAAGGTCTTTTTCTTTAAAAATGCGATTTCCGGCGTTGTTTTTCTTGGGACTAAGATCACTAAAAACCGATTCCCAATAGCGCAAAACATGAGGCTCGATACCGGTTATATCGCTAACTTCGCCAATGCTGTAATAAAGTTTTTTCATAAGGTACCTAAAAGTGTATCTTTCATGCTAATTATACGTGTTCTGCATCACTAAATCTAACCATTTGCAATAAAATAAATTGGCTAAATTTGGCACCTAAAAGCTCTGCAAATTACTTTCCTGAAGTTAGCGTTGTTATCCCGCTTTATAATGAATCAAAATCTCTGACCGAGCTTAGCAATAAAATAGCTGCTGCTTTGGAAGATGAGTATAGTTTTGAGATTATATTTATAGATGATGGCTCTACCGATGATTCATGGGCACAAATTCAATCCATTTCTTCTTCTTATAAAAAAGTAAAAGGCATTCAGTTTTTGCGGAACTACGGCAAAAGTACGGCTTTGCAAGCGGGTTTTAATGAGGCAACCGGCCGTTATGTAGCAACGCTCGATGCCGATTTACAGGATGACCCTGCCGAAATTCCGGCCATGATTGCGATGCTTGAAAAAGGCTACGATTTGGTGAGCGGCTGGAAAAAGAAACGACACGACCCGATTTCCAAAACAATACCGTCTCGATTTTTTAACAAAATTACGGCCGGTATTACCGGAATTAAACTGAACGATTTTAATTGTGGGCTGAAAGTGTATAAAAAAGAAGTGGTTAAAAAAATTGAGCTGTACGGCGAACTTCATCGCTATATTCCGCTGCTTGCCCAATGGCAAGGCTACAATGCCATAACCGAAAAGGTGGTTAAACATCATCCCAGAAAACACGGGCAAACAAAATTTGGGATTGCACGATTTATGCACGGGTTTTTAGATTTACTCACGCTGGTATTTATAAATCGATATCAGCAGCGTCCCATGCATTTTTTTGGCACACTCGGCTTTCTTTTTTTAGTCCTCGGCGGGGTGATTAACGGTTACTTGGCGATCGATAAAGTATTTTTTGGAGCCAATTTGGGTGACCGCCCGCTGCTTCTTTTAGGGGTGATGCTTATGGTACTCGGCGCCCAGTTCTTTTCGATTGGATTTTTGGGAGAGCTCTTTTATAAAACTCAGGGTAACCACGTGGAGCCCAATATAGCAGATAAAATTTAGAGATACCCTCCATGAGCAGAATTGCCTATGATCCGGTTAAAGATCGATTTGCATCCATCATTCGAAATAACCGGTTACTGCGCACATTTTTCTACAAACTGTTGGATCTGTTCTTTTTACGCAGTTGGTATGTTCGCGCTTTGCTAAAACAGTATGCC
>Ga0306901_1000916_pt1 | contig 10515 bp, 9 predicted proteins | sample AntRauMFilla3767_FD_190431 | JGI IMG/M metagenome (GOLD analysis project Ga0306901, IMG submission 190431) | Saline lake microbial communities from Rauer Islands, Antarctica - Metagenome Filla 3 #767 (v2) (version 2) | ecosystem: Environmental > Aquatic > Non-marine Saline and Alkaline > Saline ...
GTTGCCGTTGTTGTGCATGTTTCTGGGCACAAAAGCATTCGGAATCTTGGTGGCGCTCTCCTGATTCTTTAACAGAAAAATATCGTCACGGGTGACCGGAGTGTTCAGCGGTGCACCTTTTTCCTTCCAGTCCGGGAAAAGTTCGTTGAGGGCGGAAGGCTCAAACACGGTACCGGCCAGAATGTGGGCGCCGATCTCGGAACCTTTTTCTACCACACAGACTGTCAGCTCCTGTTCGGACTCCTGGGCCATCTGCATGACACGACAAGCTGCAGAAAGGCCAGCTGGCCCACCGCCGACGATCAGAACATCAAATTCCATCGATTCGCGTTCCACGTTGGTCTCCTCAAATATTTCCATTAAATTTATTAAGCCATATGATAGCGATTATCAGCCTGATAAACGACCGCTTACGCTTGAAACTGCTCAATTTGTGTCTGTTGGAGGATACCGCAAATCAAAAATCAAACAAACGTTTGTTTGAAATTTGGCCCCGGCTTTGGCATTGTTTGCGCAACGGGGCGTATATAGGGTGTTGTATTGACCCAACTGACCTTTGTGGGCAGTATTATGACGCCTCAAAAGACAGCCATCCGTTACGTCGATGCTGTCCTCAAACGTAAACTCATCGTAGAAGAACGAGGAATCTATGAAGGTTCTGGTCGCTGTAAAACGAGTTATTGATTACAACGTAAAAGTACGCGTCAAGCCGGACAACACCGGCGTAGACCTCGCAAACGTTAAAATGGCAATGAATCCTTTCTGTGAAATCGCGGTAGAAGAAGCGGTTCGCCTGAAAGAAAAGGGCGTTGCCAGCGAAATTGTGGTGGTTACTATCGGCCCCAAGGCCTGTCAGGAGCAGATCCGTACCGCGTTGGCACTGGGCGCTGACCGCGGCATCCACATTGAGACCGACGAAGAGGTTCAGTCCCTGGAAGCGGCCAAGCTGCTGAGGAGCGTTGTCGAGAAAGAGCAACCCAAGATGGTTATCCTTGGTAAGCAGTCCATCGACTCGGACAACAACCAGACTGGCCAGATGTTGGCAGCACTGACCGGAATGGGTCAGGGCACGTTCGCGTCAGAAGTGGTGGTTGACGGCGATAAAGTACAGGTAACACGTGAAATCGACGGTGGCCTTATGACCGTCGGCCTTAGCCTACCTGCGGTTGTGACAACCGACCTTCGTCTGAACGAGCCGCGTTATGCTTCACTGCCGAACATCATGAAGGCAAAGAAGAAGCCGCTGGAAACAATGTCCCCGGCCGATCTTGGCGTTGAGATGACATCACGGCTGAGCACCCTGAAAGTTGAGGCTCCGGCTTCTCGTCAGGCGGGTATCAAGGTGGCTGATGTAGCTGAGCTGGTCGACAAACTGAAGAACGAAGCGAAGGTGATCTAAATGAGCATCCTTGTATTTGCTGATCATGATAATAGCAGCCTCACGCAATCCACGCTGAACGTGATTGCGGCTGCCAAAGCCATTGGTGGCGATATCGACGTATTGGTTGCCGGTGAAAACTGTGGTGCCGTTGGCGAAGCAGCCGCCAAAGCAGAGGGCGTTAACAAAGTTCTGGTTGCCGATAACGCCGTTTACGGTCACTTCCTGGCGGAAAACCTATCTGAACTAGTGGCAGAAATTGGCAAGGGCTATAGCCACATTCTGGCGTCTGCGGGCACGACAGGCAAAGACTTCATGCCGCGTGTCGCTGCATTGCTGGACGTTGCCCAGGTGTCGGACATCATGCGGGTCGAATCCGAAGATACGTTCGTGCGCCCGATTTATGCGGGTAACGCAATCGCGACCGTGAAGGCCAGTGACAGTATTAAAGTCATTACCGTTCGTCCGACTGCATTTGATCCGGTGGCTGCGGAGGGCGGTTCTGCCTCGGTTGAAGTTCTGGATGTTGTCAAAGACGCAGGACTTTCCGAGTTCATAAACGAGGAAATTGCCAAGTCTGATCGTCCTGATTTGACCAGCGCAGACATTGTTGTGTCTGGTGGTCGTGGCATGCAGAACGGTGAAAACTTCAAGATGCTGGAAAGTGTTGCCGACCAGCTCGGGGCTGCCATCGGGGCATCCCGCGCTGCCGTTGATGCTGGATTCGTACCGAACGATATGCAGGTTGGCCAGACCGGTAAGATTGTCGCACCGCAGCTTTACATCGCGGTTGGCATCTCGGGTGCCATTCAGCATCTGGCAGGTATGGGTGACTCCAAGGTGATCGCTGCGATCAACAAGGATGAAGAAGCACCTATTTTCCAGGTTGCGGATTACGGCCTGGTAGCAGATCTGTTTGAAGCTGTACCGCAGTTCGAGGAAGAGCTCAAAAAGGTCCTGTGACCTGAAGCGTTCTGAAGAAGGCACCTTTGGGTGCCTTTTTTATTGCTTATTATACTTTGGCTCTTTCACTTTTTATCTTTCGGTCGTTTGCGGTTTTGGGTCTGGGTCCGCATGGTCAGTTTTTTCTCTTTCCTGCTGATGATCAGGGTATCCGCAAGTAGATGAAGTGCTTTGTTCGTTGTTCTCGCTGCCTGATAGATTTGGCGGCTCGTCGTGTTGTGGGTGTCTCGCACGCGCTGGGCGCGCTCACGGACCTCTTCATCGGTAGCAAAGTGGTCGATTAGACTGAAAGTGGTGGTGGCGATGGCCTGGTGCATTTTTTCCACGGCGCTTGTGCCATGCCTAATGCTGTCTTCCAGCAGGCGAGCCCGGTTGCGTGTTTCCATCAGTTCCATCCGGCCTTTTTGGATATGGCTGTTGGCACGACGTTGGGCCGATTGGAGCCTAATCAGGATCCGTCTATTTTGAAGGTGATCGGAAATGGCCAGCGCAATCACGGGCGCGGCAATAAGAATCAGAGCGGTGCTGACAAGCAGAAAGGCGTCCATGAATCTCCTAGCGATATTCCAGTTGGATAATGACGTCGATCTCTCGTTCTTGCATTTCTTTCTGCAATTCTTTCATAACTTCCTGATATACAAGCTTTGTGACCATGATTGGCAGCCGGTCTGCCAACATGCGGGCAGAGCGGGATTCCCGGCGGGCTACGGCAATCGGATCCTGTACGAGAAGCGTAAGCACGAGCTGCGGTTCGCGGCTGTCATCCGGGCCGTGGCTTTCTCGCCGAACTTCGTCGATAAGCGCTTTCTGCCAGCGAACCTGCCAGAATAACCAGGCGCTGATCAGAGTGAGAAGCAAGCTCAATACGAGCAGCAGGTTGATCAAGGCAAAACCTCCGTGAAGAGCGATGTTGTTTCAGATAGTCTGCGCGATTACGTTGTTAAAACGATTGGCCGCAGCGACATTAGTCGTTAACTTACAGGTAAATATAAATAAGGAAAATGACATGATTTGGTTAAAGGCATTTATCAGTGGCTTTCTTGCTACGCTTATTTTCCACCAGGGCCTGTTTGGCCTGTTCTATTTGGCAGGTGTGGTGCCGGCCGCGCCCTTCAACATGGCATCGGTGCCGCCGCTTGGTGTACCGGCGGTGCTTTCGCTGGCTTTCTTTGGCGGGCTTTGGGGCATTCTGCTGTGGTTGTTACTCGGTCGCCTGAAGGGCCTGGGGTATTGGTTGTCTAATGTCATTGCCGGTGCGATTGGCCCAACTGCAGTTGCTATGCTGGTAGTGTTCCCAATGAAGGGTTTGGAGGTAACGGCACAGACCTGGACGGGCGGCCTGGTATTGAACGGTTTCTGGGGCCTTGGTGTAGCGATGTTTATGGTTCTCATGGGCGCAAAAGCAGCCCAGAAGGCCTGACACCGAAAGCAAAATCGATGAAAAGGATCACGAATGAGTAATAAGACGGATACGACTTACGATATCGTGGTGTTTGGTGCAACCAGCTTTGTTGGCCAGATACTGACGGATTACTTGCTAAAAACCTATGGCACAGGGAAAGACCTGAAATGGGCCATCGCCGGGCGATCCCAGGCAAAGCTGAATTCGCTCAAAGCCGATCTGGGTAACGCGGGCGCTGATTTACCCATGCTCATTGCCGATGCCGCCGACGAGTCGGCTCTGAAAGAACTGTGTGACCAGACCCGCGTTGTAATTTCAACCGTCGGGCCATACGCGCTGTTCGGTGAGCCATTGGTCAAAGTCTGCGCCGAAACTGGCACGGATTACTGCGACCTGACCGGTGAAGTGCAGTGGATTCGTAGAATGGTCGACAAGTATGAAGATACCGCCAAGTCCTCCGGTGCGCGCATTGTTCACTCTTGCGGCTTCGATTCTATTCCGTCTGACATGGGTGTGTGGTTCCTGCAGCAGCAAGCTGAGCAGACTTTCGGCGCACCTTGCAAAGATGTCCGCATGAGAGTGAAAGCCGCCAAGGGCGAATTCTCTGGCGGCACGGTCGCCAGTTTGATGAACGCCGTAAAGGAGGCTGCTGCGGATCCTGCGTTACGCAAGGAAATGGCCAACCCTTTCTCTATCTGTCCGAAAGATCACCGTTCCAAAGCTCGCCAGCCTAATCTCAAAGGGGCTGAATATGACAATGAGCTTGGCGTCTGGCTGGCACCGTTCGTGATGAGTGCGATCAATAACCGGATCGTTCACCGCTCCAATGCGCTGCAGGATGCTCGTTATGGCAAGGAATTCACCTACGACGAGGCCATGATTGTTGGGCGCGGCATGAAAGGCCGCCTGACGGCCTATGGCGTTACGGCTGCACTGGGTGGTTTCGTCACCGCATCAGCATTCAAGCCATCGCGCTGGGTGGTCGAGAAATTCGTTCCCCAGCCCGGTGAAGGCCCCAGCCCGGAGGCACAGGAAGCCGGCTATTACGACCTGCGCTTTGTCGGAAAAACGGAAGACGGCAAGACCATCAAAACAAAGGTCCTTGGCGACCGGGATCCGGGTTATGGCTCCACATCCAAGATGCTGGGCGAAGCCGGTGTTTGCCTGGCGTTTGACGTGGCTGATAAGCCCGGGGGTATCTGGACACCGTCATCCCTGATGGAATCCAAGCTGTTCGACCGTCTGACCGCCAAGGCCGGCCTGTCTTTCGAGCTGCTTGAAACCAGTTAAAGGCGCAGCGTGGGGAAAACCATGAGCTTTTATGAAGATCGGATTTTACCCCACGTCATAGACCGTGCCTGTTCTATGGGCCAGATAATGAAACTGCGGAGCCAGATAGTGCCCCACGCCAGGGGGCGGGTGCTGGAAGTCGGCATGGGCTCCGCCATTAATATGGAATTCTACAATGCTGATCAGGTTGAAATGGTCTACGGCCTGGAGCCATCAGCTGGCATGCGCCGCAAGGCCCAATCCAACCTGGCCAGATCCCGGATAAACGTAGAATGGCTGGACCTGCCAGGAGAGTGCATCCCTCTGGAGGACCAGTCCGTAGACACGGTACTGCTTACTTTCACCCTTTGTACGATCCCGGACTGGCACCTGGCACTTGAACAGATGTCGCGGGTACTCAAGCCCGGTGGGGAACTGCTGTTTCTGGAGCATGGCGAATCACCGGACGACAGCATTCGCAAATGGCAGAATAGGGTTACCCCCGGCTGGAAAAAGCTGGCAGGCGGTTGCCACCTGAATCGAAACATCGCTGACCTGATCCGCCACGCCGGCTTTGACATTATTGAACTGGAAAACCTGTACGTGCCCAAAGCGCCAAAAATCGCGGGGTATATCTACAAGGGCAGGGCCCTAAAACCGGCCTGAAATGCCGCGCTCAACAGGATAAACCTAATTGCGTTAAAGGGCAGGGCCTTATACAATCCCGCCCGCAATATCCCCCCTACGCCCGGGTGGTGAAATTGGTAGACACTACAGACTTAAAATCTGTTGACCGTTAGGTCGTGCCGGTTCAAGTCCGGCCCCGGGCACCATTAAAGCAATCAGTTTGCCGCCCTTACTATCGATGACTCCCGCGAAGAATTCCTGATGTCATGCCATTCATTCGTCAGAAATCTTTCTGATTTTTGATGTTGAAAGTGCTCTATACTCAAATTTTAATCTCCGATCTTTTGATACAGTTTTGATCGGTTGGTCCCAGATCGCAACGATACTCTATCGAACTGAGGGTTAGCGATGTGAATGATAAACAGTCGTTACCAGGTGATCCTCTCCTCTCGCTGAAGAAACCCTCAGGTTTATTTTTTGCCACTGCCGTTCTCTGCGTATTTGCGATGGTAGGTAACGCGATCGCTGTTCCGTTGTTCTACAGTGTCCAGTTCATCTTCGGGTCGGTCTTTGTGTTTGTGGCCATAGCATTGCTCGGGGCCTGGCCGGCCATTTTCGTTGCAGCAGCTGGTGGACTCTACATCTGGTTTTTGTGGGGCCATCCATACGCGTTCATGGTTTTTATTGCTGAATGTCTCTTTGTAATCTGGTTTTGTCGGCGCGCAGACGGCGCTGTCTTGCTGGCAGACGGGCTGTTCTGGTGCCTTATCGGAATACCAGCCACCTTGGTGCTTTACATTTTTGCGCTTGGCGTCGAGTTACCGACGGCTTCCATTATGGCCCTCAAACAGATGCTGAACGGAATTTTCAATGCCGCAGTAGCCGGCATATTTCTGTTTTGTCTTCAGCTTTTCCGCAACAAGATTTCAGCCGCTTACCTGGTCAGTGCACAGATCAAGGGCTTTATCTTTCACACCCTTTTGATCATCACGCTGGTAGCCGGCAGCGTTCCGATCCTCAAGTTTGCCCACTATAAACAAAAGACTCAGGAAATGCGGGTTGAACAAATGCTGACCGAGCAGTTAGACAGGGTGACTGCTTTTCTGACATTCAATCCTGACTTCACGGAAGACGCCTGGAATCGTTTTGAAGTTGGCTTGCCGCACTATGCCCAGGTTGAAATTCGACAGATTGGCAGTGACGAATTGATCGCTCCGAGCGAAGATTTCGAACTGCAGCATCAAGCCTCACCCGATGAGCCATCAAGAATCAAACGCTGGAAGCAGGGCAACTATTTATTGGTCAGCCGCGTAAACGCAGAAACGCCACTGGATGTTGTTGTTACGAAAAGCTCAAAATCGGTTTCAGATGAGATGGACCGGGCAAGTTTTCAGTTTTTGAGCTACCTCGGCGTTTTGCTGGTTTTAGGGATAGCCATCGCCCGATTGATGAGCAACATGCTTACCCGGCCGATCTGGCGGCTCTCAACCTTGTTGAACAGCACCACCAACGGCATCATCACGACAGATTCGTTCGGGCACGTGGAATGGATAAATCGGGGTTTTACCCGAGTCAGCGGTTACGAGATCGATGACTTTCGTGGCCGGAAGCCCGGGGATGTACTTCAGGGAAAAGATACAAATCCGCAAACCATTGCCCGCATTGGTGAGCATTTGAGTCGACAGGAATCGTTTGAAGAGGAGATTCTGAACTATAACAAGCACGGCCAACCTTATTGGATTCGTATCAACTGCGAGCCGTTGCGGTCTGAAACTGGCCAACTTTCCGGGTACCTTGCGGTTGAAACAGACATAACTGAGCAAAGGAAAATTACGCATCTGGAAAAAATTGCCAGTGATGCGCTTGAGCTAATCGCCGAGAGCGAAAGGATTGATGAAACACTGATTTCCCTGATAAAGAGTGTTGAATCCCTGGTTCCGGATGTTCGATGTGCCATTGAGCTCGAATCACAGTTGCTGAGTGAGCACTGTGACCTGCACTTTGCCTGTTATCTGACTATGAACGACGGATCTCTGGGGTATCGCTGGCAGCTTGCCAAGCTTTCACCATTGATTGTCGATGCGGCAAAGCAAACGGTGGGGCGAATGCACGTGTTCCATAAGCCTGACCGGCACTGGTCTGTTAATGACGATGAAGTTTTCACGCGGGCAGCAAACATCGTGTCGGTTGTGATCGAACGCTACTATGCCGGTTACAGGCTTCGGGAAACCGCCAGTGTGTTCCGTTTTGCCAATGAAGGTATCCTCGTAACGGATGCCTCCGGACTTGTGGTCGACTGCAACACGGCGTTTTCCGTAATGACAGGCCTTAACCCTTCCGATCTGCGTGGCCGTCAGATTAATGAGTTGCTATCGGAACTGGAGGAGGTCACAGCAACCAGTTCCAGATTCAATGATTCTCTGGCCCGTGAGCAATGGGTCATGGACTTCTGGATTCGCCACAAGAGTGGACAGCGTCACTGTGTGCGACAAAGCGTGAGTGCTGTCAAAAACAAGCATGGAGACATCCATCGTTATGTGTATATTTTTAACGATATCAGTGAGCTGAAGGAATATGAAAGTCAACTTGAACGGATGGCCAAGTTTGATCCACTCACGGGGCTCCCAAACAGAGCGCTGCTAAGTGACCGTTTACAGCAAGCGATTATTCAGTGTGACCGGATTCGGTCCGAGCTTGCCGTGTTGTTCATCGATCTTGACGGGTTCAAGCAGGTCAACGACCGTTTCGGCCATGCAATAGGGGATCAATTACTTAAGGCCGTTGCAGGTCGTCTAAAAGACGTCATGAGAGAGAGTGATACTCTGGCCCGGTTCGGAGGTGACGAGTTTGTGATGGTGGTGCCCCTGTCTCTGGAGTTCAAATACTGCCAGCCGTTGCTCAGCCGAATACTGGCCGTTGTATCCAGATCAGACCGCATTCTGGGTGGCGAAATGTGTGTGACGGCCAGTATTGGCGTCAACGTATATCCTCAGTCTGAGGCGATTGATGCCGAGCAGCTTCTGCGCCAGGCAGACCAGGCGATGTACTCGGCCAAGCAGAGCGGAAAGAATCAGTTCTGCTACTACGATGCCGACAGTGAACGCGCTGTCCGTGATCTTTTTGACGATCTGAAGCGCGTTGAAGCTGCGCTTGTTAACGACGAGCTGGTGCTGTTCTTTCAGCCCAAGGTCAATATGACGACCGGGGAAATGATTGGCGTGGAAGCGTTGATTCGATGGCAACACCCGGAGCGGGGATTACTGGCCCCCAGCGAGTTCCTTCCGGTAATAGAAAACCAAACCCTCGGCGTTGCGGTGGGCGAGTGGGTAATACGCGCGGCCCTGAAGCAAGAGGAAGCCTGGCGGCAGAATGGTTTAAATGTATCGGTGAGCGTCAATATTGATCCTTTTCATCTTGCCCAGCCCGAGTTTGTAGAGCGATTGGGTAGCATTCTTGCCGAATTTCCGAATCTTGAGACCGGTGTTTTTGAGATTGAGATTGTTGAGACAACCTCAATGGAAGATTTGCAGACCATTTCAGGGGTTATCAATGAATGTCGTGCCCTTGGCGTGCGGTTCGGGCTGGATGATTTTGGTACGGGTTACTCATCCCTGACCTATTTGCGGCAGTTACCTCTTGATTACCTGAAAATCGATATGAGTTTCGTTCGTGGCATGCTCGACAATCCAGACGATCTTTCAATTGTAAGGGGTGTGCTGGGCCTGGCGAAATCCTTCAATTTACCGGTCGTTGCCGAGGGGGTAGAAACTGCCGCTCACTATGACTTCCTCATCAGCCTTGGCTGCGATTTTGGGCAGGGTTTCTGGCTCTCCAGGCCGATACCGGGGGAGGCGCTTTTTCAATGGGCTCAACAGTGGCGAAAACCTCAAAGCGGTGCTGTTAATTCAGCCACGGGTGCCGCTGACGCATCCGATCTCCCGTCGTAGGCGCCGTGCAGTTCGATACCGCTTCACCTCGAGCCAACCATGCACAGCCAATGCCGTAAAGATGATGGCCCCGCCCACAAAGCTCATGGAAGGCGGCACTTCGCCCAGGAACATCCAGACCAGCAAGGCCCCGAACACGGTTTCCATGAGCAGCATCAGGCTGACTTCCGCTGCAGGAATGTAACGGGGTGAAATCTGGATCATGATGCTGGAGACCGGCAGGAATACGAGGCATAGCAGCGCAATGTAGAGGAAGTCCTGCAAGGGCGGGATGACGGCACCACCCATCAACGCCGAAACCGCAGCCACCAGCGACGCGCCGAACATGAGCATCACGCTCATGTCGCTGTCAGGCTGGGAGCGGGCGACATTCAGGTTGGTTGCCAGTGCAATAGCGGCGACGCCGGCCATGATCAGTCCAATCGGGTCGCCCTGGCCCCATTCGCTGATAGCCATCAGGGTGGCACCGGCCACGCAGACGATAATCACCACCCAGGTACGCCAGGGCAGGGTTTCTTTCCAGACGGCCCAGGCTATCAGTGCAGCGATCATGGGAGCCATGTTGAGGATTACCAGTACATTGCCGGCGGCGGTGTTTTTCATGCCCATGACAAAACCCAGGGTGCTCAGTGAAAATGCCACCGCGCAGTAAATGCCTTTCTTGCCGCAGCGGCGAACTTCCGCGATCAAACGGCCGGGGTAGCGGGCCGCACTGATCAACAGGAAGCTGGCAGTCAGCAGCAGGCCACGCCAGAACAGGAAAACCACCGGGTCAACAGACGTAATCTTTACCAGCAGCGCGTCCGGAAGAATAAACAGTACGCCCAAAGCGGCAATGGTCAGTCCTTTTACCCGCGTGGTTTGCAAAGGGCTGTCCTCTGGTCTGGTTGGTTTAACGGCAATCCGATGATCTCAGGGACAGCCGGTCG
>Ga0306901_1000920_pt1 | contig 10496 bp, 12 predicted proteins | sample AntRauMFilla3767_FD_190431 | JGI IMG/M metagenome (GOLD analysis project Ga0306901, IMG submission 190431) | Saline lake microbial communities from Rauer Islands, Antarctica - Metagenome Filla 3 #767 (v2) (version 2) | ecosystem: Environmental > Aquatic > Non-marine Saline and Alkaline > Saline ...
CAGGATACATAAGTTACGAAATATATAGTAACGATATAAGCAAAGAAAAAAATGAAGGATGAATTAAAATATGAATGGTGGTAGACGGGGGGTGGTGTTGCAAAAATACATAACAAGATTGTAGAGTCTGGCGTCAGGACCAGGGGAAGGTGGTGCGCAAAAGATAGATAGGTGGCTGCGATGAGGGGGTTGGCGGTGGGGATGCGTTCTGCGGAAGCTCGGACAAACCGTGTGACGGAGTTCGCGTGGGAAGAGGTTTCGTATTGTTTAGACGATGGCGACGCGGAGACGAGACCTTGAAGATGGTCTCGAGCGGACGCCTGAGAAAGAACGGTGTTGGATGGATCGACTCCGTCTACGTGAATAAACGGCATCTTATTCTTTTACGTTACGTCGTGATATATTTGGCATTTATTCAGACGCATGACGTATGCGTTTGAAAAAGCAGGAAACCATTCAACAATTCGAGCATAAAAAAAATGGAACCTTTTTATGAGCTCCTCGAAAATGTCTCGGCCAAACAACGCGTCCACATGCCCCAATTCTTTACGGTATCCGTAGATTTTGAAAAAAGTAACATGAAGATTCGGGAAATACGGTTGGCGAGGTCGATTGCGTCGGTAGATTACGATAAGAACGCGGTGACACCTTTGGCTAACATCAGCGTGTCTCTTTGCAAATTAGATGAACACATCGTGTTCGTATGGATATCGGATCGAAGCAGTTTCGTCCCGCTCCTTCTGGACCAGAGCGGAGATATATTGGCGACATCTACGTCCCGTGTACGTATATAAGGAGAGGCCGAAGAATAAACAGAGAAAGGAGAAAACGCGCAGCATACAATGTCTATAGAAGACGTGCAGTACCTGGTGAACAATAGCGTAGAGGACAGCGCCACGATCTTTGTGGACAGTGGTGTAAGGAACAAGGAGTTCTATCCAACACCAGCGGAGTATGTCGTTGATTTCCCGGACCCGCTCAAGAACGTGTTCAACATTCAGATATTGGACGGTACGATTCCTTCTTCTATGTATAACGTCGACATCAACAACAACCTTCTCCGCGTCCTGGTGTTTAAAACTTTGGAACCTCCATACGTACCGCCTTTTGAAGCCAGGCAGTTGTTGAACGAAATAGGGGATTCCCCCCGACACCAAAACTATTTTGATAATACGGTTCCAACACGCGTTCTCGTGGTACAAGACCAAGCGTATCGTTTTGCTATAGAAAACGGATTTGTACCTGATGACGGTACACAAAATACGGTCGTCGATCTTGAGAGCAAGTTTGCCATCTTGGCGAGGAGCGTAGCGAACGGCGTGCGGTTGGAGAAGAACGTACGAAGCCGCAGGTCCGACCCCGGGTACGCTGTATTTGTTTTTCAGGGAGATGAATACGCCGTGAATAGAACGACGGCCACCGCCAACATCAACGCGGTTCCATTGATCCAATCTCTCGACACAGATCGCCCGAGGTTTTTCGGCAGTGAATACGTCGTTCGTGAAAGATCCAACAATGGCAGCTTGTACGACGTATCCTGGTTCGATATAATAGAAACTACCGAATCATCTTTGACGACGTATATTCAGAACGGACATTCGTTTGTGTTCGACGTCTCGTGTCACGATTTGCGACTAGTCCCTGCGAATTACACGATCGACAGTTTGGAGACCCAGTTCAAGAGAATGTTAAAGCCGTTACAGATAAGCATTTCGTCGGATTCTGATACAGTATCCGTGCAATTCACACATCGCTTCAAATACAAATGCCCACACCGGTTTTTTTTCGACATGAAAAACTCCAGCGCCCGATCTGTCATGGGATTCAGCGAATACGCGACGTCGATAAAAGCCGAAGAGTACGATTTTCAGGCCAATCTACTTAATAACGACTTCAGCGTGAAATACGGTTCAAATTTGCAGGTTTTTGGATCTTTATTGTCTTCTCCGGCATCGTCGAGCAATGCGGCGGTGTATGAAATTCGCACTCCCGGAATAATCAACCTCTTGGGCGTGAGGTACGTCAAGCTCCGCTGCCCGGAATTCGAGGATTACATGAACGGTAGAGTGGGTTACACCAAATACTCTCCCGGGCTCGGTATCTTCAAGCTGGGAGGCAGGAACGAAGTCAACCACATCCGGTTCGACTTTCAGACCGTGAAGACCAAGAACATCCATCCCATCGGCAAATTGAGTCGGCTCACGTTTAGATTCGAAAGACCAGACGGGGAATTATATGACTTCAAGGGGATAGATCACCACCTGTACATCAACATCAAGATGTGGGTGCCCACCCAAAAGATGGAGTTCAAGGGGTCGGTGTTGAACGAGGAATACAACCCCGACATCCGCGCTTACACGAACAACCAGTTTGTCGACCCAGATGAATACAATGACGGAGACGACGCTTCCGATTTTCTCGACGATTTGGGACACGACGACAAAAAGGTGAACGATTTGCCGTATGATTATCCGACAGACGAATCTGAATACTCTGAAGATTTCGAGGATTCTATTCTGATGCGGAATTTTGAACAGGCTCGCATGGACGCGGATGCCAGCATGCGGCACTCGTAATGGAGAAGTAGTGAGGGAACGCGAGTGAAGATGGGTGGGTGGGTGGGGTATCGCGTTCGTCTTTCCTGAACTCTTGTTCGATGAATTTCACGTGAATTACTTGATGACTTTTTCGATACCACTGCGGCGATTCTCTCTTGATCCTTTCGCATACACTCGGTATCAAAGAAAATGAGGTGTCCCATTTTATTTGATACCGAGTGTATCAGCCGATTCAGTCGACCATACGTCGACCGATAAATTATGAGACGAAATATAACCCGATGTTTTACGTCTGAAGGCGAAGTACTCGTCCACCCTGGCCTGTAGTTTTCCGAGAAACGTATCTATTTCTTTCACGGTATATGACCACCATTCTTCGTCAAGGGAGGGAGAACGTGTCGCACGCGTTCGAAATGCGGCGTCATATGCCTTGAACTTGTCCCACGTACGTTCAACAGTTTCCTTCTTGTCTTCGGTTGCTCCAAAACAGGGGTTATATGCGCTGGTGGTCGAAGCGAACCATTCGTCGAAAGTCTTGCCGCCCTTGGAAGAGTTGCACTCTTTACAACAGGGGACGCTGTTCCAGGCGTCGTTACAATATCCTGTGGGCTTTTTGTCGCGCACGAGAGGATGAAAATGATCCACTGTAACCGCCGCGCGAGTCTCGCAGTATTCACAACGTCCGTCAAAATTTAACAAACTTTCCCGCAGCTTAGAGTCATTATCGTCGAGGTCTCCCGACTCTTCGCATCCTGCAAGTTGGCGACATACTTCGTGGATGATGGTCGACTTGCGGGACGCGATCAACCGCCTCTGGTGTTTCACTCTCTGGGACCTCGTACATGGCATGAATAGCCCTATTCGCGTCGAGTCAACCTTTATACTTTGTCTTCATACAGCAACGAAAGGTGGAGATGTGGACGGAGACGAAACAGCGAGCTGGTTCAGTTTGTATACGATAGAGTGCGCGCATTTTTCCATTGCCGCAAGTATACGGCTTCCTCCGCTCGAACTTCGAATACGTTGTCGTTGTCCGACTGATGTATCATCGTCTCTCGTAGTATTATCTGAACGGACAAAACTCCTCATCTTGGATTTGACGCATTTTTCAGAAGATTGTCCCGCTCGTTGTTTCGACATAAGATGGTCATTCGCGTGTTTGAATTGACACTCTTCTAATCCGGCTACCAATAGGTGGCGATAAATGCAACGCGTGAGATAATCATCGGTCTCTGCTAAATCGTCATGTGAATTCATTAGGTCGTTGTTTCGATTAAACAACATTCTCTTTCGATTCATTTTTTAATAATAAGCGCCTGACGTAGCGACAAAGACGAAGAAGAAGGAGAAAACGATGGCGAGTAAGCAGCAGGTGTAATTGTGTATGTCACGTGAGACGACGCGACGATGGACAACCCTGATCGATTATACTACTAATATATAACGTGATTATTGTTGTAAATTCTTGAATAGGTCACAATACGCGTTGAGAAACTCGGAACTGCGATTCATTATGCAGCCGTTCCTTTCGTATCCGTCGTACGCAGCCGCCATCAGTTCCGCCGCTTTTCGGTGGTCGTTACGTCTCACATAGGACTGTGCGTACAGGTGGAGAGCGTCAGGATGAGTTTTGAAATTCATGGACTCATAGATTTTGTCTGCCTGGGCGGCATCCTCGTCTTTCAACTCTTCGGATGGATTGTTGCGAACCAGTGCGAACAACTTTATATACCACGGGTTCCAAGACAAACGGTTATTAACGTTTAAGGTACTCGTGCATGTCCCGTACTTAGATCCATCGAGAAAGATGCTCGGTGAAATCACAAAGGGTTTGAAGGGTGTGTCCAGATCGGAGCTCGACGTAGACAGCTTTCCCGCCAAAGACAACTGCTGCTGCTGCTGTCTGCGGCTCTTTTGATCGAGGAGAAGCCACGACAGATGCGTGTGCGTCGGAAACCTAATCGGCAAAAAACTTTCAGTCAACCTTGCCGCGGCCTTCTTAGACACTAGGTACGACTCGCATGACGGAATAATTTTAAATAGACTGTCGACCGCTTGAAACTTGACGTTGTTTTCGTCCGTATTATCGAACGAGTTGGGAAGCCCCATGAACAACACGTCCCAATCGGGAACAGTGGCGCTGCGCAATGCGGCATGCATGCTAGCCTCCATGAGTTCTTCGTTGAAGAGAACGTCATCTTCGAGCACAAGGTGCAGAGACGCGTCTCCGGGAGAAGTACCGCTGGTCGCGATTTTTTTTAAAGCCGTGTAATGTTTCATGGCGTTCGACAGTTGGTTCACGTTCATCGGTACGATGGCTCGATCAAACGGTGCATTCAATCCATCTGGGTCGATATGCGTCAACTCTTTTGTGCTCTCGCGCGTGAAAGTCGTGTCGTCGTAATCGGAAACGACATCGAACAGAACACAGTTAAACGACTTGGTCTTGTCTTTCTTTGCCGAAGTGAATATTTTTCGAAGCTTGGAAACCGTCTGAGAACGTATTCCCTTCAGTTTATCCGAATGAATCACGTACACCGCCAGGTTCGGCTGGTTCTGTTGCTGTTGAGATGAAGAAGAGGATGCCATCTCGCGATCGGATGATGAGTGAGCGGGAAAAATGTCCGAGGAGATATCGACCTGCGTCGGAGTGATTACTTACGCGCTACAAGAAAAAACAACATAAAAAGACGCAGTGCGCGTCTGTACTCGTTCATGATACACGATACGGTAAGTACAACAGGAAAGACCAATCCACGCGTAGTAGATATTACAGGTAAAAGAAAACAGCAGAAGAAGGATCAACCGAACAAACTTCAGCATGCGACGGAAAAAAAAAGGAAAAAAGCGTCTTCGTCTTTTTCCAACGACGTAAAACGAAACAGTTATCTTTCTGTCATGATGGGCGGGAAACATACACGGAATTTATTAAAAAAAAATAAAAAGCAGTTGGCGGACGACGATGATGAGGAGGAGCCTATCCAAGTGATAACGCATATCAGGCGCCTCGCGCTGAGGGTCGCGATCCTGGTGATCTCGTGTTACGTGTATCAGGGGGTGCAGATGTTGCACAGGGAATACTGCAGTAGGAATTTATTGAGCGCGATGCTTTTTGGGAGTTCTGATATATGTGTCCATATGGACCATGTCCTCCGCGTCATCACTCATTCGTGCAGCTGGATACTCCGTTCGGCTGCGTTTTGGATTCTCCACGCGGTATACACTACCATCACATCATCGTCGAGGCTGTTCCTTTCGGGCAGAGGAAGAGGCAGAGGAAGAGGCAGATGTGGGAGACTGCATGCGACCGCTGCTGCTCTTTCCGCTACGAGACCGCGGGAAGGAAGAGGAGGAGGAGGAGGAGGGTTCGGCCTTCTTGACGACGGATTTCGGTCTTTTCCCGGAAGTGGCACGACTGTTGCTGATGCTGTTCCTTCTCCCTTCCAGACGACCTGATGACGACGACGTCTTTGGCGTCTGTCCGTCAAAATTAGTCTTCCGTGATTTCGAAGACGTTTTTGAGGAAGGCGTGCTCTTTTCAAGCGCGTCTTTTATGAAGGTCAGCATGTGCAGCGCTGTCTTTGGTCGCGTGTCCTCAGAATTGGCGTAATCACGAGGGTCTATGGCGTCTTGATACGAAACCGATCCTTTTCCCGTTCCCAACATCAAGGCTATGTGCGGAATGGTCTTTATCGATTCTTTTTCATGTTTCTCCAGTTCCCTCAAAAAATGGGAATTCTGGGAACGTGCTTCTGAAAGAACGGCCATGTCAACTTCGACGACCTGCATTCCTATGGTTTTGAGGTGATCCACCATCATTTCCCACTGCGGTCGGAGTTCTCGACAGAAGTGGCACCAGGACGCGTGGATGAGAACTACTGCCGGTTTGGTTTCATCAAAGTTGGATCCCGCGTTTAGAGCCCTCAGATCGTCCGGGGTGGTCACGATGTTCACGTTGTTCGATTTCATATCTTCGGAGAGTTCGTCGAGTTATGGAATAGATAGAGACACGCGCGTCTTTTTATCGTACACTGTACGAAGACAATTTTTACACGTCCCCGCGTAAAATGTCGCAGAAAAAAAACAGCACGTGTAAGAAAAGAGAGGAGAAGAAGAAACGGCCTACGCGCGTTCTGTTCATTCTCCAATCGCATATCTCTTTCACGAGGTACGCATAACTCACAGGAAAAAGGAGTATGACATCTCTGAAAAACGATGCCGCATCTCTGCCGCAACAATTGGAACAACCTCCACGCAGCAGTAGTACAACATCAACCGCCACACGTCCACTCAAGCTTTCGATATTCGGAACGCATCCCCAACAGTACAATGGATATGCTAAAGTCGTGTACGAACTTATCCGAGAGATGAGTAAGATGCAGGACGCTGTCGACGTGTTCGTGTTCGGGTTTCAGAACATCCAGGGAAAGGATAAACTGCGAGGAGATATTCCCGATAACGTGACGATATACGACCCTTTCGCAGACGAGACTCCGAAAAAACAAGGGTTCGGCATCGAGCTCATCAAGAACTACGTCGGGCTGTGCGACCCAGACGTAGTTGTCGTCTTTAACGACATGTCCATCATATCCGCCGTGCTGAATGAACTCAAAGACGTGCATGGAAAGCGCTTCAAGATCATCACGTACATCGATCAGGTGTACCTGTCCCAAAAGACCGCTTACATAGATTTTGTCAACGCGAACGCCGACGCTGCGCTGTTATTTTCGCAAAAGTGGCAAAGGTGCATTCAGGACCAGGGCCTGAAGCTGCCTTGCGATTTTTTACCTCACGGAGTAAACCCTAACGTGTATTTCCCAGTCCCGCACCATCTCGCCCGAAAGTATTACGGATTTTCCAAAGACGATTTCATCATTCTCAACATGAATCGCAACCAGCCGCGCAAGAGATGGGACATTTGTCTCAAGGCGCACGCCGAGTTGGTACATCGTCACCGAGGAGCGCCGATCAAACTTATCGTAGCCACGACTCCCGTGGGAGCGTGGAACATTCCCGAAGTGTTTGTTCGAGAGCTGCGCAAGAGGGGAATCCCCGTAGAAGAAGGCCTCAAACACATCCTGTTCGTGGACGCGCCGCAGAGGATGAGCGACAGGGAGGTGAATATGCTATACAACGTGTGCGACGTGGGCATGAACACTTGTGACGGAGAAGGCTTCGGTCTGTGTAACGTTGAGCAGGCATGCGTAGGAAAACCGCAGATCGTGTCTCGTCTGGGCGCCTTTCCAGACGTTTTCGACGATGATTGCGCGATGCTCGTGGAACCAAAATGCGAGTTCAACCTCGACACGACGCGAGACACTATGGGAGGAGAGGCCCTCATGTGTTCTTACAAGGACTTTACCGACGCCGCGAGCAAGTACTATGAGGACCGAGAGCTCCGCGAGAGACACGGTGCCACCGCCCGCAAACGCATTCTGAAAGATTACAACTGGAACGAGATCGCCCGTAAACTTGTCGATTTTGCGCGAATTACCTATGGAGAACTCCCACCTGCTGTCGTTCCTCATGTCAAAACGGAAAAAGGAAAAAAACAGAACGAAGAAGATCAAGAATACGACATCGACGTAGACGAGGTGCGTTCACTCATGGACAACATTGATCAAAACGATGCCAAAGAAACTACGCCGCTCTTAAAAATTGTCGATGAGAGCGAAAAAAAAGCTCCTCTGCATGTCGGTCACAAGAAGGATGATACAAACGAAAAGCAAGCGCCTGTAAAAAAGGAGGACGATTTCAGTTTAGATATTTCGAATAAGAAGCAGGAAAACGAAGCTATCAAAAAAGGCCTCACGGCAGAAGAAAAACGCGCGAAACATTTTGAAAAACTCAAAAAAGAGATGGCCAAGATGCAGGCCATGATGGCATCATTCGCAGATGACAAAGACGATGAAGACACCGACAAAGAATAAAAAGAAGAAGAAAATAAATGATGCACGTCGTTTAGTCACCAAGATAGACGGATAAACTCTCGTTCGAATAGTTTTGAATAATATAAACGTTCAACGCCTTCCGCCGAGCATCAGCTGTTGAGGCGGTGGAACCAGAGAAGAACGCCTGAGAGACGTACGTTCGACACGCTCGCGATTGTTAAAAACGGTATCGACCAGCTGCATTCCCAGGGTAACGTTATTGATGTTTTCAAAGTATGTGTTAATTCCGTTTCTTATCGCCTTTTGAGATATCGGCGTTTTAACCTGAGACTTTCGGGATTGAATGACACCAGCGTCGCCCATGTCCAGGCTCTTGAGGTCATACCTTTTCATGACCCGCATGATCTTTTCGGTCAGACGCGTTTTAAAAGCGCGCCTGTCCTTTAGCATCACCTGTAACTGACGGATCTTATTATCGACCTCCATCCACGTATTCACGTCGTGCCTGAACTCCTGTAGCAACACGTCGCTGAGGTGGTCATCTCCTCTTTCCTCTTCCTCTTCCTCTTCCTCTTCCTCTTCTTCTTCCTCTTCCTCTTCCTCTTCGATTCTTTGATGACGTAATTCTGGTTCCGGATATACTTCATCATTGTACACGCGAATTTCGTTTTCCGCTTCTTCTCTGACGAAGTCGGACGTCGGTCGAAACGCGTTTAATCTGGCGTTAATATGACGGGAAGTTGCCATTTGCGTTCAATGCGTGCGTGAACGTGTCCTGTTTAAGAACTGATCGCACTTTTGACTTAATCCGATATAATTGTTTGGCAATATTTTCTTCGGATCCAGCCGCATCACTTGCAGCCGTGTGGCACGATGAATACCGTCAATTACGACGACACGCTGTACCCCCAAACGTGCATCAGCGTGGATTTACCTTCTGTTTCGTGTACGGCTCTCTCAGACATCATGGATGTCCATTGTTCGGGATCCGTGTTACCGCTTAGCGCGAAAGCACGAGGAGGAGTACAAGAAGAAGATGGAAAGTCGCGTTCGTCAGCGATGACAAACAACATCCCATTTTTAGTCCGTATTTTTTGGGATGTAGGTTCCACCGACTTTCTCTCACTTTTTGAAGCGGTCCTTATCCTACACGGATGGCCGTTGAACAAGACGTGTTGAGAAATTCCGTTTAGTATATCGTCGTACATCAGGCGCGAACTACGCGTGACATCTACTATCAACCAGTACGGATTACTGAAATAAAACGTCTTCGTTCCCATGTGTTGTCCTTCGCAGAAAGTAAGCTGATCCGTCTTGAACGAAGGCCGTTTCGCGTAAGTGGACGTCCTCGACGCAGAAAAATCGCAAGAAATGGCGTAAGCGCGTACGGTATTTCCTTTCCTTGCCGATAAACCAACAGATGAAGGAGACGGATAAGCCTCTTCAGAGAGTTTGTCACGCTGACTCTTTTGATCAGAAAGGTGGCGCAGCCGCATGCCCTGGAGCGCGGTCAAAAGGAGCAACACCATCGCCACGGCGTAAATAAACACTAGAAGTACCAACAACGCGGCGTTCATGAAGACTGCGGGTTTTAATCCTTACATTACAGTAGTCGAACAAAAAACCTGTACAGATACATTATAGTCGTATTTTCTTTTTTTTCGATTCCAGGGTAGCTAGGGAATATGCTCATTTGAATAGGCGGAACATGACTTTTTGCGCGTATTTAACAAACAAGAAAAAATAAATGTTAGTGTCTATCCTGGACTGTCTCGTGCAATATCTAGACGACCGCACGTGCGTCTCGTTCGCGACGACCTCCCAATGGATTCACTGCACCATAGCAGCTCCCGAACTGGAAAAACGCGTGTTGGCACGCGCAAGGGAGCGCGGATCACGATACGCAAAAATGAATGCCATTTACAGTCTGTCCATTTAAAAATGAAACGACCAATCATCGTCTATGAAGATTCGTGTCTCCTCTCTTTTCCTCGTCTCCCGTTTGACGCGCGTTTTTTCATGCCCTGTATATAAGTACATAAGGATA
>Ga0306901_1000921_pt1 | contig 10493 bp, 11 predicted proteins | sample AntRauMFilla3767_FD_190431 | JGI IMG/M metagenome (GOLD analysis project Ga0306901, IMG submission 190431) | Saline lake microbial communities from Rauer Islands, Antarctica - Metagenome Filla 3 #767 (v2) (version 2) | ecosystem: Environmental > Aquatic > Non-marine Saline and Alkaline > Saline ...
CTTTGTTAGCCATAAACTTCTGGTGACTAACTTCCAGCACATTCAGAGGTACGCCTTTGAGTGCGTAGAATGCGTTACCTTTGCGTCCTAAACATTTGATCAAACCACCTGAGGCCGAGTTGTGGCTTACTATACCTGATGCAAGTGTAAAGGTTTTCTGTCCTGTTACAGATATGTCAATCATATTGACATATTCGTCGTCGTCTACTACATCGTCTATGTCTACTAATTCATAGAACAGTTCAAAAAAATCATCGTCTACAACAAACCTCTCGTCTATGTTAATTTCTGCATTCATTGTATTTTTCCATTATTAATTGTGTATACTTTTTAACTTCGTCGTCAAAATTAGCTGTGTCAAAAACAACGTAATATTCAAATCCATGTTTTTCTGCTACTTCTCTTTTTATTTTGTCTTTTTCTTTCCTTTCCTTGAGCGTACTGAATTTCGACTCCATTAAGTTATTTTTATTGTAATGCCAGAATGATCCGTGATACTCTATTATAACATTAATTTCCGGAATAGTAAAGTCGTAAAGCCTGTATCCATAATTGCTGTCCATAATAAAATACTCTTTCTTTCCATGTGCACCTATACAAATTTCGATGTCTGTCGGAAGCATCTTTACTAGTTTATTATAAAAATTGTCTAGAGATTCCTTCGAAGCACAGTTTCTACCAATTGCCTCTGCTTGTCTTTTGCAGTATAACTTGTACCGTTCTATACCCGAGCTCAACCCGTATTTTTCTATACAACTTTGTTTTGTGAACACCGGTCGTGATGTTATGAATTCTTTTCTCGCGTACTCGGGATTTTCATAGCCGTTTTTAATCCAGTACTCGATACACATTTTATTTTTTTCTTTGTTATAAAACGGACTCTTTGTTGTGTATTCTTCCCATTGCCGTTGTCCTTCTTCTTTTCCGTACCGAGAAATAAATTTTCCTAACGTCTGTCTTGATGCATTTACGTGTTCACTATATAACTTTTCACCTAGTACTTTTCCGTATCTTTTTACTTTTGCTTCTAAGTTACAGGAAGCTTTCTGTTGAGACATTTCTTTCCATCGAGCGCTGCCATCTTCATCCCCTAATGTATCGATGTAATACTGCTTCGAGTGTGTATATTTTAACTTCTCACGATACTTGTCATAATCCTCAGCAGTTTTATAGGTTTCAAACCAGTCTCGGGTTCTGCGTTGGTTAAAAGCATAGGCTTCGGCGGACTTGTGATTACTTCTATAAAAAGGTGATGAGTTTCGTGAATGAATGAGCTGTCGTGCTTCGTCGCCGTTTACATCGTAACAAAGTTTCATGAATTCTACCGAATTTGGATTAATACCTTTTCTGTCTTGTTTACATTTAGTTGCTGTTATTGATTCGTCACCTTTGCATAAGACTAAGTCGTTAGGCAGACTTAATAATTTAAGGTACAACATATTATCTTTCACAACAAAATCATATTCTGTGTTTTTTGAAAATGTGTTGCAAATGTTACAACAGTAGTCACTAGGTACAATCCCATTAACATATTTTTCTATGTACTCGGCCGTAGTTAGATTATAGTTTCTTTTTATATATCGTTGTACTGATGTTTTTTTGCCCCTAGCACTTAGAGTATTAAAGTTATCTTTTAACTTTACATTTGCAATCATTTTTATCATTTAGCGGAATCTCCTTCTACAACAAATATATTTATCATAGAAGGAGACCTTTCACACAACTGAAACAACAAAATCGCCTGCAGTGATTTTGTTTGCGTGAACCCGTAACATTCCTGTCTTTCTAAATACAACAAAATAGTCGTTGTCTGTGTAATTAATGATGCCGCCGTTTAAATGCAACTGCTGATTGTTATTTGAGATTACTTCGTAATACTCAGTTGTACTTCGAGCCTTGGATCTAACCAACTTGTATCTTGATTTATCAGCAGCAATATCTTTTCCAGTAACAAACTTGAATTGCTTGTCTGAAGTGTCGTATACATACATTCTGTGCTTGTGGCTGCATTCTACATCGCCAACTGCTGTCTTTATCTTCACACGCTTGCGTAGACTTTGTGTTTTAGATACAACGGTTTCTGTCTTGCCGTCACCGGAGATAATAATATCTCCCTGGTTAACATCCTTTAGTGCAACAGGCTGGCCGTTACCACGGATTATCAGTGTGTCTTCTGCTAAACAGTCACCTTCTACAACAAAGATGCGTTCTGTCTTGCCAATAGCTGCTACGTACTTGTCTGACTTGACTTTCTTCTTCTTTTCTAGCTTGTTGAGATCTTTCTTTGCTTCTAGATCATCTTTCATTTTTGTGTAAGCTAGAATCTCGTCAATCAAGTCATCGTTCTTCATCAGCTTAGTGACAATCTTCTTGGCGTCAATCTCACCGATTGCTTCACGGCATTCTGCTGTAGAGTTTGTCACGCGTTCTTTAGTTTGACTGTCGAACTTGAGCTGTCCAAACCCGTTGATGACCGCATGTATGCGTAGGTGCTGTTTAAGACGCTGAGGAGTAATGTCGACCTTCTTACGCCGCTTTAACACGTCACGTAGCTCGCTGATAACAGTGCTAGCAAAGTGATCAATATGAGTGCCTGACTTTACACCTAGCCCGTTTACTAGTGAATATGTCTGAAACGCACCTTCTGACTTGGTAATACCAAATTGTGCGTAGTCTGTTTGAAACGTGTCGCATTCACCAAAGAAGTCTGTGAACTTGACTTTTACTGCTGTGCCATTAAACTTGAATTTTACTGTAGGAAACGCAAGTGCTAATGACTTTACACGTTCCTCAACTAGCTTTACGTGAGTTTCGTCGATAGTGTCAAGCCCGAAGAAAGCATAGTCTGGCGTAAACTTAACGGTTGTGCCTTTGCGTGAAGTAGCTTTAGTAGTAATTTTGTCTACTTGGCCTTCATTGCCTACCAGCTTTACTTCTTTAGCACCGTCGGCACTTTTGGCTTCAAACTTTGACGAGGTTACAAACGTAATCATCGAACCTACACCGTTCATACCAATTGATTCGCGGTTTTCGTCATCGAAGTTTGAACCAGCCCTTGCGCGTGTAAATGCAGCAACCATTTGGTACTCTGCTCCGTCTGGAGTTTCTACCTTTGTTGCTGGAATACCACGCCCGTTATCGCTTACAGTTATAGCTCCGAAGCTGTCTACGCTAACCTCAATCTTGTCAGCAAACTCTTTGCCGGTGCGAACGTGTTCGTCGATGGAATTATCAATGATTTCGTTGATTATCTTGAGCAAGCCAGCAACTAATTTTACCTGCTGGAACTCTGCGTCGATAAAAACCGTTTCCTCTTGTAGTACCTGACTGCCGCCGTACATGCTGAATCTTCGACGGATGTGTGAGGCATCAGTTAGGATTTTAAAATTATCTGTCATATTTTTCCTTTATAGTTTTTCGCCTGGCTCAAACCCTCTGAACGTTTTGAAGCGTGGGAATCGAAGTGAGTAAGTACCGTCTCTGTTTTGTGTTACAGCATCAGCTCGTACTTCTGCCAACTGACCTAAGCACTCTTGTTTATACGTCCAGTAATCGTCACGTTGCTTATCTGAGTAGCCGCCGCCTACGTTTACACGGATTTCTTTGCCGTCGTCTACACCTTCGCAGACAAGTGCACCCATTTTGCCCACGTTCTTGCCTGTGCCTTCTTCTACGTCAACAACTTTTAGTGTGACTTCGATAAAAGGCTTTTGCTTGAGCCAGGCGTGTGAGCGTTTGCACTTGTATATAGCATCTGGATCTTTGAGCATGATACCTTCGTAGCCACCGTCAACTGCTTTACGGTTAATTTCTTCAAATCGCAGCTTACCGTCTGCTGTGTCTAAATCAACCAGTTCATAGTTGACCACGTGAACGTTGACCAACAGCATATGAATCTCGTACTTGTTGTACCATTCTGTGAGAGCGGCGTGACGCTCGGCTTGCGAAACGTGATACTCGCCCTTCATAAAGTCCTTTAGAGGAATCATATCAAAGAGGTGGAGCACAGCATCTTCTGTATTTACGTTACTCTTGCGGTGGACCTGCGTCATTAGGTCCTGAAACTCTCCGCTCATGATCTCGCCGTCGAAAACCATTGCTTCTGTCAGCGATGTTGCTGCTTGGGAGAACTGTTGTTTTATTGTAGGGAAGTTTGTAAATTCTTTGCCGTTGCGACTGAACTGCTCGACAGTGCCATCTGGATTAACAATAGTAAGGACACGCACGCCGTCCAACTTAACGTCGATCATCTTCTTGCCCACAACCTTCTTTTCGTGGTTGGCAGCGTCGTGTGCTAACTGACAGCTGAATACAGGAACGCCTAGCTCTTCTCGCTTGGCTTCTTTGCACACTTTGTTTACTGTCTTTTCGCTCATACCGCAGCGTAGGTCCTTGATAAGAATCCTGCGATAAAATCCGTTCCATTGTTCTTCAGTAGCAACGTCCATAGACAGCTTAATAGCGTCACGGGCAGCGTGTCCTGTGAGGTTACGATCGTGTAGCTCTTCAGCAAGTTGCTTAAATGCTACCCACTGTAGTCCTTGTCCGTCGCCTTCTTTGATCGGAACTTGTTTAACACCAAATGTATACAGCTTATCCAGTGCCATACGCACACCCTCAAAGAACTCTGTTAAGTCTTCTTGGATGGCTTCGTGTAGAATTGATTGTTTGGCTAGCTTGCTGTTATCTGCTTCGAGTCGAGCGATAATGTCTTGCGGTTGTGTTCTCATGGAGTTTCCTTTGATTGACAGTAATTTATAGTACAATTATACTACCAACCAAAGGATCTGTCAACTGTTACCTCGAACGAACCTCGTCAAAAGTAACCTCGTTAACAAACTCACTGTCTTCCCAAACAGTCTGCATCAGGTCTTTCTTGTCGCCAAGCTCTGCGATGCGAACAGTTTGCATATCTTCGTTCAAAGTCAGGTAGCCTTTCTTAGAACGCTTGCCTGGGTCAGTGACTGGGTCTTTGAACACGTCACGCACTTCACCGTTTACAGTGATTGCGCACATCTTCATTGCAAACTTGTAGGTGTCGCGATCTGCCTTCTGAAGCAGGGCACCACCCATACCAAACGCAATGTTATCGATGCTGATTTCACTTGCATCCAGTGTCTCGGCAATCTGACGAATAGTATCATATTCAATACCGTCGCCTTGGATAACGCGAATGTGATCCGGAAGTACCTTGTAACCCTTTTCGTTGCGAGTGTATCCGAACAATTCCATCAGTTCTTTGACAACCTGCACTGGGGTGATTACAGGATCGCCTGAATCAGGACGTACTACAAGTGTGCCGCCTTTTTCAAGGATCAGTGGCTCGAGCTCCTTCCACTTACGCAGTGCTTCCCAGATGTTGTAGCTGTCTGATACACAAGCGTAAATGTAGCCTTCGCCACCGAACTGCTCAATCATGTTGCGGAATGCGTCGATTTCAAAATCTGCACCCCAGCTTGTGATTGTGCTGTGCTCGCTTGCAGGAATACCTGCTCCAAGTCCGTCTGGGCTAGCACCGTAGTACTCAATAGCTGCCATCCAACCTGCAAGGGTGTCGGTGCCCATGAAGTTAATCAAGTGCGCCATACCGCCCAGTTGAGCCTGTTCAGTTACAGCTACACCGCGCGAACCAAAGTCGTGCAGTTTAAAGCCCAGTGCTTCTGGAGTTCCGTTCTTTTCAAGGTAGTCTGCAATCAGTTCCTTGATCTCGAAGGAAATGGTAGCAACAGTAGTTGGGTACCAAACTCGCAGTAGCTTAGTTTCGAACCAGCTAACCAGCCAGATAAAGCCAGGCTGAGTAGGTTCTACAGTAAACAGAGCTTGTCCAGTTGGTACAACAGTGCCTTCAGGTACAGCACGTACCTTTAGTGGGAAATAGCCCATTTCGGCAATTTCCTTCCAACCTTCGTAATTGAAGATGTCTGTACGACCGGTGTATTTTTCAACATAGGTCTTAACTCGCTCAACTTCATCCAGGGTCGGAACTTGCATTTGCTTGAGGATGTACTGTAGACCGAAGAATTTTACTCGATCCGCTCCGCCTCGAGCTTCTCCGTAGGACATCGCGTGTGTTGCATTTGCTGGGTACTGCTTCCATTGTGACAGCTTGTAGCCGTCTGTGTCGAAAATATCAATTATGTTATTCATTTTAAACGTCTCCCGTTTATTTTTAGGTTTGTACAGTGGTTATTTTACACGAACCACTTGATAATGTCAAGATGATCTGAAAACAGATTCATTGACGTTGCTTCGGCGAGTGGAATCCACTCTGCTTTGAATGCGTCCGTTGCTGGACGAATCTCTGGCATTGTTCCGTTGTTGTTCGGCTGTACTTCAATGTAGTAGCCCATTGTCACTCGGGGAATTCCGATACTACGACCTGGGTCGTCGAACATGTGTTGTGCTTTGATACTGCCTGCTAATACCTTTTCTGGTATACGAAGATTTGTCTCTTCCTTTAGCTCTCGAATACATGCATCTACAAAGGATTCGTTGTTGTTCTTGAACCCTCCTGGCAGTGCCCAGGTGTTCTTGCCAGGTGCTGCTTTGCGCTGAATCAGCAAAATATTACCTTGGCAAACAACTATTGCATCAGTGCATGTAAAGTTGAGTGTATCCGGAAATGGGTAGAACTTGAACGCTTCCTTTTCCCACTTAAAGAATTCCCAATCTTTGATCAGATCTTCGTAAGCTTCTGTACCTTTGAAGTCATCCATAAAGTCCTGTACTGCGTTGGGCAGATAGTAATCTGAGATGATACCGTCTTCGAAGTAGGTCTTGCGAAAGCTGGTTGCGTCAATGCTGTGGAAGTTCGGTACTTCTCTGAGTGTCCACTCTGGAAACTCACTGAGATAGTAAGAAGAACTGTCCTTGAAATAACCGTAGAGCACAAACTTTACGTTGGATCCTGATGGCGCTACGTCGTTCACTCGACGAACGATCTCTGATTTCCAGGTCCACTCTTTGTAGAGGTTGTCTGGTGATTCAACGAAGTTGACGCGTCCTTTTGCGTTGTCCATATTATCGATCATATAGCCGTTAATCATTTCTTTCCTTTCAGCTACAGTGAACGGATTCTTAATTGAACGGCAGCGATTTGCTGAACCAAGGACTATTGTTACTTGTTCGCACTCTTTAAGTGCTGTTTTGAGGATTTCGGCATGGCCGGAATGGAGGGGCTGAAAACGCCCGATAATTACACCTATTTTCATTTTAGCGACTCCCGCTTGTTAATGTATTACAACTTTATTTATCTTACTGTTAAAGTATAGCGCCAGAAAAGAATCCTGTCTACTGAAATCTTTAATTCTCTGGCATATTACTAATTAGTTCGATGTTACTAAATCTTAACAGTAAAAGACTTTCTTGCCTATCTGAACTTGTCTTGCAAATCATGTCTGACTGTGCATACATATCTACTGGCATCATTGGCAAGCGATTCCAAGGCTCCATTTGCCAATCAAAGTCTGCACGATCGCAGATCTTTTTCAGCCATACAAAGTCATCGTCGCTCACACTGCCGGGCACTCGCCAGGTCTTTATCACGAGTAGTTGATATGCATTTTAGCGGACCACTGGAAGTTGCCCGGAGTTTCTATGCCGCCGTCTATTGCACTCCTTGTAAACGCAGGAATGAACCTGTCGTAGTTTTTGAGAAAGTCCTCTTTCGACACAACTTCTGCGCCTTTTCCGAGAAACTCGCCGAAAATCTTATCAAACTGCTTTAGGGCAATTATGTTCTTGCCGTAATACGGCTCGTAATTTTCATCAAGGTCGTCTGTTGATGGATACGCACAAGTAACCAAAAGTGCTTTAGTTACTCCTTCACCGGTGGCAAAGTAATCTGCTACAACGTATACATATTCTGCTGACATGATTTTTCCTTATCGATTGAATAGTTGAAAAAATGTTTATTAAAGCTATTATCGTCTCCGAGCGCCGCAAGCATTACCAATTTGTCATGCCGCTTAGCAATCTCTGGCCAGTCTGCGTCGAATAACTCAACTCCGTAGTTATAACGCTGTTCGCCCATTCCTCCACGAGCGCCGCCGGTTCCAGTGTTTATACCAACGTTGTTAAAAACATCATTACCGTATAGTGGTGATTGTGTTTTTCCAGTTTTTGGATTGTAGGCACTAACTGTAAACTCAATGTGGCCGTGCCATCCTGGGTAACTGCAAGGAGCGTCGGGTTTACGCCCGCCCCAATTAGTTACACCGTTGTAGGGACAGCTATGTGTGTTTGACACTTCTCTACTCCAACGCAGATTCAGTTTAGTGATCCTGATCATAAACGTTTCGCGCAAGGTAGCAAGTATTTCTGCAGAATACCCGGTCGGAAAACCAAACATGCTCCGGGTGTCCCAAAAGAACTCTGGATGAGTTTCGATCCAGTTGATTACCTCGTCAAAGGTAGCACAGTTGTTGAACTCTGCACGTATCTTGTTTTTTCTTACCTGACGTGCTCGTTTGTGCATCCTCTCTTCTCTGAGGCTTTTTAGGTGGTTCACATAGGGTCGCTTTTGCCCGTAGAGTTTACCAGTCCAGGGGCAGCGAAAAGCAGTACTAATCTTAGCTTCTTCTACTGGAATGATACTGCCGTTGCCTTTGTATGCTTTGATGCGGGGCATAGCCTGCTCCATCTAATTAATATACACTAAGTATACAACCAGACGTCACAGGCGTCAACCTCAGAGTGAAGCAAGTATGTTGTCTAGTGCTTGGTCGATTCGTTCTTGCTGTTCTTCGTCGCTGAGTTCACCGTTGCCTGATCTATGAGCATAGCTCCAGTTACTGATCTTGTGCAGCAACTCGCGTACACCGTCGTTATTTCCAGCATTACTGCATAGATCCAAGCGATGTAGCAGAGTCTCGTATACACGATTCTTACGCTTGAGTTCGTTATACTCTGACTCGTATATCTTCGCGCCTTCTATAGCTGCACATAGCTCCATGTACAATCCAGTAGTTATGTCTAGAGCATTAAACCACTCAGCAAAGTATTGAGACAGTTCTTTTGAACGCGGGTGTGTCTCAGAATGGTGCACGTAAAAGTCCTTAGCGTTTTGGACCTTGTCAGCAACCAGCATGTCGTTAACTTCTTTTACAGGACTTAAACGAATTTTATGTCCAGTGTTTACTTTGGGACTGAGATACTCGTTTGCAACACTGCGATACTCAAGTGCAAGTGCAAGAACATAAGAACTAGTGTTCCGTGATACAAACGAAAGGTTCCGTTCTAAGTCTATGTCATCTTGCAGCATAGGATGTATGCAGAATGCCAACATTGCATCAACTGTTGAGTCGATGTCTTCGAGTACAGCAATACCTTCTTTGATATGATTCATCAAAGGCACTTGAGAACGCACTGCCTTGCGATCGCCATAGAAAGTACTGATCATCTGATATTCTGCTGACGTTTTTATTGTTTCCATTAGATGTAGCATCCTACACTCTCCAATTTTTTGATTGCTTCGAGACGGTCTCTAGAATTTACAGGAACGTTAACCGGTGTACCTGTAGTCACTGCCGGCCAGGGTTTTGAATCGTCGTACTGCCGCGAAAATCCGTAGGCTTGGTCTACGATATCTTTTGCTTCTTTGAGACCAAGGCCAGTAACCTCGCGTACCATTTTGATAGCGAGAACCTTTTTAGGCTGCCCGTAGAATCCGCGAAGCTGTATGCCAGTTGCGTAATTACCTTTGAGCATTGTCATTAGTATCTGACGTTTCACACTAGGGTCAAGAGTGCTAACAATTGTATCCCACATCTCTTCGCCTTTAGCTTCGCCATACACCTGAGTGACAGTCTGCATAAAAGCAATAGACTCGCGAATCATAAGTTCTCTGTTACGCAACTCCTCCTCGCGCTCTTCCTCGGTCAGCTCTTCTTCCAAGTCAGTGTCCATTGTAATTTCTTTGTCCATTGCTTTAGTCCTCTGTGTAGTGTGTTTCGCAATCGGTATACAGTACTTCTGTGCGTTTTCTTGCAGCTTCTTCAATCTTACGAGCACCTTCTGCCGTAAACGCTACTCCTTCAACTTCGAAGTAGCGAGCAGGATCATACATGTGCTGTATTGTTGAAGTAACTACGTATACTTCAGTTGTCATTGTGCCTCCAAGTACTTGCGAACATAGTCAAGACGCTCTTGCTCGGATAAAGCAGTAAACGACTCGATGTTTTCGCGCAAGTAGTCGATGAGTGGGTAGTACTCCTCGTCGACTATTTCTTTTGCTTGCTTGGTCAACAGCTTGTCGGTACGTGGATTACGAGAAACGTACTTTGCTACCAAGTAGTACGGTGACTTTACTTTGAACGCTTGACCGCTGGCAGCGTATGCTACAAAACCTTCGTGCTTAACAGTCTTGTTGAGTGCTAACAAGTCGGCTACTGTAGTATCAAATGCTTCTGCGTAACCACATGAGCAGCAAGTTAGGGCAAAGTTTTTCCAAGCCTTTGCGATATCAAGGCCACGACCTGGCATTTCGCTGTCCC
>Ga0306901_1000922_pt1 | contig 10469 bp, 11 predicted proteins | sample AntRauMFilla3767_FD_190431 | JGI IMG/M metagenome (GOLD analysis project Ga0306901, IMG submission 190431) | Saline lake microbial communities from Rauer Islands, Antarctica - Metagenome Filla 3 #767 (v2) (version 2) | ecosystem: Environmental > Aquatic > Non-marine Saline and Alkaline > Saline ...
TAAATAATGTCAATAGCAACCTGTTCGTTGCAACAGGACGTCCTTTTGATAGAGTGTTTTACAGAGAAATCTACACTATTCCCACACTGTTTCCAGTCTCAAATCGTAGTGAGACACGGCCTTATTACTTTGCAGTTTGTTTCCATGTCCACGACCGGAAAAAAATCGACGATACTCCGCTTCTGACCAGATCTCTAGAATCCATCCATTGATCAATCTATCAATCATTCATTCACCATGTCGACTTGTTTTCGCTGCCACGACACCTTAGCGTACCCCAAATGCTACCTGGGCTGCAGGACCTGCAAGACCAAGACTTGCCCGAGTTGCGCGATGTTCTCTGGCGTGACTCTGGCCAACTACCGCTGCGAGTGTCTGAATGACGGCAACGCTTCGAACGAGTCCACGTACGATTTACAAACAGCGTCAGTGTTCTTTGGCGTTGACACAGTGAAGGCCGTCATGGGTTCGCCCCACATCCTGATGGTCATGGAAAACATAGAGGCCGTTCGAGACATACTCTATAGGGTGCACGAACAGGGATTGTTGCCCCACCTCCTGACCAAACTCCTGATCTGGGGTGACAAAAGGTCGGACATGCGCACGTTCGTGCCCAGGAACCTGTGGATCCAGTCCTCTAAACTGGCCGTGCTCAACGCCATATTGGCGTTTGGAGATGACGCATTTCACAAAGACGACGGCGAACATGGGATGCGCGTCGCCGTAAATCAGGTTTTGGATGCAGTTGAACACCAAAACATCAAGGTGGCCCTTGTGCGTAAGAAGCAGCAGCAGCAACAGCAGCAGTGGCGGGGGAAGAACAACGGCACACGTCGTCCCGCGAGTCGGCCTAATTCCACGCGTTCCACGCCCTCTATGTCTTCTTCGAGGTCTTGTTCGGCATCGACCTCGCCGTCATCCACACCGACATCGACATCAACGGAAGATGGAGCGTCTTTGGGCGCATGTGTGGAGTCGTCGATAGAGCATTACAACCAACATTACTCGCCTTATCATCCCATTTATATGATGCCGCCACCATACAACATGCCATACGCTCCTGTTCAATATACATTAGGTTATCAATACTGAAAAAAAATGTTTCTTTACATGCGGTGGGATTCCTCCATGCGTCGTAGCTGCTTCTTGAGTTCGCCTTCGCCTTCGCTTTTTCCTTTTCCTTTCGTGTTTGTCTGTGTGTCGTTCGTTGTCGTTCTGTCGCTCAACGGAATAGGCATAATGCGTCGCGGAGGATTCGCGCAACTCGTGTACCAACGGTTCAAAACGTTCTTCGTTTTCCTCCAAGGCGGTACGACCATACCTATATCTCGGAACGAGCGTTCCATCTCTCGACACACCGTCACAGCGCCGCACATCATGTGCGACATAGGTCCGACAAACGTACTAGGTACGACGCGCATAACCTCTTCATACCTTGCAGATGCGCGGGGAATCTCGAATTGCTCTCTGAACGAGGGATCGACTACGGCCTCTAAAACGCCACTTTCGTCTCTGCGGTCGCGCACCAACACGAACACATGCTTCACCATCGACCAGGGTTGTTTATTGCGATTATCTTGTTCGCTCGTCCATACTACACGGGAGTCATAGCCGATCGATCGGAGAAAGGCCGCAATGTCTACGGCGTCGAAGTAATTTTTATCGGCACACGCTTTCGAACTCGAATGTGTATCCGCACGAGAATAAGAATAGGAATAGACGTCCCCTATCAGGGCACGCATAAAATTCCCCGAACACGTCTCAAAACATTCTTGAAGGAAGCGTCTCACCGACGCCGGAAGTAGGGGCTCAAACACGTCTATCGTCCAACTCTCCAGTCGCTCCTCCTCCTCCTCCTCCTCCTCTTCTTTCGATGTCGATGGATCAACCACGTGCGAGAATCGCTCCCACGTGGCGCATGTCGCAGATGTAGCGCATGTCACGCACGCCATTCTTCCCGTGATGATGTACTTTATCGTGGTTCCGTAATCTATGGATCGCGATGTGTTCAATTTTTTCGAGTGTCTAAACTAACTATTTTATATAAGAATCGTCCGGAAAACGTGATCACCTATCGAAAATCCCCTGAAATATCAGACGCGGCCATCTTTGTCGAAAAATCATGTGACCGTCCTACAACAAACCATCGCAAATGGACCAGCTCCGATCTTTGGCATCCATCGTGTCCAAAGAAGCCGAAGATCACGCGCGCCAGATCTGGGTCGTGCTTTGTACTGCGAACAGAGAAGGTCGATCGTCCGCGGTGTGGGATACGACGAGCAAGGGAGGGATACACCCACTCGTCCGCCATACACTAGAATCCAAAGGCTACGTGGTCAGGGAGGATATAATACCGTCTTTTCAACCGTCGTTCGATACACCGCAAAGAAGAAGGTACGTGTTCTCGGCGTAGCTCTACTAGGCTCGTCGACACTCCAAACACGAAGTGGACAAGAACGAGAGCATCTCCGCCACCCCCTGTTTCTTGAACGCTTCTTTGTCCGTCTCGAATTCCGTTCCGGACACCTTCATTATATGTACTGGTATGGATGCGGGACAAAACGAAGACGAAGAATATGGAGAGGAAGATGAAGAGGAAGAAGAGGCGACCGAAAAAGGAGGTGACGACAACCAGTCTTTGTAGACCTCGTCCAACTGTCGCACAAATGTCATGTCCAAGTTGGATTCCGAATCGCGCATTCGGGTTCGAGATCTTTCGAGACAGGTCTCGGGTGACACGTCCAGGTAAAACACCCCCAACAACGGGCTTTCGGTGCTACTGTTCGCGCTATTGTCTCCGTGTTCGACGTCGGAAAAGACTCTCTTTTGGAGTGCCTTCAGCACGGTGTCGTACCACGCGTTGTAGGCACTCGCGTCGCTTGCTTGGATCGTTCCGCTTTCCGAAAGGCTGCGCAAGAACACGTGTTTACTGGACTCGATTGATCTCTCGATGATCAATATGTCGGACCGGGTGACGGACGGTTCAGGGATGTTCGGTACGTCCAGTAGCTGCTGCAAGCGAGACCGTAATATCTCCATTTGTAAAGCCATGGCGGCAGTCGAACTCCCCGGCGCGTCGTAAAAGGCCTTCAGGTAGGGTTCCCACGTGGCCAAGGGCTCTTCTAAGACGCCTACGACCCCGACCTCCGAAAGGACGGCACTAGACGCACGCAAGGCCTCCACCAGCGTCGACTTCGCCGCGCCTATATTGCCCTCGATAGCAACGTAACCGCGCATGGCTTTTTTTTTGCGCTACGTAGTAGTGTTCGTGTGTGGTATCGCGAAGAAGAAAACGTCCCCCCTTTATCACCGGAAAAAATCGACGAGCGCACACAAACAGAACCGCAATGGACAGAGTTCGACAAGATAACTGAAGAGGATTAGTAGACAGCTGACGGCATTAGCATGGCACTCGTTCGCTCCGCACTTGTTCGTGCCGGGCACATGATGTTCGTCCACACGGAAAACGACGCTGGTCGTCGCCGCCCTATCCCACGTCCTCCTCCACCCACGGTGGACTTTCTAGACGCATACGAAGATCGAGATACATCGTCCGACGTGTTGCGCACCGCGCGATGGTTCTTGACGATGGCGTTCGTGATCGCGGCAGTGATGTTCGTGTACTCTAGGTCGTCCAAGAAGGAGAAAAAGAAGGAGGAGAATGTGAAAGCTGTGGAGAACGAGAAAGACGAAGATCAGGCAAAACAAGACTCCATCCGGGGCATGCTCGACGTGCGCGACCTGTACACCAGCCTGACGTCTTCCGTGAAAGCGTCGAGGTCGAAGAAACAGGCCGGGAAGGTTCATACGAACGTGACGTCGCTCCTGCGCGACGCCGGCGCCCGAGAAATCAGGCTCGTCCGCGCAATCGACAAACCCACTATGAGGGAAGTCATCCACGAAAACAAGGTCAACGTGTGTCTCAAGCTGTGTCCCGAGCACGGCGTCACGCTCGTGCAGCCCAGCTTCGCAGACCTCAGCCTCTGCCACCTCCTGGCCCTGGATCTGTACCTGACCGGACACGTTGACGCTGCCATGATGGGGGAGGAAAGCTCAGTGGCTACTACTACTACTATTACTATTAGTAGCCGTGTGGGTGCAACGAACCTTGCGACGCCACCCGAAAGGGCTCGTGCCGTCTTGAAATGTACCGCTATAGACGTCGGTCTCGGCAGCGCGTGGCAACCGAACTACTCCGTCATCGACGCGTTTGAGCGTGCCCTGGAAAGAGCTTTGACGGAGAAAAAGATGGCCGCAAAACCTTTGGCGACGTCCACCATTTACCCCATATCAGAGACCGACGTCGACGACGCAACGGCATTCAAAAAGGCGTGTGAAATGGCTTTCGCCAAGGACGCGTCCCGCGAGGAGGCCCGCTCTTACTTCCGCATCACGAACGACAGGGTGGACGCTCTCCAGACCGAGTGCGAAGCCAACGTCCAACAGTTGATGCACAACCTCGGTCCCATGCAATCGCCCAGCGAAGCTGCGGCAAAGGTGGCGGAAGAAGTGTCGTCTCTTCCCCCCCGAGCTCCACCCCACAACGCTCGCAACAATTGCGGGCGATCGAACCTGTCAGGTATGTCGGGTACGTCGGGCGTGTCTGGCATGTCTGGCATGTCTGGCATGTCTGTCGAATCTGGCATGCAGGCCATGCGCGTTCAGGACAAGGGAGGCGACCAGAGGTTCGGTATGATCGTGAACAGGTATGTTCGCACAGATATCATCCGTGCTTGTCAACAAGGTGGACAGGCGTTCGAAAAAACCGTACGGTCGAGATTCGTCAGAGCCGCGGCAATTGCCCTGGTCGGCACTCGGACCACCTCCAAGCTCAAGAACTATACTACCCGGTGCAAGAACGACCCCGGTTTCAGGCTCATGCCTCCCATGGCGCCAACGGACGACGACCAGAACCAGGCGAATTTCAAGGCCGCGATACGTGTCCTGTTGGAGGGAGCGCCCCCCGAGGCCGACGTCGAAGTCAAAATAAACAGCCTGAGCGGAAAAAAGGAAGTGCGCACCGCGTTCCTACAGACCTGGTGCAGCATCGCCTGTGAAGTCCCGTTCGATCTATTGGTCACCGTCAACGAAGCGCTGGCTGACGTCAGCATCTACCGAACCGTGGGTTGACACCACGCGTCCATGTGTATTTTTATTTTTGACTATGGGGTGCATCAATTCTTCACCCCGTTCACCTACTACTGTTAGTCGTGAAGTACAAACACCAAGCATGCGAACGACAACAGCAACAGCAACAAGAGCTGGAAAGACGAGTGCAACCGTTTGACTATATGTAATTCGCCGCTTTTGGCCGCCCAATCCGTTGTCTCCGCAGTGCATCGCGCGGTATTCCATCTCTTGTGGAGATATCTAATGTTTTCGAAATTGCTGACTTCGTCATGTTCATTCAGAAAGACAGAGCGCAAAAGGCGGCAGACAGGTGATGGCCGAGTTCTCCTAAATGTATAACAGAAAGATAGTCCGTCAAGCACAGTGGTTGACTCGAACGATGTCGATGTCGTCGACGTTTACCAGAAGCTGGCTGTGATTTCCGAGGCCCCAATACACATTGGCGACCGGGAGCCACAACTCACTAGTTTCCTTGTCTTGGAGAAAGGATTGATATTTCAAAAAGTGTTCCATTTGATCCCGTGGAAACAGTTTGAAACGTATCTTTCCGTCTCCGGAGGGGGGATGACGAGTCGTCCACGGTTCTTTATGTTCCGCTCATTTCTAAGAGTCTCTGCGCGGCACACGGGCTATACTTTTCTAGGGGTTCGTTGGTGGGATATATGACGAGCATCGTTTTGTTTTTGTTTTTGTTTATGTTTTTCTTTTTTAGACGCGCGTGTACTGTGATGTGCAGGGTGGACCCCGAAGAACTGTTCAACCACTACGAGACGACCCTGACGTCCAAACTTCTCGCGGAGTTCGACGACGTACTCCGCGTGTACTTACCGTAGCAACGTCTCGTGGTTGAGGTATGCATCAAACCAACGTCACTACAAGGACAACGAATGTCTTCGGAACACGATGCGAACGTGCAAAACGCTTGCCGCCTTTGCCAACGACCGTTACCTGCTCAAACAGAGGCTTATGCACTATAAACACCTCGTGGCCTCCGGCGAACGCGGCTTCCCGGAAGTGGCAGTCCAGCTGTCGTACGACGACGATTACGGAGACGACGATGAGGCATAAGGCTGTTTCAAGGATAAGAAACTGTTGTACACACAAGCACACGCGTCAGCAGAGTAGATAAACGAATCGTATCGATGAGCTCCGCGTACACAGATGTTTCCGTAAAGCGTGAAAAAAAGACGGAGATTCGAGCTGGTACGCCAGATTTTTAGACGGCGGAGGTGAGTGCAAGACGGTTGAAGCCGCGACAGAAGAAGCGCTCCGGGATGCCCTTCAAAAACAGTTCGTCGAGGAGCACGCGCGCGTGCACGGAAAAAACTCCGACACGCTACAAGCCAAGATGGTGCGGACTTGGCACGTACGTGTCGCGGAAAAGAGTAAAGATGACATGGCAGAGGACGACGACGATCAACCTATGTTTGACCTGTTTGCGTGACCCAGTTTCGTTATAGTCCTGCAAGTGAATTATGTTATATGGCCGTGGGTGATGCCATATCTATCTTTTTAGGGTTGGCCGAAACCGTATATGTACGGCGTATATTTCCCATTTTCCTGCCAAAATGTTGATCTTTTTCCTTTTTTTTATGTAACATGGGGTGCATCCATTCTTCACCTACTGTCAGTACGCCTTCTTCGAGTCGTGAAGTACAAACACCGAGCATGCTCGCATGCGAACGACAACAATCGCAGCAACGAGAGTCGGAAATACAAGCAGCAGCAGCAGCACGCCGAGAGGAAGAACGACTGGTTGAAGAATGCTTGGCGATTGCACAACTTTACGACGGGTTCTTGAAACGATGCTGCGAAATCAGACCGGGTGCTTACTGTCGGTCTGATGTTTACAACTTTGCTTTCAATCGCTATCTATATCATATCCGTGACACAGACCTCCTGCGACGTCTTCCGAGACGTCGTCCGTTACACCATGACGTGACAAAGTACGTCCCGAGCGCGTCGCGCGCAGTCGACCTTGATGAGCGTCAGTACTACATCATCGGATTAGGGGTGGTGTCATTGGCGACGTCAGACGACCCTATACACGTCAACCCCGTGAACTTCCCTAAGGACATGCGCTCCGAGATGGATGACGTGGTCAGACGGCTGAACGAACTGTACTACGCGCCGGGAATGCCGGGGTGCGTCGAAGCGCAGCGGGATTTCGAGTGCAATGCACAACAACGGGACCGGACCGGGAGGATCAGGACACGTTCCGACCCGCCCTTCTCGCACCGACCCGAGCCACGAACCCGGCTTGAATGGACTTGACCGCTTTCGAGGCGTCGCACGCCTGACAGCGCACGACCTGGACGCGCGCTTCTTTGTCCTTGTCCAACAACGTGTCGATGCTCTTGCACCCCCCGCACATCACGTACGTGCCGACGTACCTCCGCAAGATCGACTCTATCGCCTTGTCGTCGTATCGACCCTTGATCAGGAGGCGAGAGCGCGCGTCGACGGACGCGCTCGAACCCAACTCGGTCGTGATGTATTGGATGAGGTGGTCCTGAGGTCGATTCAAGCTCGAGCAGATCTCCGCGAAGTTTTCGAACGCCACGCGCTTCGAACCTTCTTTCGAGATGCGCGGAGGTCTGATGGTCTTTCGACGGTTGAGGTCGGTCATCAGTCCCGGACGGTCGGTCGCGAGGTTGGCGTACAGTCGCGACAGCAGGAACGCGTACGTGTACGTGCAATCAGAGTCCGACTCGGACTCCGACGGAGGCACATTTACTGCTATACTGGGTTCGGTGGCGTCCGTCTCATCGTCGACGAACCCGTCCATATCTGTGTCCTGCTTATTGCTATTCTTCTTCTTCTTCTTCTTCTTCTTTCGACTGACGTTGAAAACGAGCTCGTCGTCTTCTTTGTCTTCGTCTTCGTCTTCGTCTTCGTCTTCGTACTCGTACTTCTCCATTCTCTCTGTCTGGCTACGGATTGGTATTGCCGTGTGTACGTCGTTCTCTATCATAGATGTGAACTCACACCTTATACCGTTATATATAACTTATATATACACACGCGCGCTCTTTTCATTTGGACGAGGTCTCGACTTTCTCGACTTTCTTGGCCATCACCTTTGCTCGCGTGGCCTTGGCCTCCTTGATCGCGCGAAGCAGCTCCGACACCAGGCGCTGGCATTCGTGCATGGTGTTCAGGTAGCTCAGCGAGATGCGGAGCGATCCGTTCACCTGTGCCGGCGTGCGTCCAATCGCCATCAGCGTCTTGCTACCCGCGCCCTTGGAGCACGCGCACCCGACGTTGACGTACACCTTGGCCTCGTCCAGAGTCTTGACGATCGCGCGGCTGTTCAACGGCACACACAGCGACAGCGTGTTGTACATGGAATCAGTCGGGTGGCCGTTCAATAACGCGTCCGGCACCTCTTTGACGATCGCTTTCCGGACAAAGTCGCGCATGCTACGCACCTCGTCGGCGCCCCCCAACGCCAGGAGGTAGTGACAGTGCTCCAACGCGGACACCATGCCGCATATACCGCCGATGTTCTCGGTCCCCCCTCGGTAGCTCAGCTCCTGGCTACCTCCGGTGGTGCTGAAGTTGGTGACGCGCGTGCCCCGACGCACGTACAGCGCGCCCACGCCCTTGGGACCGTGAAATTTGTGCGCGCTCATCGTCGCCGTGTCCACGCCCAGGTCGTGCAGGTTCACGACGTACCTCCCCACGATCTGCGTCATGTCGCAGTGCAGGTGCACTCGGTTTCGTTTGCATATATGGGAGAGAGCGCGCACGTCTTGGACGGTACCGATCTCGTTGTTGCCCATGATCACGCAAGCCAATACCGTATCACTCCTCCTCGCCAGCTCCTCGAAATGACGGATGTCTATACGTCCAGTAGGGTCTACACGCACGTATGACACGTTGGCCCGATCTTTCAGAGACTCGACGGTCTCGTACACGCTGGCGTGTTCGATGGGCGTCAGGATGATACCCGGCAGCTCCACCACGGTATAGTCTGCTCCATCGGCTTCCTCGTCTCCTTCGTCACCCTTACTTGTTTCTTCTTCGTCTTCGTCTTCGTCTTCGTCTTCGTCTTCGTCTTCGTCTTCGTCTTCGTCTTCGTCTTCGTCTTCGTCTTCGTCTTCGTCTTCGTCTTCGTCTTCGTCTTCGTATTTCTTGACGAACAGTCGCTGTTTCTCTTCCTGCTCTAGTTTATCCTGTCGCTTCTTGTTTACTGCCGCGAGGATTGCCTTTTGTTCTCGATTCCATATGAAATTTTTGGTGCGCATCGAAATACAGGGCTCGTCTTTCGGACTGTTCTTACACTCGCGCATCATCCTATCTTCGTCTGTTTCGTCTGTTTCAGCATTTCCACCACTTGCCGTGATGTCGCTCACGAATCCCTCGACCTCGACCTCACCTTTGTCGTCTTCGTCTTCGTCTTCGTCTTCCTTTTTTTGTTTTACAACGTTTTTTTCCGCAAAGGATGTCGCTGCCAAGCGCCTGTCCCACTCGGCTTTCATGACGCCTCGGATGGCGATATTGTTCGACTCCGTGGCGCCTCCCGTAAACACGATTTCCCCGGCCTGTGCGCCCAACATCGAGGCCATCTCTTGTCGGTTCCTTTCTAACAGCTTATTGCACGTCCTCCCCACTGAATGGATGGACGAGGGGTTGGCGTAACATGCGCGGTACGCATCTGTCGCGTCGCGTAGAGCTTCTGGAAAGACGGGTGTCGATGCGTTATTATCCGCGTACACTACTCCGTCATTAAATCCGCTACTGGTACGGACTCCAAATATAGCGGAAGGTCTCCACATCCACACTAGTACACTCAGCACGATTATCGCGCCGGTCAACAATGCGAACATCACAAACACTGTATGCATAGTGGCCAGAGGCACCGAAGAAAGAGAAGGAGGAGACGAAGGAGCCATATCGTATTCAGGTGCGATGAGTATACATATGGTACAGAAAAAACTGAAAATTCATCAACGACCATCTCATGTTTTTTACTCCTTTACGTGGTCAGTCGGCATCAGTCGCATCTCGGAAAAACGATCGATATGCGTCGAGGGGATAAGCCTCGTACAATTCCGCGCTGACATGGTGTGCGACGAATGCGGTTTTGAAGGCCATCTCCAACTTTCGCGGTTCCGGGGTTGGGTAATACCACAAATCGAAATCGAAACCGTAAGAAGTACCGTATCTTGACCGCAGCTTTTTTACGGTCGACGTCCAATACCCGACTTTACAGTGGTTTTCAATAAAACTTTGGACACTTTGATCGAATCCTATCCAATTTATGCACAACACTGTAAATCGTCTTCCTGTGGTCAGAACGAAAATAATACCGTTCAAACACACCGTAGAGCCTC
>Ga0306901_1000928_pt1 | contig 10421 bp, 9 predicted proteins | sample AntRauMFilla3767_FD_190431 | JGI IMG/M metagenome (GOLD analysis project Ga0306901, IMG submission 190431) | Saline lake microbial communities from Rauer Islands, Antarctica - Metagenome Filla 3 #767 (v2) (version 2) | ecosystem: Environmental > Aquatic > Non-marine Saline and Alkaline > Saline ...
TGTGTGCATCGTCGCCAGGAGGATAGAATGGCTTTCATTTCAACTTATGTTGTTTTGTTTAGCTAGGAAGACGATTTACAGTAGTATGGGCAGGTGTCCCATGCTTGTTTTGAAAACTGCTGTAACAAAAACGCTTCTCCATTTGCCGCGTTGACGTCAGCTCCCGCTTCCAATAACGCGACGACATGCCGTTTTTTTTCCGCGATGAATGCATCGTGCTGTAGACCGAGCAACTTACATTTTTGGAAATCGGTCCACCTGTCCACGGGGTTCCATTTGAGCATGACGAATAGCACGTCAGTCAATCGTTGACTCGTCATTGACTTCGCACATTCGACGATGACGGAAGGTCTGAAGCTCGACGAAACTCCGGAGACAACTGATTCTGGTAGTTAGTATGCTATACTCGGCAAAACGAAAGTGGTACACCGACCAAATATATAGGTGGGCTTATACGCTCCTCCGCCGGAGGGCGGAGCTACCACGCGATGGCACCTTTGTCCTCCAAGGATTCTCTGTAACCTTGTGGCTGCCGTCTGTTTTTTTCGAACGTCAACCGTCCTTTGTCGAAATTACCGGACTTCTGCGTGACGCGTGGAGAGCAGCTAGCTACATTATCGTATCTACGACATTAGTTTTCAACCATTCCACAACTTCAACGTGATCGTTCTCTTCTGCGTAAATCATCGCATCATCCGTACAACCCTCGGTGCGATGTGCGTGCAACCACTGCACGATATGCAAATGACCTTTTTTGGCCGCGTCATCCATTGCCATCTCCGTACACCCCTCCGTGCGATTCGCGTGCAACCATTCCACAACTTCCATATGACCGTTTCCGGACGCTTCATCCATCGCCCATGTCGTACAACCCTCGGTGCGATTCGCGTGCAACCACTGCACGACTTCTAGATTACCGTTTTCAGCCGCGCGATCAATTGCCCTGTTCGTACAACCCTCGGTGCGATGCGCGTGCAACCAGTGCACGACTACGAGATAACCATTCGTGGCCGCATAATCCATCGCGTCTTCCGTACATCCTTCACGGCGATTGGAGTGCAACCACTGCACGACTTCGAGATGACCATTCGTGGCCGCACGATCCATCGCGTCTTTCGTACATCCTTCACGGCGATTGGAGTGCAACCACTGCACGACTTCGAGATAACCATTCGTGGCCGCACGATCCATCGCGTCTTTCGTACATCCTTCACGGCGATTGGAGTGCAACCACTGCACGACTTCGAGATAACCATTCGCGGCCGCATTATCCATCGCGTTTTTCGTACATCCTTCACGGCGATTAGAGTGCAACCACTGCACGACTCCGAGATGACCCTTCCTGGCCGCCTCATCCATCGCTCTCTTCGTACATCCTTTGATACGATTCATATGCAACCATCGCACGACTTCGAGATGACCCTTGATGGCCGCATCATCCATCACCCACTTCGAGAATCCTTCGTTACGATTCTTATTGGTGCGACGCGCCTGTAACCATTGTACAACTTCAAGGTGACTCTCGACACACGCCATATCAAAGGCGTGATTCGTAAAACCCTCGGTGCGATTGACGTGCGACCATTTTAGGACTTCCAGATGACCGTTCTTGGCCGCCTGATTCATAGCCCACGTGGTACACCCCTCAGTGCGATTCGTGTGCAACCATTGCACGACTTCGAGATGACCGTTCCCAGCCGCCTTATCCATAGCCCACGTCGTACACCCTTCCGGGCGATTCACATGCAACCATTGAACGACTTTGAGATGACCGTTTCCAGCCGCCCAATCCATAGCCCACGTAGTACAACCGTCGGTGCGATGCGCGTGTAACCATTGCACGAGTTCGAGATGACCGAATTCGGCCGCAATATCGATGACCCACATCGTAAATCCTTCAAAGCGATATGTATGAAACCATTGGACGATTTCGAGATGACCGTTGACGGCTGCCAAAACGATTGCCTCAGATGAACTTCTTGTCAAACCACGATTGTGCAACATTTGAATGATATTCAAACGGCCTCGAGATGCCGCTTTCTCTAGACAGCACGAAAAGTTGTATATTTCGCTTTTCTGTTTGATCATCCTCGGATACTGTGTAGCTTTGAACAATGCCTGCAAGCGCCTTTGATGTGTGGGATGAAAGGGGCAATGGCATTGGCGTGTTCTCTATTGACTGCTCGAAAGGCGCACACGTCTCTGGCTCGCACGTGGAGCAAAATATGGTTCCAAACGTCATAGGGGATGTCAGGCGGTCCTGACATCGTCGGCGATGTTCTAGTTCTCGCCCCTCCTAGTAGTGTCGGACCTTTATTTTCTTCCTGACCAGACGAGTCAAAAGAGATCGGGATACACCTCGTCAAATAGAAAATGAAACACCCTAGGAACACTTGATTCTTCGGGCTGTTACGCACATCTGTAGGACTAATGGACGCGAAGTAATCCCCGGCCTCTCTCTCGACAGGTATATATCCTGGACTTTTATTGGACGGCGGCGGTGCTCGTGCGTGCCGATCTGGTCGACAATTTTGCGCGAGCGAACCGCATGAGTCCGACAGAGGCCAAATAAATGTTGATGCAACTCAGACGGGACGGCGAAGAACGCCTGCGTGTCGAGCCATTAGAACGCGAACGTGTACACGTCGTAAGGTTTTCCAGACATGTCTTGACCGTTTCAGTCTTGTGTGCATACCGTTTGGAGTACATTCTTCGATCCGGGTGTGAGATCCAATCCAAGAAACGGTTGAGTTGTTTCATTTTTATAATATCGATGCAGTGTAAGGATCGATTATGCCGTATCGCAGCGGAGCAGGGACGAAAGTCGGAAAGGTCGGAAAGGTCGGAAAGGTCGGAAAAGTCGGTACAGCGATAGCACCCGCACCTGTCGCCCCTAAAAACAAATCACGATATGGACACCGGACCACGAAAGGTGGCGATAACGAAGACGTAAGCGACGGACACGATTTTCACTTTCTATCGGACCGTAAATTTACGAACGCGGACGTCGCGTCCAAAGTGTCGTCACATTCCCTGCGTGCGCTCCGCGAGAAGTTCGGCCACATACGGCTGACCAAAGTACAGGCCATGACGCTCGAACCCATCGTGGCAGGTCAAGACATGCTGGTGCATTCCGAGACGGGCTCCGGTAAAACGATGGCTTTTTTGTTGCCGACGGTCGAGCGCGCTTACGCCTCCGCGATTGGATACGGTCTCTCTCATCGACAACAGCAGCGACACCCGGCGCTCCACGGTTCTTTTTCCAAGGTGCACACCGTCGTGATTTCGCCGACCAAGGAGCTCGCGGTCCAGACCTACGAAGAGGCCATCAAGTTGCTGACGTTCGCACCGGGAGGGATGCGCGCGGTCCTGATGATCGGGGGAGGAAGGAGCACCGCAGAAGACGTTAAAGCATTGCGCCCTCCGAACGTTCTGTCGACACCGACTACATCGGAACGACAAGCGGAGGGCGCGAATGACATCGCCGTGTTGATCGCTACTCCGGGAAGGCTCTCGGATCATGTCCAGACCACGCCCGGTTTCGCGTCGTCCGTCATGGGTGGAGTGGGCACCGTCGTACTCGACGAAGCGGACCGCATGTTGGACCCCGGCTTCCTACCGAAGGTCGAACAGATACTGCGCTCCATGTCGCGCACCGACAGACAGACGGTGTTGGTGTCGGCCACCTTGCCCGAGTCCGTCAAGTACATCGCGCGCAAGTACATGCGACCCGAAAGGTACGTGTTCGTCGACGTCATCGCCGCGTCGCGGCCTGATGGCATGTCCGAAATCGAGTGGCAGCAAGCGAGAGACCGACGACCGCGTATCAGCGAGTCCATCGACCACAAGGTCCTTGTCGCGCCACACGCGCTCGTACCCCACGCGATCGTCCAAGAACTATGCGGCCACGCTGCCGCCAGGACCGCGTTCAAAATCATCGTATTCTTTCCCGTCAAACGTCAGGTCACGCTCATGCACGCGCTGCTACGGGGCGTGCTCGAGGTGTGCCTCGGCGCCGACGCGCGCGTGCTCGAGATCCATTCCGACATGGACCAGAAAAAGCGCAACCGCTCCGCCGACGACTTCCGTTCGAGTGCACGCGGGGTCCTCATGGGCACCGACGTCATAGCGCGCGGCGTCGACTTTCCGAACGTCACGTTGGTGGTCCAGGTGGGGCTCACCGACAGAGACACTTACGTGCACCGGGTGGGTAGGACGGGTCGAGCGGGAAAGAGGGGGGAGTCCACCTTGATCCTGGCCGAGTTCGAAGAGATGGCCATGCGCGACCGCCTGAAAGGCTACGGCGAGAAATGGTTCCGGGTCAACGACCCGAACAGGTCCCTCGCGCAGAACGCGCGCGTGCAGGCACAACGCCGTCTCCCTCCGGCCACCAACGCGGGAGTCGTCGTGCGCCCCGACCTCGTCGCACGTTTGGAAGAGGCCGGGAAGAGCACGCCTCCCAAGGCGTTCAGGCAGGCGCACAAGGCGTGGCTGAGCTTTTACGGCACGGAGTCCAAGAGCATCAATGTACCCAAGGCGCAGCTCGAAAAGGAGGCCCGGGAGGCGTTCGTGGCGCTGGGCGAACCCGCCGACCAAGCCGAACAAGTTGGTCGCGTCGTGGACCAAAAGAGACCGGATACCATGGGCCGGTTCTCTGGTCCACGACGACGGTACTAAAAATGAAAAAAGACATCGTCTCGCACGATCACGAACCGGTGTTCACGAGCACGACGCGCTCGTCGTGCATGCCACCCATGAACGTCAACCCCTCAAAGTACACGCTCCCCGATATCTCGTGTTTCCCCGTGCACACCGTCATGTCGTGCACGTGCCCCAGCACTTCTGTCAACGGCGCCCCGTTTGTGACGATGCGGCAGGTTGGTAAAGGGCAGCCGTCCGAAAGATGTTTGGACGAACAGGGGTGCACGAGGATGTACGTTCCATCCAAGCCGTCGCCTTTCGGCACATAGGGGAAATATGGGGCGTTGGCTTCTTCGTCCGTCAGAGGACGTCGGGGTCCATCTGCATTGTCGTCGACGGCGACCGACGCCATTTTTACGGGTTGTTTCGTGCACCAGATTAGGCGGTCTAGGGCGCCTTTGGCGATCTCCGCGCCCTTCTTATCATACGGGTTTTTCGGGAATGACGGGAGGCTCGTCTTTCGGACGTCACTGCGGCTCTCGAAGGTCTGTACGCTCATCTTTTATAGTTCTCGTTCTTTCGACGTGACTCTGGCACGGAGTCGGTGTCAAATTTTTATCACGCGGCTAGAACGACGATCCGGACGTTGTCGTAGGCACGGACGTCGTCTTCTTTTTTGTCCTCGCCTTCTTCTTTTTCTTTGACTTCGATGAGGTCTTGTTCATCGTTCGATCTTTCAGTGGGTTCTTCGCCTTCGCATCTATGTACGTCTTCGTCTTCATCTTCACGTTCTTCGTCTGCCGTTGAATGACGAGGAGTAGAAACGGTGGCTGCAGTAGTGGCGGTCGAACCTGTTTGTTTACCCGTGGCAAAATAGGATCTCGTCTTTTCGTAATACCTTTCGTGGACGTGGAGAACGAAGGACATGTGCCGGAACTTGGGGTGATCGAAAACGAGGGGGAGCGACATGAGGCGTCCGTTGGCTCCGTTGTACTCTTTCGGCCTCTGCCTCTTGCAAGTCGGATGCTTGACGTGCCATTCGAACGATAGCGCGGTGTGGTGCGTAAACTGCGGAGACTCGACGATGGCGAGGAAACTCCATTGCCGACGTGGGACGCCACGGTCTTTCTCTTTGTTAGTGTGTCGCGTCGTAAACTTTGCTCCGCCCGATATCTCGCCGTTATGTTGTCGCAGACGTTTGACGGGATCGTTCGTATATCCGTTATAGGTTTTGTTATCTCGGTCGTTCATCAAAATGTAACACCTGTGAGGGCTGGATACGGTGCTGTACATCGTCGCGGGTAGGTTTATTCCGTCATAAAACGTCGTCGTCGTTTATACTGTGGAAAGTACATACATAGGGTTGGCCTGTTCCGTATATTTTGTGGAAAACGGTAGAAGGATAACTCTAATCCTTATACAGCCACGAACAAAACAATATATGATGTTTTCTCCGCATCGTTGTACATAAAGCTTATAGGGTTTAGGAGTACTTAGCATATCATTTTACATGGGGAACTGTGGAAGCGCAATCGAATATTCGAAGTATTTCAGGCCAGTGTCTCTCTTAGAAACAAATCAGGGCAGTGCGCACACTGTCCAAGAGCCTGTCCAAGAGCCTGTCCAAGAGCCTGTCCAAGAGCCTGTCCAAGAGCCTGTCCAAGAGCCTGTCCAAGAGCCTGTCCAAGAGCCTGTCCAAGAGCCTGTCCAAGAGCCTGTCCAAATGGTTGTACCTCCCCAACGTGCAGACCAAAAAGAAGTAGAACGTATATGCGATGAATTTGTTGCATCTGAGTGCAACTTAGGAGAAACGGAGTACACACCAGTCAGAGAGTTTTCCCTCGCCCTAACGCTTTTTTTTCATACAAAAGGGTTTTCAGACTTCAGAAATGAAGAACGATTTAGATTCTACGACAGAGATTTTCATGTATCAACACGATTACATGTAAGCTCGACTTTCAAAATGCCGCCAGAGTCTTGGTGGTACGATCGCCACGGTATAATAGCGTCGTGTGATTATGATGTAGACTTTATAATGGGGGTGTCGTTGAAGAAAACAAGGTGCACGTGTGTATCGGTCCATGAACCACGACTCCAAGAAATGGAAAGAATGTTGGAAGAAGTGTATTGCGCCCCGGGGATGCCAGGTTACATGCAGGCCGCAGAAAGGTGGGAAGCCAATGTTATAGTGACGACAGCGTGAATTGATTGTTATGAAGACTATCCTCCCGTTTCTTCCTTCGTCGCTGCATACGCCGGACTACAACTGAAAATAAAGGCTAAATTCATTATTGACGCAACAAAGTGGTGATCTAACTATATTCAATTATATAATTCACAGGGCACGCACATTTCAGTCTTATGATCGATCGATTACCACTGGACGTGCAAGCTCGCATCCTGGACGACGTGACATTGTCAGATGATATCTCTCGAGCGCTCGTCGCATGCGAAAGCTTACGTCACGGTGCTTTCTCGCGAATGACGATGTTAGTATACAATGACGACATCATGAATCGATTGTCATTGCCCTTGCCCTTGCCGTCGTCTCTTCGCATGCTAAGAATCACAGGAATAACTATGACTATCCTCCCGGCCCTTCCTTCGTCGCTGCATACACTGGATTGCGGCGGGTGTAAAAGTCTGACGAGTCTCCCGGCCCTGCCTTCGTCGTTGCATATACTGGACTGCGTGATGTGTACAAGTCTGACGAGCCTCCCGGACCTTCCTTCGTCGCTGCATATACTGGATTGCGGCGGGTGTGAAAGTCTGACGAGCCTCCCGGCCCTTCCTTCGTCGCTGCATTTGCTGCATTGCCAATGGTGTACAAGTCTGACGAGCCACCCGGCCCTTCCTTCGTCGCTTCATACACTGGAATTCAGAGGGTGCATAGGTTTTACGAGCCTCCCGGCCCTTCCTTCGTCGCTGCGTACGCTGAGTTGTGAATGGTATCAAAGCCTGACGAGCATCCCGGCCCTTCCTTCGTCGTTGCACGCACTGGATTGTCGAGCGTGTGAAAGTCTTACGATCATCCTGGGCCTTCCTTCGTCTCTGCACACGCTGGATTTTGAACGGTGTAAAAGTCTAACGAGCCTCCCGTCCCTTCCTTCGTGTCTGCGTACGCTGAATTGCGAAGGTTGTTGTAGTCTGACGAGCCTCCCGTCCCTTCCTTCATCGCTTCAATCGTTGATATTCAATCGTTGTATTGCCAAGGGTGCATAGGTCTGACGAGCCTCCCGACCCTTTTTTCGTCGCTGCGTATTCAGAGTTGTGGATGTGTAAAAGACTGACGAGCCTCCCCGGCCTAAAGTCAATATGCATATCAAGAAAGATATGGAAGCCACTGAGGCAGCCGTCGCCTTTCTACGACACATTGACGAGAAAAGTGGAGAAATCACGTGGTACGCCAAAGTAACCGTGCCTGACACCGGCGATGCCAGTTATATCATGACCATACACGGAGATGACGAAGAGTCTCTCAGAAAGACCGTGCACACATTCTTCGTCGAAGAGCACGAACGACGATTGATGATCCGGGCCTGGTGTCAGCGCGAAACGGAACGAGAAGAAGATGAGGATGACGTCGACCTCTTTGAATGATGACCCCGATCCATCTGAATAGATTGAGACTATTTATGGCCTTATCCTTCGCGAAGGTTCGCGCGCAACCATTTGACGACTTCGAGGTGTGACGTCGTAAACTTTGCTCCTCCCGATACCTCACCGTGTTCATACGACGCGATGATACCGAGATCGATCACGTCGATCGTCGGAGAATCCCATGCTACTTACTGCGTCATTTCATCTTAGCTCGCGTAAGACAGGATCTGGCCAAACCATCTCGCGACGTGGTTGAACACGGCAGTCAGCGCCGACATCGTCGTTTGCTCTCTTTTTTTTCTTCTTTCTTGATCTATTTCCGTGAGTGCGGCAAAGGTACTGCGCAGTAGCCACCGTGCGATATGGGGATGTCCGTTGTTGATCGCAGATCTGATCGCATACTCCATAAAAAGCAAGATATCTTCTTGGCGGCGGAAGAAGGAGTCGAAAAGCCAATGAACCGCGTGGTGATGCCCATTTTTTGCCGCATCCTTGATCGCTAAGCCCAGGTCTAAACCGTCGAAACCAAAGCCGCGAGCATGTATCCACCGCATAACGTGAACGTGTCCTGCCTCCGCAGCATTCCGCATGGCCAGCTGCATGGCATCTTTATCGCAACAGTATTTTTGATGGTGCGCATACAGCCACCGCATCACGTGGAGGTGGCCATTCTCGGCCGCGTACCCCATGCACGCATCGCTGCAGCCTTCTGTGCTATTAGAACGGAGCCACTGCACCGTGTGCAGGTGTCCGTTCATTGCCGCGCTATCCATCGAAAAACTTGAACACGTATCTCTTTTTGTCCTCCTGTTGGCGTGCAACCACTGCAGGACGGATATATGCCCTCTGCTCGCCGCCCCGTACATTGCGTCACCAAGGCAGTCTTCCGTCCTATAAAAGTGCAGCCACTGCACGATTTTGAGGTGCCCGTTCATGGCCGCTCGATATATCGTGAACCTTGTACATCCCTCCGCTCTGTTCGTGTGCAGCCAGTGCACGACTTCGATGTGCCCGTTGCTTGCCGCGCCGTCCATCGCTTTTGTCGTACATCCCTCGACTCTGTTCGTGTGCAGCCAGTGCACGACTTCGATGTGCCCGTTGCTTGCCGCGCCGTCCATCGCTTTTGTCGTACATCCCTCGACTCTGTTCGTGTGCAGCCAGCGCACGACTTCGATGTGCCCGTTGCTTGCCGCGCCGTCCATGGCGTCCGTCGTACATCCCTCGACTCTGTTCGTGTGCAGCCAGCGTACCACTTCGATGTGCCCGCAACGGGACGCGCCATCCATGGCGTCCGTCGTACATCCCTCGACTCTGTTCGTGTGCAGCCAGCGTACCACTTCGATGTGCCCGCAACGGGACGCGCCATCCATGGCGTCCGTCGTACATCCCTCGACTCTGTTCGTGTGCAGCCAGCGTACCACTTCGATGTGCCCGCAACGGGACGCGCCATCCATGGCAGCCTTGGTGCAGCCCTCTCTTCTGTTGCGGTGCATCCATTCGACAACTTGGAGGTGCCCGTTCTGGCAGGCGCTGTCCATGGCGGCCGTCGTGCATCTCTGGTAGCAGTACTCTTTCAGCAAAATGGAAACGGCAGACCACACTGAACACGACATCATATCAAGCGCTGCTTGTGTGAGCCAGCACGCAAAGGGCTTGTAGCATGGCAGCTGAGCAAGCTCCGCTTGCGTGAGCCAACGCACCACGTCGAGGTCGCCACGTTCTGCAGCCACGTCCATCGCGCGATGCGTGCCAGTGCAGTCTTCTAATGATGTCATCCATTGTAGCGCCGCCACCACATCGTTCTCTGCTGACTTGCCGCACCATTTCCGGCACTGGATATCGATGTTTAGGGTAGCATGGGGCACAAATGTGACTACACGCCTGGCGTAAGCGCGACAGCAGGTCCTGAGGTTTAGGAGCGTCTGGACATCGATAGCTTTCAAGACTTCTCTCAGTATGTCATCCGGTAAAGTATCGAAGCTTTTAGATGCCGGCTGCGAACGATTCGGTTGATCCATTACAGTAGCAGCGGCGACAAGACACGAGACCTTTCCCTCTTAGGCCGTGTCTCACTACGATTTGAGACTGGAAACAGTGTGGGAATAGTGTAGATTTCTCTGTAAAACACTCTATCAAAAGGACGTCCTGTTGCAACGAACAGGTTGCTATTGACATTATTT
>Ga0306901_1000929_pt1 | contig 10416 bp, 5 predicted proteins | sample AntRauMFilla3767_FD_190431 | JGI IMG/M metagenome (GOLD analysis project Ga0306901, IMG submission 190431) | Saline lake microbial communities from Rauer Islands, Antarctica - Metagenome Filla 3 #767 (v2) (version 2) | ecosystem: Environmental > Aquatic > Non-marine Saline and Alkaline > Saline ...
CTGGCACTCGCACCAATCGTGCTGTACCGATAGTTAGTTGAGTGGATACCATAGAGATCACGCAGGGTTGGTGGATAGGCTACATAACTGTCTGTGTCATTGTTGTGGTACAGAAGAATTGGTTCGTCAGATTCGACAATACCAGCATTGCTACCGGCTAGATTTACGTTGTACGTAGCAGCAGTTCCTGCAGCAACTGTACTCCCAGCGCTTGAGACCCCACTAGCCCCTTCGTACACATCAACCACCGCTGTCGCAAACGGTGCGTACACATAAAAATCTTCGTTGTTTCGGTTTGTGGTCGTGATATGAGTGGTGGTTGCAAAAGAAATCGGCACAGGTGGTTCACTTGAATCATCAGTCGTCCGAGCTGTAATAGGCCCTAGAGCGCTAATGACTGAGGTTGAAGCATACGTAGCAAACGAAGTCGTTTCACCACTATTAAGTGATACGGGTGTACCACCATCAATACTGACCTCATTATTATCAATCAAACTGTACACCACAATCGGACTCGTTTGACTGTCATTCACTACATAATATAGGTCTGTGGAAGTGCTGTAGGTGAATGGTGCATACTCATCACTAGTTGTATCAGCAGTTGGGTTACCGTAATACACATACAAAGTAGAAGTTGCAAACCCAGCCAGTTCCTCTAGCTGCACCCAGATGTCAGTTTCTTGAGCGGTACTGTCAAAATGTTGCACCCAGTAGTCGAGTTCTGTAAAACTACCTACTGTAAGCGATTCTACGGCAGCAGCAGTATAGAACGTTCCAGGATCACTTTGGTTGCTGAACTCTGTACTGACCCAACCATCACTGCGCTTTACATTTGAAAATCGTAATTCGTCTAGTTCACCTTGGAAACCTTGCGATCCCTGACCACCAAAGTTCTGCCAATCGGAAAGACCGGCTTGTGCACCATCGCTGAACAGACGGTTAGGTACTCCATCTACATACAGATCGATTTTGTTAGAACTATCACGCGCTAGCACGATATGAGCCCAGGTACCATCAGCTGGTGCCGCGAGAGTTGTGTCACTATCGCTTACTACTCGAGTAAAGAAATTACCTCCAGTCCAGGTACCGAATTTTGTAGTAGCGCCAGCGTCTCGTGAAATAGCAAATCCATCACCCGATGATCGCCACCACATTGAGGCGGTGAATTCACCAGCGTACGGTAGGCTGGTACCAAAAACAGCAGCATCGTTGCCATCAAAATTAATTGCTTGGCCAATATACCCAGTCACTACGTCACCTGACGTCATGCCAGCCCGAGAGGTTGCGTCGTTGCCATTACTAGTACTGTCAAACTGCAACCCACTTGAGGCTGGGTTGTCGTCAAGTGCGTAGCGGACATCAAAGTTATTACTCCACACCGCCTCTGAACCATAGGTGTCTCCTGCGGCGTACGCTGATGCTGACAGGTTGTCAAAGTACACGTAAAACACGTTGTCGGTAGTTGAAGACAAAGTAGCAGCTTTAAAGTGTAGCTCACCGGTTTCTGCACCGGTATTAATAGCTACCAAATCGTAGGCTTGTTCATTTGGCACGCCGGCATCATCGAGGATACGGATATCGCGCCCATCAGATGCCACATCAGCAAAGAACGCACTACCAAGCGTATTAAGATCGACATACACCGGGAAGTCAGTCAGGTCATCATCGACTGACGCTGCTGGAATGGTGATTTGCGCTCGCTTTTCCCAGCTGGTGTCCCACCAAGTTACATCATTACCTGGCGTTTCGTTGATAAAGCGGATGTCACCACCGTCAGATTGTACATTGGTCCAAAAGTCAGTTTGTGTGGAGTCCAGCTCTACAAATATTTGCTGTTCAGTAGACGTCGCCCCACCTAAGTTATCAACTTCGATAGGCATTCGATAACGCCACTGACTTGACCAGAATGGGTCAAGTAGACCGTATTCTCGGTCACCTATCGCTTCAATCCAGTATTCACCAGAAGAAAATGGCGGAAAACTGATTTCCATCTCAAAGTACCTTGTCTCTCCTGGCTCAATGGAGTAGGTATTTTTTGAGTGAGCTTTTACTACAAAGCCTTCTTTTACTTCTTTCTTGTTTGGACCAAATCCGATAAATTGCATGGTTCGCTTAATAAAACCTGGAGCCGGCATAGTACCTGTTGCAAACTCAGTTGGTACCCAGCCTGGAGCATAGTTCGTCACTCGGTGTTCAGCCACTTTTTTTTGTTCGATTTTACACGCGGTGTTATCGCCAGCGATTGAATCACAGGTTCGCACCACGTTTGTATTTCGACATGAATATGAGTTAACGAATTCTTCTCCATCTTCATTGACCATATCATCAGAGGTTGTTGCTGCTGTGGTAGCAATACTGGCCTGCAGTAAACTCTGTACCGACGGTAGTCGTCGCAAAACGGTGGTTGTGGTATTGGTAGGAGCAAAGCCAGATGGTGCATCGATTTCTGAAGAAGTGGCGTTTGGTGTCACCACATCAAACTCTATATTTTCTTCTTTCGGTACTGGTGTTTGAAGATTTTTATCAACATCTGCTGCGGATGATGTCGCAGTGATGTTTGCTGACGAAGTTGAGTTCGCAGTTGTGTCGTTCGCTCCAGAAGCAATGTTCTCGGGATTTGTTTCTTCGTCTTTTTCTTTTGGTACTAATTGTTGCGACAGCTCTTCAAGAGAACCAGCCGATACTTCACCTGCAAATTCCCACCCCGCTTCACAGTGATACACAAATGGGCGGTACTCAGGCACCACTACTTTTTTTGGTGTATTTTTTTCGTATTCACGAATGTTTTTCACTTCACCAGCCCCTTGCGGGAAATAGGTTTGCAGAGTGAACTCATCAGCTCGCGCGCTTCCATTAGTCACACTAAAGTACGTCTTGGTTTTGGTTAGGCCAACGTAATCTTTTTTGTCAGATTTGATAATCAGAGTTTCATTACTGTTCTCGTCTGTGAAATCAAAATTAACTGTCTTTCCATTTGGCAGAGTCAGTGTGTCACCTTGCTGCATTTGTGAGTCGAAACCATCGTTCATCAAAGCTTCGGTGAAATTTTCTGGATCAGTCTTTTCTCCTGATTGTTCAAGCGTAAAGAGCTCCAACCAGACACTTTCTACGTACAAATCATTCAAGACAGATGGGTCATCTCGATAACTAAGTTCTATCTGCAATAAATCCAAGTCAGCTTCACCAGTTACTTCTGGTAGTGCAAACAAGAAATATCCACCATTGATACTATTTGAAACTTCGTCTTCGATAACAACAGAACCGCCAGTAGACCAGGTCGCTCCGTCGTCCATCGAGTAGCGCATCTCAAAAGCGGGAATACGATCACGATATGATTTCTTTTGCGCGGCAAATGACATTCGTAATTGTGCTCCTGATACTTCAGTTGACTCTTCTAGTGGGTAGCCAAAATCATCCAACGTGATCACGTAGGGCTTACAATCTTCGGTGCACTCGGTTGCTTCTGGTTGCGTGTCTGGAGTGTCTGCTGCTTGCTCTGGCTCCGGCGCTGTGTCTGCGTCTGCGTCTGCTGACGAATCATCAGTAGATGTTAATTGAGGAGCAGTGTCAGTCGATTCGTCTTCTCCCACAGAATTCTCCTGCGTGCTGCTTGCTGTAGTGTCTATTGGTTGTTCTGGTGTAGACGTGGCTGCAGGTTCTGGTGAGCTGTCGGGTGTTTGGCTTTGTTCGGTGGAAGAAGTACCTGTTGTCGTGTTTGCTGCAGATTGATTTTCTTCAGTAGACGTGGCTGCAGGTTCGCTGGATGACGGCGTGGCACTGGCATTTTCTGATTCGACAGGAGATGTCGTGGTAGTTGCGCTAAACACTGACTGAACAGTGGTCTGCGCTAAACGAAACATTGACTGTACTCTATTCATCACTGTCGTTGTTCCGGTATCAGAATCTGGTGTTTCTTCTGTTTCGGATGATTCTAGTGATTGAGGTTGAGCTGAGTCTGGCTCAGGCATTGGCTGGGTACTACTGTTGACTTGCGTTTGCGCAGGTTCAGCTGAATCGCTTTCGTCAACCACAACGTCGAAGGTCACATCGGTTGTAGTAGCTGTAGTCGTAGCCTCAGCGGTTGGCTCGCTGTCGTCAACTTGAGTATCAGTATCAGCACCACTCTCTTCACTCGGTGCTTCAGTTGAGACCTCGTCTTCATCCACCTCAATGGTTTCTGGGACTGCGTCTACTTTATCTTGAGACTCGTCTTCTTGTCTTTGCTGTCGATCGAGTTCAATTGACGCACCAGTACTCAAGTCTAGAGTGGCAGAGTTTATAGTATTGAATTCCTGTAGTAGTGCGTATTCGTCCAGGTTTTGGAAAGACAGAGTCGACGCATTATTCCAACCTTGAGCTTCGATCTGCGACGGGAACACATGCACTGTTTTTACTACATAATCACTCTCAGAAAATTGCGCGTACACAAAAGCTGCTCCTGACAAAATACTGGTCAGAATTACTAGATACGCGACTCCTTTTTGCAAGTTTTTTCTTAAGTGATTCATTCGAAATTACCTCTGCCCAAATAAATCTTGGGGCTTTAATAAAGTATACCGCGTAGTTGCTTAAAACTACGCGGTATACTTCAAAATATGGGGACTTATCAGCTGTTTTTACTTCAAAATCGTCTTTACGTCATTGATTTCTTTCTCTATCAAGGTCTCGGAGACTTCGAGTGCCTGAGTGAGCCCTTCAACCGCTGTTTTCTCTTTGGCTGAGAGTCGTTTTCGCTTGGTAATCGTGTTGATTTGGTCGTAGATTTCGTCCCGCAACGCAGAGAAAATCTTTTCCATTTGGTCTTGCACTTCACGGGTTTCCCGACGCAATTTTTCTTCTTTTTCTTTCAGATTTTTGTGTTCGTACCAGAAGTAGATGATTTGCAGAATAATGATGACCACTAGGAAGAAAATGAATAGATTCAAAGCGCTAAAGAAATCCCAGAATGATCCTTCATCAAGTACCTCCACTGGTTTTATCCAACCAGCAGTAATGAGCACTGCTTCACTACTTTCTCTGACATTACCAGCTTGGTCTACTGCTACTACCTTCACGGTATACGTTCCGTCTTCTAAGTCACGCAGCAGATACCCAAGCTTTGCTTCTCCGGGCGTAATTGTGATTGGCTCATTAGACGCTATCGTCATCTCGTAAGAAGCGATGCCCGATGTTTTATCTTCTGCTTCAAAGGTCAGCAGCGGGAACGAACTCTGCGTCGTTCCCGTCTCTACATTGATGGCAAATGGCTCTGGAGGACTGGTGTCAATTTGGAGTCTTCTATTGGTAACGGCGCCCCAGCCTACTTGGTTTCGAAAGTTAATGCTTACATACTGCACACCGTCAGATATATTTTCTCGGTTTACTACAAACTCTTCGATGGCTGGGTCATAGATAGCATCCTCGTTTTCTTGCGGTATGTTCTCTTGATTGTCTGAAATCTCAATTGCTACTGCATCGACGTCAAACGGAAGCGTCCAAGTAAATACCCCATCGACGACGTCATACCAAACATCAGGATCTAGGAATGTCTGAGAACCGATTTCTGGTGGTCGTGGCGGGTCACCAAAGATGATTGCTTCATCACTGTCTTCATCATTCCCAGCTCCAGTGTCAGGAGTCGGGGTTGGTGTTGGCGTAGGTGTGGGCTCTGGAGCAGTGTTCGCAGCTACTGTGTAATTGGCCGGTGTAGAAGATTCATAGACATCAGTACCTCGTCCGTCAGCTGCTAAAACTGAAGCATCAGAAAACGACACTGCCCCGGCTCCCTCGGTCAACGTTCTGAAAGTAATATTTAAAATGTTTGAGGTGGTCGTAAAAGGGCTCGGACTGCCTCCACCGAAGGTAATTGTTCCGTCGGTGTTGGAAAAGGTTGGTTCAGTTGTCCAGAGAGAAAAGGCAGAGCCGTCTTTACTCACACTGACTACGGACAAGACTGATGAATCAAACTCCATCGAGGCTTCTACCGCGTTGATATTGTCTCCATTTGGTACTGCGCGCACGGTGGCGGTGAATGTTTGACCGGCGCTGTAGCTACCTGTTCCTGGGGAAATAACCAAATTGGCTGCAAACGCAGAAGTCGGGAGCAGAAACAGTATCCCGACTAGTACACTGAAAATCAGTACGGGTAGGTTTCTGGTTAAAAAATTGTTTTGCAGGTACATCATAAGAACTAAATAAATCTAAACTTTTCCTCGGGAACGAGTGGGCTTCTTTCCCCCGTTTACTTTCAACTGCACTTTTTCTTTTTCGCTTGGCTTCAAAAGCGGTAACACCAGTATCAACACCCCGTTCTTTATTTTTGCTTCTGCCTTATCTATATTGACGCTCTCTGGTAAAATAATCCGTCTATAAAAATCTCCCCAGATGCACTCTTCTGCCACAAAAGCTCCTTTGACTACTTTTTTAGGAAACACAACGTATTCCGGGCGGACTCTTCGACCTTCTATCAAAACGATGTCGGCGTCTCCCTCAATCGAGACTTGGACATCATTCATGTCAGCTCCAGAAGATTGTGCGTAGACGACAATCATTCTTTCGGTCTGGTACACATCGACAAACAGCTGCGCAACTTTGTCCGCAGCTGTTTCTTCGGCGTCAGACAAGAGACCTTCGCCACTTCTGACACCTTTACCTTTAAGTCTCTGAAGAAAGGACATATATCATATAGTATACGCAACTGAAAAATAAATTTTGTACGTTACCCACATGTTTTAGTGAATAATATGCAAAACTGTATTATCGCAACACCGTTGTGACTCGTACTAACCGGTCCAGTTTAAATGAATCAATGAGCGTAGCTCATATGATGAATTTAGTTCCGAATTTCAGGCTTTAGCCTGCCTGAAATTCCTGGAACAGGAAGATTGTATGCTTAAAATTACTTAATCTGCTTACCCAGTCCAGTTAAACAACAGTATTGAGAAGTCAGTTAGACTGACATTTCCATCTTGGTTAATGTCGGCTGACGGGTCAGAGTCTCCCCCATCTGACTGCCACCAAAACAATAGAATCGAAAAGTCGATAAGGTTTACGTCACCGTCACGGTTGAGGTCAGCATTGATGGGCTGCTCGGCGTCTTGACCAACTCCGTAAAACGTATAATTTGAAAATACGGTCGAACGACCATCGGTCTGCTCGGCTCTGGCTCTGACTTGATACGTGTCTTGGCTGAAACCACTAGTGTCGATAGTCGTACTCCAAGCTCCGTCCGCGTCTGAGGTGGTCTCGATGGGAGTGTTGGCGACCGTACCTGAGCGGCCATTCTCTATCGTAATATTTGCATCGGGCAGGGCGTACCCAGAAACAGTCAATGTCTGACCAGGGTCAACCGGATCAGGGCTCACCGAAACAGATGGTACAACATTGATATTGGAAAGCGCAGAAGTTCGCGCTCCGGTCACGGTAAACGAAGTACTAAAAGTAGAAGACTTTACACCGTTTTCATCAGTTGCGTAGACACCAAACGTATAAGCTCCCCGAGCAATCTCATCAATAGTGATTGAATACCGCCCGTCGGCATTAGCATCAACCACATCGACTCTTTGTCCATCAGCCAGTATGGTTACTTCCGCATTTGGATAGGCGTACCCCGAGACAATAATTCGCGCGTCACCACTTTGGAACGGACCGTCCGTACTTTCAAAACCACCACCACCTGAGCTGCCAGAACTTCCGCCGGAGCCTCCACCGCCGCCGCCGCCGGAACCGCCGCTCCCGGAACTGCCGCCAGTAGTCGGAGCTACTCCATCAGAGGCTCCGGTTTCCCCGCCGCCGCCGCCGCCGTCTCCACCTCCTTCACTACCTGACCCTGTTCCATCTCCTTCTGTTGCACCTTCTACGGTTGAACTACCAGTCGGAACGTCATTTACCGTAAACTGAATGAGAAAATCGTCAATATTAAAGTTGTCTTCATCATCAATACATCTTACGTAAAAGATGGCTTCGGTGTCAGGCACCACAGACACTACTGTTGAGTGAAAGACAACGCCGGTATTGGTGAACTGATTGCCCATGGCATTGTATGCAGTCCCGGCCGATACTGCATACTTACACACTGCGAACTCATCAGTTTCCAACGAAATTTCTACATTAAGGGTTGTTCCCCCGACAGTACTGGTCGGAGAACCGTTAAATCGAAACGGGGGGATTTCTTCTGTCGTGTCAATATTTGGCAGCGACACTTTTTCGTTGAGAAAAATAATTGGATTAGCATTGGCTACCAGACTGCCGTCGTATATTTCTATTTTCAAATCATGCCTACCCAAATCAGCCGAATTCACTATCGGCTCGATATCACTTGGGCTCGTGGTAGTACCAGTAGATGTGCTAAAAGAGGTGACGGGCTGTAGCGCTGTAGCGGTGTGATTTCCAATCTTGAACTCCAAACGGGAGCCGCTGGAAACACCTGCGTCTGGAGCTAACGTGTAGCGGAAAAACCCAGGGGTGCCGGCGGTTATTTGTACCCCATCAACACCTGGTGCAGCTGTAGCTCCCGACGTCCGAGAGCTGCCATCAACACTCAGCTCTACGTTTCGTATACCAAAAGTACTAGTCGACAAAACTTCAAAACCTGGCGGTGGAGTGATTTCTATCACACTCCCCGGAGTAAGGTCGGTCTTTACTATAAATTCAATCGTGTGATTGGCTGATTGAGATGGCCCAGAATCACTGATGGTATCCTTGTACTCTGAGATATTTATCGCACTCGCAGCTGACGGAAATAGCAGCAGAGCTGCAAAAAAACTTAGCAGACATACACCCAAAGTTACCACGTGGTTATACCCTAAAGTCATTTGCTTATTGTACCTTGTCTACAGTAGAAAACTGGGAAGCATTACACAGTCTGGGGCTGCTGAGTTTCTTTTCGACGCAAGTAATCCAAAGCGTAATTCAAAAGAATTAACACCAGTAATATAAACAGTATGCCGGAGAGTATATACGTGGCGCGGTCGTTGGAACTCGAGTTTGGAGCAGTAGATAGATTGACGGCAATCTCTCGCTCTTCGAGCGATGCTTCTCGAGCTGCCAGCTCTCGTTCTTTTTGTGTGAGTTGGGCCGTGTATTGATTGAGCTCAGTTGGAGCTACTCCAGCAGACATGCCGACCGCGTTCGCTAGATACGAATGCGTATTTTGCGAGAGCACCGCTGTGCTTTCTGATAGAATACCACTCTCAAATACTAAAGTAATGGCGCAGACAAGCATCGAGACTCTGAGAATACTATGGTAGAGCGAATGAGGTGAATGTTTTGTGTACATATAAGTAGGTGTATCTCCATTCTATCGGAAATGCGTTAGGCAAACAACGCGAGCAAGACAATCAAGAAGAGCGCAATCACACTCAGCATCACAACGGTCAGCAGCAGAGTTTCAGAGGACCCGCCCTTACGTCGTCTTTGGAGCACTCGTCGTCCTTGATTCACGTGTGCGAGAGAGCGTCTGATGTACACTCGTACAAAGATAAACACGGTCAGTAGAATCACTGCCAACACACCCAGCGCCGGACCGATAATATTCCACGGTAAAATCCAGAAGGTCACGGTGCTGGACATTGTTTTATATCCACCAGCCTCTCCATACCCCGCGCTCAAAATAGCTTCGTATCTCCCAAACCCCACCGAGTCGCCGGTCCAGTTTAGTTTTGAGTATTCACGCTCATCGTTAGGAAACACCGCTGACTTATCAGGATTGAACGTCACGTCACCGACTTTATTTCCAAGCATATTATAAATCTCCAGCGGACCAGCTGGACGCACAAGGACGTTTCCGGAATTTTGTATACGTACGGTAAAGTCAATATTCTGTGAACCGTTTAAATACTTCTTGGTAGAAAATTGTCGAATACTGGCTTGCTCAGTCACCTCGCCCGAGACGCGGATACTAATGATGTTGGCCACTTGGTATCCCACGGCCGCCCCACTATTTTCAATTTCTGGTGGATCCACCGAGAAAAAGATTCCACCAAAGTGACTACCAGGCGTAGCGTTGTCAGGCACATCCAAGTCAAATTTGAATGAAAACTTTTCTCCACCAGCCACAGTGATTTGATTGGTGGGTAGAGTAATCCAATCGACCAATTCGTACCCCGTTCGCTCCAAATTGCTTTTTGCAAAAATCGGCACTCCCCCAGCCCGTACTCCAGAAATGTTACGGGTATACAGGTAGTATGTCTGCTCTTGAGAATCTAAGTTTTTTATTGAAAGCGAATATTCTTTTTGCGTACCCGGATCAAGCGTTTCTTCCACGGTGGCGGGAGAAATACTAACCCCAGCCTCTTGCGCAGATGCAATCAGCGGAAGAAACACACACGCCATACAGAAAGATAGACTCAATACTAAAAAGCGCAGGGAACCCAATAACGAGGTAGTCATAGAACAGAAAACAATTTAAATAATGCTCTTATATTACCACTCAATGGT
>Ga0306901_1000931_pt1 | contig 10411 bp, 6 predicted proteins | sample AntRauMFilla3767_FD_190431 | JGI IMG/M metagenome (GOLD analysis project Ga0306901, IMG submission 190431) | Saline lake microbial communities from Rauer Islands, Antarctica - Metagenome Filla 3 #767 (v2) (version 2) | ecosystem: Environmental > Aquatic > Non-marine Saline and Alkaline > Saline ...
CTTGACGTTTTTCTCTTTCGGCGTCTTCTCAATCTCTTGGTTCACGCGAGAATGAACGGCAGGACACATGCAATCGATATCCTCCATGAGCACGACGCATCGATCCGGCATGGCGTCGAACGCCCTTTCCAGGTTGGAGTCGTTGGTGATCTTGCTCAGGTCCAAGGAATATATGTCGTATTTGGCGGTGTTGGCTATGGCGGCGACGATGCTTGTCTTTCCCGTTCCAGGTTCTCCATAGAGCATATAACCGCGTTTGTAAGATATGCCCCTGTCGCCGTACCATTTTTCCGATGCTAAAAAGCTGTGGAGGTCGTTGACGATGTAGTCTTTTTGTTCTCGGTCCAGGACGACGTTTGCGAAGGACTTGGTGTTGTGCGTCAGTTGGTCAGACCATATGGTGTTGGACGAGTCCTTCTCGAACGCCTTGTTGTTGATCCGGTAAAATTTTTGGACCCATGCGCATTTGTCGATGTACTGATCGTGTTTCTCGCGTACAGTTTTCAGAAAATGTATGACTTCGGCTAGACAGAATGGATGATGTGTGCTGAGCTCGTACCATTTCGATTTTTCAGATTCGTCTTCTTTTTTCAGTAAGCCGACTTTGACAATTATATCATACTCTTTCGTTGGATCGCGAAAAATTATGGGTTCGTTCGCGGCTGGTAAAAAAACTCCGTTTTTGATGTACTTGGACTTGCGGACGCGCTTGGCAAGCGCCACTCCGCTGGTAAAGGCGTGGTTCTGAGAAATGTACCAAGAAATGGCGTCGTAATCGTCGTTTCCGTAGTATCCTAAATCGACGCAGTCGTTTTCGATGATGAGCGAGTTGTTCTTAGCGTTGTGTCTTCCCGCGCCGAAGAAGGCGATGATAAGCTCCACCCACTTTTTTCCTCCGTTCATAATCGCGTACAATAAAACGGGAAAAAGGACAGATACTAACGTAGACATGAGACCGTTCAGAGAAGCGTCCGATGTTTTAGGAATTAATCGATATATATATCCTTGTAACGTTCCCACTATGTACGGGACGATGCTTTGAAGATCCACTGCAGTCATAGCGTCACGTATTCAAGATGAATTATGACAAAAAAACAACTGCTTTTATTCTTGCATAGCATTGTTTCACCCTAGGTAAATTGCGAGTTTGAATGCGTTCAAAAATTCAAAAGACTAGTATTTTCGAATGACTGCCGTTAGTATCCGCTAATAACCTTGATGTCGGCGGTCTTTTTCAAGAAAGCGGCCGCGACGCGGTTGCACCTGTAGGGACGATACGTCTCGCACGATGTCACTATGCGCGCCAGATTGGCTTTTGCACATGAATCAGTAAGGTTACGCGCGAGATAGGTCATCAATCCGTAACCGCAAGAAGATCCGCACCAAACGTCCAACATTGACACCACATGGCGTTGGATCTGCGCATCCCAAATTGCACCTCCTTCCTTTCGCAAGACGTCGATGGTCTTTCCCATCGCGACGTTCAGTTTGCCATTGGAATGCATGGAGCGCATGTCGTGCTCGTGAACGAGACACACGAGCGCTGCCGTGGACATTGCGGGCGAAGGTCGGAAGATGCGTACTAGCGTGGTCAAGTGCTTTCTGTGTTTTTCCCTAGCCGTTAGATTCAGTGCCCACTGTAAGAATTCGGGGTCATATCCGCATTCATTGTCGTTGCCGGAGTTGTATGCCATGCGGCCTCGAGTGCTAAGCAGCACCAGCATCTGCCCTAGGCCTCCGTCGCACATAGCACGCTGGACGTACTTGAACGTAGAGCAGGGGAGGTCGCGGCTGTGGTGAGCGTGTGACACTTTGCGAATGAGAGGAAACAGCACGTCCTTTGAGCACCATGCGGGAAACCGACAGTCGGCTGAGAGGGCGCGCATCGTGCGCACGCAGCAACCTCGAAAGGCGATGGCGAGTGCGTGTGATACTATCCCAGCGTGTCTAGGTGCGACAGCGTTGCGTGTTAGCGAGACGCACAGTTGGTCGTCATTTATCAATGCGCCGTAATACAGCAGTGCCGTCAAAACTCTGTCAGATTCCATCGCCAGACGCACAGTGTACCCGGGCGGGCTGCCGCGGATGATGCTGTCCATGATGTAAACATTGGGAGAGTCTCCACTCAGGTAGTCTCTCTTTGCACAAGCGGACGTCCACCTCAGGGCGGCTATCCTTAGATCGTGTGCCCAGGCTTCGTAATGATCCAACTCTCCATTTACGTCCGTTAATTTGACGGAGTTAATGTGAACTGTATCTGGCATTGTGAGTTTTATTAGCCGTCAAAGACGTTCGCCGACGACTTGATTACGCAAGACAATAGGGTTTCAATTGGATTGGTCTGTCGTAACAGTACAATATAGTGAATATTGAGGAGCTTTGACGTACAACTTCAAATTTTTTACTTTCAAATTAATGACACTCTGACGCGTGAGATTGGAGGCTCGAAGGTGTCGCGTGTTTCAGTCTTATATCCTCGCACATGGGACATAACCGCATGAAGTGTTTTTGAGACAGATGACGGGCAGATCGCGCAAGAGTTCGCGACGAACGCAATATCGTCACCACTTTTTCGCGCGTTGCGCGGTCGATTCCATTTCCATGAAAACTACCTCGTTTGACTTCGTCCGAAAGGGCTTCCAAAACGAGTTGCATATTGCGATATTTTTCGGAAACCGTACATGTATTACCGTCTTCATAACGTGTTCGCAGTTCGTCGTCGATCCATCCTTGTATACGACTCATCGCACATACCAATGCCGTCTTTTTAGTGTTTACATCGTATTTTGATAAAAGCTTGTTTATGGTTTGCACGTTAAATACAATATCCGTCATGGATACTAAACATATTCGACGGTCTTTTGTGTCATCTTTTTCTTTTTTGTTTGCTCTGATTTTCTCGGCGGCTGTTCCGACTGCCGTGGAAACGAACTCCTGGAGCGGAGCGTTGTACAGAAGACATGACATCACGCTTTCCGCGTCCCCGTTCCGATTCGCGTGAACGTAAGATATCTTCAAGAGAGAACACGCGTACGCCAAAGCCACGGCTGGCATATATCGAATCAAGAGCGAAGAAGGAACGTGCGGGTGCGCGAGAAAGCTGCGCGCATCTCCGTCGTTTTCGATGGTCAGAGACGTCACCCAACTTGACATGTACTTTCCGATAGTGATAGAACTGGAGGTGATCCACTTTACCGTTGAATTTACGAATCTATTGAGAAACCACGCTTCGTGCACTCGCCTCACGATATTTCGGAGGTTTCCCAGCCCGTGGACGACGAACCTCTTGCACATGGGAATCGCGTCATCTCCACCTATGAAATCGCTGTTGCTGTCGCACCCCACCACCTCTTCGAGCGCAGCGTTTAACTGGTCACGTCGAGAGACCATGTCGCGTGTCAGAAGCAACAGCTGGATTATTCCGACTGTATTTTTCCTGGGATGTGCGACAAACGCGTTGATCGCGATGGAGCCTCCGGGGATTTCGTACACGTCTTTCTCCGACACGTCGTATTCGATATATAATCTCCGTAACATATGACGCCTACTCGTTTCCCTCCTGGATTGGGCCGCTTGCCTCTTTTTTATCGACCACGACTCGATGTACGCGTTCATCATTATTACTTCTCCGTCAATATCACTCCAGAGAAACTTAGTATCGTTTTTTTGGTTCAAAACGCTCAACACGCGCAAAACGTCTACCAATAGATAATGATGCGCGTGGCGACCTGTCGACGAACATGACAGTCCGTGATTTAGAGCGGACTCGCTCGACATACGAAACCGACGCATCAATTCCGTGCTAGTCAATGTTACAGGCGGTGTGTTATCTACATCCAAGTTGCGGACGTCGGTTTGCCACGCCTTGATCCACGCGCGTCTGGTGTGCCGGACAGGGCACCTCAGAGAACTCGGTTTGATAACGGGTTCTTCGTCACTTTCTCCGTCATTCGTATTCAAGAGTCGTTCCAACATACGAAAGCGGTCTCGAGCGACCATCTTCATTGCTTCTATGTTAGCCCACAGACGGTTCTTGGATCCCGTGACACCCAAACGAAGTTTTCGGCAGACCTCCCGAATTTCTGCGTGTTTACTGTGCGGACCGAGATGATCAGGGACTCCGTCGTCACGTTCGACGAGTTGACGGGTCCATTTTTCGCAGTTTCTCGCGTAAGAGGCTAGAGCCTGTGTTTTTGCGGTGACACAACCGGGATCCAACACCTCCTCGAACACTCGTTCCGCGTAGAGTGAGAAAATCGAGTTTCCCACGAGTGCCATTGCCGCGGCGACCCGCGCAGCGCTAGGAACGTCTTCAAAATCTAACAGATTTTTGCACAAAAGCTCTCCGACGCGATCTATGCACAACAGAGGGAGCGACTGTAAATCGAACGCTGTAGCATCTTGATGCTGACGACTCGACATTTCGCATAGTGAATCTTGACATAAGAATGAAAGATACACTTATGTCCGGAAAATGCTCTACGGTATAAAAAATAACGGCTAATACTTGAATAAATGAGGATTATTTCACATACAACCTCGTCAAACCTCGCGATCTGCTATGAGTTCGTCGAATTCGTTGAGCAAACGCCTCTTTCCTACCGCGGTGTAAGGGCTGTAGTAGCAATTGCGCCATTTGATCTTCGCCTGGTTAATTCCTTCCGTTACGCGTGCTAAAAATTCGACGACCGTTTTCAGCGGAACGTCGGAACTCAACGAGAAATTGTGCTTCAAATACGCCTGCATGTTGAAAAAGGTGAGTGATTTGTTTTCTGTTCTGAGCTTCTGCACGTCCAAGATGGTCGACAGGTTTTCGTCTGGAATTATCGTTCGCACGTCGTTTGAAATGCGTAAACCGTTGGTCTTCACATATTCATATATACATTTTGAGACATCCGTCCGTTTCATGCGACTTCCGTGACGAACGCCCAAAAAAGTACACATGGCGAGAGACAGATACAACTTGGAATCGAACGTGCTTCCGATTCTCCTCGAATGTTTGACATCTGACATGTTTTCGGCGGCCAGTATTCGGACTCGCCGATTCGCGTACTCCATATCTTTAGTCGCGACGTGAAAGTCTATGTCGGGATGGGTTTTGACCAAATAGATTATCTCTCCGCCATTTCCATTTTCTCGAATTTGTTTACGCGCCACGTGAAACGCGCGGTTTGCTGCAGAAACATCGTGGTTTGAAAAATGAAGGACCTTCGGATATTCCAGCGTGTCGATGTCGCGTCCATCGAAACATAGCACAAAATAAAACAGTTGTGTACCGTCGACATCATCACATTCATTATTTTCTTCGACCGAAATTGATGGAGAGGGAGGTGAAGGCGGCGGATTCATGATTTCCCGAAACTCGTCAAAACCGTGTGTATCCAATATTGGTGCACATAAGTTTGTCGTAACCGAATCGGGTCGAATCCCGAATCCTTGCACGATTAGGCTCACAACGCTGTAGTTTTTCACCAGCACGGCCTCGGACAACGCGTTTTTCCCATACAGATGAACGTGAAGAGGGTCCGACCCGTGAAGCATCAAGAGACGCACTGCGCACATAGCACCTTTTGACGCTGCCATGCGGAGAGCCAGATGTCCTTCTGCGTCCACCCGCGCTCCGCGAGCGATCAAATAAGTCATCAGATCAGTGTCGCCATCGATTGCAGAGATGGCGAGAGGAGTGCCCATCTCTTCTTCTGTGACCAAATTGTACGTGTAATCCCGTTCTATTGAAGAAATCCACGAAAAAATTGTCCCGTTCAAAAAAGAATTTCCCTCCGTATCGATGAGTTTGTCGAGCACCCTTAATAACGTCCGAGCATATCGACGTTTCCTACAAAACTGTTCCATATGTTCCTCATCTTCTTCGTCTGCATCTTTTCCTGTGATGACGGATACATCCGTATTCAACAAGAGCTTGACTGCCATGGCTGGAAGCTCGTTCCTAGGCCATTCGCACGTCAAAAGTCTGGACGGGTTTTTCGTCACCAAAACGTGAAGAGGCGGCTGTGGCATGTTACCAAATTATTTATATGTGAAAACGCAGAAATCAGGACGACTTGCCTACTTTTTTTTGGTTGTTTTAATGGCGCGAGGGCTGCCGCGGGCCTTCTTCTTTATCGCTCCCCCACTTTTTTTACCTAATTCCGGAAAATCTTTGTCAAAATTTGTTGAATCAAAGGGTTGTGCAGTTTGTTCGGTGTTCGAGTTGTTCGCGTTGTTCGCGTTGTTCGTGGAGTTTCCGTTTTTTTCTAATTCATCGAATGCATTCAACTCTCCTGCCTTCGTGTTATTTGCATTTGTTAGATATGAAGTTGACTTTTTTGACATCCCCCTGGAACTGTTTCGTTGCGCTTTCACTTGTTCGGATGCTTTACGAGTCGCATCTCTGTTCGAGTAACCTTGATTTTGGAATAGAACTTTCCATTTCTGTTTCTCTTCTTTTTTCGCATCTTCTTCCCGTGTTATGCGGGTATCTGCGGATTTTTTCTTCTGATTTCCCTTCGCGGTGGAGGTTTTGCGGCGGTTGTATTTACCGTTTGTCGTTCGGTTTTCCTCGGGCAACTGGTTCTGATTCATGTAATTCGTGACGAACTTGGGTAGAGGGCGCGGAATTTCATCGAGATAGTTTTCCATGAATTCCCACGTCTTTTCGGGAGACAAAATACTAGACCCGTCAGGATTGAACTCACCGACTTCTAGGTCGTCTTTTTCATCGTAAATGAAGTCGGTGTTAGAAGATGCATATGAATACGCGTTGGAAGAATCGGAGTTGTTCAATGGTGGAAAATCACGGCGTTCGTCCTCTGCAAACTCGTACTCAAATGGTTCCTTCCTGTTTTCAAGATTGCGCTTCGTGACGATGAACTTGTTCAGAGTCGCGTACACGTCCTTATTAGTAGATTGCAGGTGTGGAATTATACCGTTGTATATGTTTTCCATCGCCTGAATTACTTGAGATCGGTCCTTGCCGTAAACAAAAATACAGCGCTGAGTATCGTTGTTGGGTCGGCTATTGATCGTGATTTTTCTCAAATCGGATCCTTTGGGAATGCTAGGAGTAGATGACATCCACATGTACAGTAAGTCGTGCTGTTGGGTGAGTTCAGAGAAGACGGATGCGTTCTTTCCCACGAGCATAGGAACGTCTTTACCGTCGACATACATGATGCCTGTGAAATAGCTGGTGTCAGCGTTTACATCGTACTTATGCGCCAGTGACGCTAGCTCGGACGGCCTTGGCCAACGGCACAACACTTCCTGTGCTTTTGCCATAGCGTCGTAAGAATACAGGTCATCTACGCTTTCCACACCCTGTTCAATGGTCAAGTATTTCTTCAGATTTTCTATGTGATTATTGCTCATGGGGCGGCTGTATGTCACGGTTCGCAATCCTGTTTTACTCCGTTTTTCATTCGCGTCTCCCAAGCACTTTTTGAACGCATCTTGACGACCTTTTGACAAAAACACATCCGTCTCTTTACCGTCAGAGTTTGTCATTGTAGAACGACCATCTTGTGCCCATCTCTTTTTCTCACCTGACTTGGACGAATGATTGGTCCGCTTCGCCGACGGAACTTTTGGCGATGTTCGTCGTGGAGATGCTGGTGCTTTGCGCGAAGAAGCCTGTTTTCGCGATTTCGGCGATTTCAGCGGTTTTGATTTAGGCCGTGCATTCTTGGTAGGAGAGGTGTTATTAGCGTTCTGCGTGTTTTTTCCATTCGAGTTGTTGTATATTGGATTGAAAGTCGATGTGTTGTTTTTTGTGTTGAACAACGGATTCCCCTTCAGTTCAGCTCCGTTGCGCGTTTTGTTGGTGTTGATGTCCGAATCCCAAAAACGAGCGTTACTGTTTTCTTCCTCTGTGGTAGGAGTTACGGTGCTACCATTAAAGTCGAATGGATCGTTGTTAGGCGCCATGGAGAATCACGGCTCTGAGTCGAATGTATATAATACTACAACATATTTCTGAATTTTAGATAATACCCGTCTCCATTTCGGAGAACTCTCGCATGAGCCGACGTCGACACGCCAGATACGCCGGGTCGGTGATAGCCCTTTTCCACGCGTCCTGTATCCGAAACGCCATCTGGTTTTGGAAGGTCATCAGCGGAGCGCTTTCTCCTTCCGTCCAAAAAGGGTATTCTCCGGGATACAGCGCCTCCGCTGACTCGCGAGACATGTCTCGCATTACGCTGCTCTTTCTGGCCAGGGCGCGCAGTATGGCGTACTCGCACGCGTCTTTCCCGAACACGAACTGCAGCTCCGAGTCCGATTGCGTGTCGGCGCGTAGCAGGCGCTGACCCATCTGATACAGGTTGATGGTGCTGTAGTTGGGACTGATGAGCGCGAGGCGATGATATACCCCGTGTTTGTCGTCTAAATCGATTCCTGTGCTACAGACCGAAATGTTTCCTATCAGGAGACGGAATCTAGAGTTGGGAGACTGGAATCGCGTCAGCACGCGGTCCCTTCCGCTCGCTGAAAGTGAGCCGTCCAGCACTAGAGGAGAAAAGTCGTGCAACGCATCACGGATACGGGTAATGGATCCGTTGTAGTTTAAGCCTATGACGACATTAAGTCTCCTGAACATGCTCAGATAAGTTCTCGCGACTCGCACGAACGTGGTAACTTTCGCCGATTCAATGCTCATCATTGCCGACGTCACCTTTCTCATCGAGTCCAGGCTGTGATTGTTATGGTTTCCATTGTTATTGGGAGCAGTCGGAGGATTAAAATTTACCGTGTCTCTACTAGGGTCGTAATGACACGCCTCCGTCAGATTTGTGATGCTGCGTCGCAACGCCTCCAGGTCGTCGGGTACATCTAAGCGGTAACACGCGTTGACCTTGTGTATGCGGCTTTTGCATTCGGGCGCGGGCATGCCCGACGTTATGTGCGGCTTGAGTGCGGCCTGGAACAGGGCGTACGCGTACGCTTTGAGATTCCACGGCGTCCAAAGCGTGCGAGTGGTGGCCGCATAGTCGATCGACGCGCAGAAGTCCCGTATTTCGTATGTACCCGCGTAACTTCTGACGCCGGTACCAGGATTAAAAGAAGCCAACGCACGGTTCCTCAACACTCCCGTCGTGCGAAACAGCGTCACGATCTGTTCTTGTTTGTCTATGGGGCTTCCAGACATCAAAAGAGCCTTGGATACAACTGATCCGTCCTGTGTCTGTTGTTGTTGCTGCTGGACGATTGGCAGCATCAGAGCTTTCGCGGAGGATGCTTGAGACGACACGTTTTTCAGGTGCTGGATCTCGTCCATTATGAGAAGCGTCCTCTTTTCGCGGACCGTCTTTTCCCACGCTGGAGTTGCCCGGAACTCGTCGTCGTCTCTGTCTCGCAAGTCGTGTCGTGACAATAGACCGTGTTTCGGCTGTTTGCCTTCGATCGAACGAAGTTCGCAAAAGCTGATGATTCGAGTTACGGGCAACCCATGGACGCGTTTCATGCGCATCCATTTCGGTTTTACCGAAACTGGGCAGACCACCACGACTTCTTCCGCGTTCAGGCGTTCGGCCACCGCGGTGGCAGTGTAGGTTTTCCCTGACCCTAACATCGACAGGTCCAGCGCGAACGCTTGGACGCTCAAAATGCGAAGCAGACGTTCGACGTGCGGTACCTGCGCTTCCAAGAGTTGAACTGGCTCCGTAGGAGGCGGAGCTGGACGCGCGCGCCTACTTCGAGATGGACGGCGGCGTATTTGTTGTTTTTGCGGCAATGCTGTTTTTTCGACTTCGACACGCGGTTCTACTTCTGCCACATTCATGACGATGGTGGTAGTATGTGCGATTGATTACAACTACTGCCTTCTGTCTTATATAAGTATATAAATAGACGAGGAGCCTCATCAGAGTCCGGGAGCAGTATAATGAAATAGGTCGCGAAGCGTGCCTTTGGCGAGGGTGAGATATTGGTCCTGGGGGTCGTGCACCCGCATCGTGACGACCTCGTCACGGATGTCGGGCGGCTTTTTCCTGTTGTCCGAGAACAGGGGCGGACTCCGCAGTCCCAGCCGCATGCCTGGCAATGTCACGTCACCGGGCAAGACCATGCGCACGAAGAAATCCAGGTTGTTGTCCTGCGTCAGGTACACGATGTTTCCGGGGGGCGCGTGCTGGAACGCGAAGCGCACGCAGCTCGCGTGTTCGCACATGGGTTTTTCGTCGAACACTCTGCACCGTCCCGTATAACGATCAAGCTCCCCGTCACCGCCCTCGGGCCGAGGGAACGCAAAATGGTACAGAACGTGCCTCCATGACAACCGCCAAGGACATACACTCGGTAAAATACAAAATGAAACCTCGCATTTCCGTCTAGGCTTTCGTTCTGAGATTCCAAACTTTCACCCACTAACTTTCTCGACGTTTCATTTATCCAATCTAAGTGTATGGCGGCATTG
>Ga0306901_1000932_pt1 | contig 10393 bp, 11 predicted proteins | sample AntRauMFilla3767_FD_190431 | JGI IMG/M metagenome (GOLD analysis project Ga0306901, IMG submission 190431) | Saline lake microbial communities from Rauer Islands, Antarctica - Metagenome Filla 3 #767 (v2) (version 2) | ecosystem: Environmental > Aquatic > Non-marine Saline and Alkaline > Saline ...
TGCAGCACTTGAGTCATCAAGCGATGGTTTTGAGCTTGCGAACGCCGATCTTAAAATTCGTGGTCCTGGTGCATTGATTGGAGCTCGTCAGTCAGGACTAGCAGATATTGCCATGGCAGCACTTGAGAATATCAGACTTGTAGAACACGCTAGCAGGTCTGCTGGCCGACTTCTTGACGCAGATCCAAAACTTACAAATCACCCTGATACTGAGGCTCGTGTAGCACCATTGCGCGAGGCAGCTCACTTTGAATGAGGGTGGAATAACTTGACTGCCTGTGGTGGTCAAGTACCGTTGCCCGAATTTATGTCTGAATTCTGCCACCTATATGACAGAATTCCTAGACGGGGTAAGTACCTTCATCAAAACTTAAATCAAGAATAAATACCAAAAAACTTATGTATTGGGGTTTGAAATGATTGAAAAAAGCTTGTATCTGGCGTACTATTTATATGTTAAGGAAGCCAGGTAAATTAAGGTTCGTGAAATAAGTGCGCCTATAGCTCAGTCTGGTAGAGCGCGGTTCTTATACAGCCGTGGTCCCTGGTTCAAATCCAGGTGGGCGCACTTATTTTATGTAGTCTGTCACATGTCTTTATCACATATTACTCGCTAGTCGTTTGAGTAAAATAAAAAAACCCGAGATGTATCTCGGGTTTTTGTGATTTAGGTAAGAAACTGCTCTACCATGATGAGAGGTTTACTTGAGTATGAATCATTACTGAAAGAATCGTTAGATATTTTAACATCATAAATCCAATCAAAATATTTCGATAACAGACAGAAAGCATCTTCATACTTCATCTTGGTCTCCTTCGTTACAGATATACCTTTTCTTGAAAAGAACAAAGCATATGAATCTTTTTCATCCTTAATTTGAAATGGAGATTCATTAAATCGCCATCTGCGAGTCTCTTTCAATATTGGTTTACTAATCGCTTCCCATGAGACAGATGTGATAAAAACATCAGTAGTTCCGTCTTCATAAAAAATAATTAAACCATCCAAGTAACCAAGGTTTGTAGGCGTAAATTGATACGCTTTCAGCACCTTTCTTCCTTCAAAATGACATTCGTCAAGACTGAGGTTACTTGGCATTGAATGAACTGTAGGGAGCGGGAAATATTTTCTTTCAAGAATATTGAGCTTTTCCAGATTGCTCTCTTTTCTTTTCTTGTCTCTTCTTTCCTTGGTATTCCTTTTAGTTCGCTTTATGTTTCTTTGCGTATCTTTATTTCCAGTTCCTAGTAATGGTGGTGACATAGCTACCTCCATATTTGTTAATGTTTATTTTTCTGATTATATAGTAGTATATTTATATATGTATGTCAATTATTAATGTTACAAAAAAACACCTACCATCTGGTAAAGTAGGTGTTTATTTTTTAATATTTCAGAGATTTATAATACTCCTCAAGACGTTCGCATATCATTTTTACTTCCTGTGAGGAGCTTGTTGTATCGATATAACTATCAGGAGAACTGTATTGATTTGCCGCAATGCTTATATAATACGTTTCTATATAACGAATTATAATTCTAGCAAGTGACTCATATGATTCGAATAGAAAATAGTAAGGACAAGATGATTTCGTTCGGTGTAATTTTCTGGCTCATTTATTACCTCTTTTTTGAAGGTTCAGATTACTATCTTTCTATACATTATAAGAATAAAGATAGTGAGTCAATGGAACGGTTTAAGTTGATGAACTTTCAACTATTCATTACTCATCCTTCTTATCTCGCTTTGGGGTAACGCCGTGAGCACGAAGGATGGTCTCAAAGTCATCACGTTCAATAGTTTCGTTCTCAATAAGCTCCTCCGCAATTTTATCCAGAAGGTCACGATGTTCAGTTAAGACTTTCTTGGCTTGCTCCTTAGCTTCATCAATAAATCGTGAGACTTCTTGATCAATTTTAGCTGCAACCTCTTGTGAGTAATCCTTATTATCTGCTGACATACGGCCATATAATGGATTTCCGTCATCGTCCTCGAAAGCGATCGGTCCTAAAATATCGCTCATACCGTATTTTGTCACCATGTCACGAGCTCGTTTTGTAATACGTTTAATATCGTTAGATGGACCAGTTGTTATATCATCAAAAATCATTTGCTCGGTCACGTAACCACCAAGCGCGTAGGCAAGCTCATCAATGAACTGTTTTTTTGATTTAAAACGCTTCTCCTCTGTTGGGAGATTCATGGTATATCCAGCAGCCTTACCACGAGAGATGATAGAAACTTTATGTACTGGATCAGCATTTTCAAGCACTGAAGAAACTACCGCGTGCCCTGCCTCATGATAGGCCGTAATTTTTTTCTCATGCTTTGAGAGTAAGTGGCTAGAACGCTCCGGGCCAAGCATTACCTTCTCTATAGATTGAATAAAATCATACTGACTTACCTCTTTACGGTCATCACGAGCAGCGGCAATGGCGGCTTCATTTACCAAGGATTCAAGATCAGCTCCAGTAAAACCAGGTGTTCGTTCAGCGATAACGCGTAAATTTACATCCTCAGTAATTGGTTTCTCCTCTGCATGAATTTCTAGAATTGCTTCACGATCATTGATGTCTGGTATATCCACTCTGACACGACGGTCGAAACGACCTGGGCGCAGAAGGGCTGGGTCAAGTACATCTGGTCGGTTGGTAGCTGCCATCACGATCACTTTTTCGTTTGGCTCGAAACCATCCATTTCTGTCAGTATCTGGTTTAATGTCTGTTCACGCTCATCATTACCACCACCAACACCAGAACCACGAGTACGACCCACAGCATCAATTTCATCAACAAAAATAATGGCTGGAGCTGCCTCCTTGGCATTTTCAAACATATCACGTACACGAGAAGCTCCAACACCTACAAACATCTCCACGAACTCTGAGCCGGAAATCGAAAAGAAAGGAACTCCGGCCTCTCCAGCGACAGCTCGGGCTAGGAGCGTCTTTCCGGTACCTGGTTCCCCCATCAGGATGACACCTTTTGGAATCTTGGCACCAATATCTAAAAACTTTTTTGGATGTGATAAGAATTCCACTATCTCCGACAGCTCCTGCTTCGCCTCTTTCACACCAGCAACGTCATTAAAGGTCACCTTTGATTTACTGTCAGTAGGATCAATAAACTTGGCTCTGCTTTTACCAAAGGTGAATGGCTGCATTCCTCCACCTCCTCCACCACCCATCTGTCGAGACAGATACCAGATAAAACCAACTATCAAGAGCAGTGGTAGTAGAAATGGTGCCAAGGTGGCAAACCAGTAACCGAATCCAGAGGGTTGTTTTATATCAACACTCAGACTAGCAAGTGTTGTGGTGCTAACGCCATAATTGGACAAAGTTTCAGTTAGTGCAGTACCAGTTTCCTTCTGTGTAATTCGCTTAATATCCTCATCCTCAACAGTGGCGGTAACTTCTTCACCCTCGACAACTACTTCAGTTATTGAACCATCCTGAATCTGAATTGCTAACTGAGACAGTGTAATATCCTCAGTTTCATCACTAAACTCTTCAATGGCGGTATAACCAACACCAATTATAAAAAGTATTAGCAGTGCTGTCGTGATGTTCGACAAAAGACTTGGGCCGCTACTGCCGCCTTTCTTTGGTTGCTTTGGTTTTTTCTTCGGTGGAAATGACTTTGACATGTGAAAGCCATTATACGCATAAAGATCACTTAGCACAAAAACTTTACCTGCTATAATCACATTAATGGCACTGCTACGAAATAAAACCGTTCATCGTGACTTCGATATTCAAGAAACCTATGAAGCCGGAATTGAGCTTCATGGGTTTGAGGTGAAGTCTATTCGATCTAAGGTCGGCTCCTTGAAAGGTGCTCATATTGTGGTTCGCGGTGGTGAGGCCTGGTTAACCAATGCACACATCCCCCCAATTCAGCCAGCCAATGCACCGGATGATTTCGATACCTATCGTACGCGCAAGCTATTACTTCACAAAGAAGAGATCGAAGAGCTAGCGCGGTTTGAGAAGCAGAGTGGGGTTGCGGTAGTTCCAATTAGCTTGTATAATTCGAATGGACGGATCAAAATGGAGGTCGGTGTCGGACACGGAAAAAAGCAATATGATAAGCGCGAGGATATCAAACGCCGTGATGCTAAGCGTGACGTTGACCGTACCTTAAAAAATAAATATTAGTCGGTTCTCTCGCCCTGCCTCTAAAGCATTTGGAGCCAGTGCGGGGATGACCGGCTTCGACACGCACTACAGAGGTGTGAGTGCATGCCTGTGGTCTCGATCCACGTAAATCCTCGGGAACCTATATGTGCAGATTCAAACGAAACTGCCGGTGTAAAGTCTCGCTACTTTAGCGCAAATGACTTTGCACTCGCTTACGCGTAATTAGCGCCTAAGCCACTATGTGCAGGATGCCTGATAGGGCACCGCTAGTGATATATCATCAGGTGTAGAAATTCGCTGTGTCTCCAGACGGATTTTGAATTCAAAGAGACTCGGACTGAGTTGGTTTTGTCTGGCTTCTGACAACTCGGTTTTAAATCAAAAGCCAAACTACGGCATGTAGAGTCTCCTCTTCTGCGTGCGCGGACGGGGGTTCAATTCCCCCCATCTCCACAGAACTATTTATAAGGAAAAGACCTGCCATTTCGGCGGGTCTTTTTCATTACTTCCCTTTTTTGTGGAGATGAGAAAGCACAGTTTTACGCTTTGGTGGGGATATTGAAAGACGCAACCCTATCGGAGTTTTCCATCTTCCTGCAAAGCGACGATCGTGAGCCGGGTTCTCGCGCTTCGAACGTCAGTGAGAAGACTTGTGACCAATTCCCCCCATCTCCACCACATAAAATAAAAAGCACTGCCTTATAAGGGCGGTGCTTTTTATCACGTGGCTTCGCCTCGGGAGTCGAACGCAGTGAGGGTCTTACGTGGTTGTCCTGTGGCGAATGAAATGAGCTTTACGGGACACTTGGTATTATTCATCTATGTACTACGTTTACGTTCTTGAAAGTCAGAAAGATGAGGGTTTTTATATTGGTTACAGCCAAGATTTACAGAATCGTTTTGAAGCACACAAAAAAGGCAGCGTGCAATCAACAAAACATCGCCGCCCACTAAAACTCATTTATTATGAAGCATATGTGAAAGCAAAAGATGCAAAGCAGCGAGAAATGTTTTTAAAGTCAGGTTCTGGTCACAAATATATCAAGAAGCAACTTTCTGAGTACCTAGAGACCTGACGGCGATCCCTGCCATCAGAAATTATCGTCTGTCAAGAAACAAAAACTGTTATGGATTCCCGCGGCAACAAATACCCTATTAAAATTTTAAGCACACTCAATAAGACTCTAAAAACCCTACGGAACAAACCTAGCACTAAAAGCTAAAACAAAAAAACAACTTAATAGGTATTTCCAATTGAGCACCTGTTAATTACCGGGTGCATTTTATTTATCTCTTTGTTTACACAATCCCCATAATACCCTCCAATCACTAACTTACTTCCCTTTTCTCACCGTTGACGTTATCCTGATGACAGACAAAGTTTCCTTTAAACTAAATATGGAGATCTTATGAATCTCAATTTGATTCAAAAAACACCTAGAAAGCTGATCCTTAAATCCTTTCCAGAGGTGGTACTGGCTGTGGTAACGCAGACTGCTACCCTCGAAGAATTTGAGGTTTTTGAGCAAGAGCTCAAAGACGAACAAAAAGAAAGACTGGAGGAATGCGCATATATTGACGGAAGCTACCGCTGCGAAAAATGCGGCAGCAGCATATATGAGTACGGCGAAACAACCTTCCTTTTTGTAGATAAGAAAACCAGAAATCTGACTAGCACCAGCATATCTATAACTGGCATTTTGTACTGCGACGGGTGTGAGAAAGCACCCCCAATGTATAGCTCTGTTGGAGTAATAAGAGAAAATAATCAAAAAATACGAGCAGAAAAGGAGGAGAAAGTTGCCGGAAAAATTACAAAACTGGGATAGGCACCACGCCTACCCCAGTTTTTTTACTTTGATGCTTAGGAAAGGAATGGTACATATTTCCGTATTGATATTGAAATACTCAATTTAAAAACGTATGATATAGAGAGAAATAGTTCTTTACCAACTCAAAGCAAAAAAGGAGTCCTCATGACAAAAAACAGAATAAAGGTATCAAGCCGAAAGCTAAACGGTAAAAAAGAGTATCCAACAGTTAATACCCGTGGAGAAATAGAACTTGGCATCATCTTTTATGTAGACAGAGAGAAAACACCTTTAATTTCAACCCTTAAAGAAGCGCTTTTAAAGGCGTCTGGATCAAAAATTTTGTGGGGTGAACCACAAATGGAAAGAAAAATCACGATACATGATAATTTAGTAATTTTTTTTCCTGTCCAGTTACATGACGAAGAAAAAGAAACAGCTGGTAATGGATTAGTTAACGAACACCTGAAGAAATCCACAGCAGCAAGTTTAGACATACGTTTAATCGAAAGAAAACTTAAACATATACTAGAAAGCGTCTGGGACATGAATATACCGGGAGTCAGATCAATTAGCCATGTTTCCAACAACCACAATACGTTAACCTAACTAAAAATCTTAAGACTGGCGTAGATAATCTGCGCCAGTCTTTCTTATTTACAGTCGATGTATCAAAGCATTGTATTGTAATCATTAAGCAAGCTCACTTACTGCAATTTACAACTAACCGAAGGTGAAGGTTGTTTAATGATTTAGTGATTACGCTTTTTTAAAATCTCTTCCGCCTCCTGAACATGGTCTGGATTAGCAACCGGAAACCAAAAACTTGCGTGCTCTACATGAATAGGTTTATCCTGGGCCATTTTTTGCACCATTGAAGGTACCGTCAATTCACCACTTTTATGAATATCTGGTTGATAATCAAAAATGTCTTTTGACAACACCATTGGGCCAACAGAGACTAGATTGGACGGTGGATCTTCAGGCTTTTCGTGCATCTCAATTATTTCACCATTTTGATTAATTGTAACCACCCCAAAACGCTCAGGTTGATCATGCTCCATTACAAGAAGTGCATTATCGTGAGTAAGTAGACGAGCCAGTCCCTCACCACCGAATAAGTCATCAGCATATAATAATAAAAAGCGAGAATTAATTACCTCCCGACAGCGAAGAAGAGCATCGGCAGTACCGAGCTTTTCAGGCTGATGAACATACGTGACGGACCGACCCATAAATTCATCTCCACAATATTTTTTAATCTGATCACCGAGATATCCTTCGACGATAATAAGCTCAGTGATCTCTTCAGGAACAGCCTGTACCACATGATACAAAAGAGGCTTACCGGCTACACGAACAAGTGGTTTCGGAGTATTGTCGGTTAGCGGCCGCATACGCCTCCCTTCACCAGCTGCAAGTATTACGCATTGCATGAAATCATTGTATCACTTAACAATATGTGTACCTGTTGATTTCTGACTTAATTGCTCTATACTTTTTACCAGCAGTAAATTTAAAATTAGATAAAAAAGAGTGACTATGGAATCACAGAAAATGAGAATCAATTATGGTATCGAAGATATGAGGGTCGGGGTTTCTTCTGTAAGTAAGGCAGGAATCTTGTTCATACTTCAGCCGGAAAGTCTAGCAAAACCAAATCATCAGCAAATAAAAAAAATCTTAAAGGATGCTAATGAGAGGCTATCGTGGGGGCGAGGAGAAGATAACCACCTAATGCCTCGGAGTATTTTTTTTCCTCTTAAAGAAACGGGTAGGCTACGTTCATTCCCTACTATTACTGAATATGTGGAATATCTCGAAGCTGAAGATAAGAAGCAAACCCTAAAGGATCAACTAACTCAAGTAGTGAATTACATCTGCAATATCAGAAAGCAGTTCCTTCCTAACGTATCAGCTGTCCAGCCAATAATTATTTCAAGTATAAGTAACCCTATTGGAGAGAGAAAATCAATAAACCATCAGTAAGCTTCATCATCTTACCTGTAAGCCATTTTGGCTTGCAGGTTTTTTCATATATTCAAGACACTACGTGATACAATCATTTTACAGACAACATCTTATGAAAAGCATCCGTAATAGCTACGTATCTTTAGGATCAGTATTACTACTATTGCTGGTAATTAGCGGTATTGTAATACTTGCTAACACACTCCACGGCACCAGCTCTGGCACGGAGAAAAATGCTTCGATACATGAGTGGGAGTATAACGATATCGAACACGGGCTAGTTGCCGGAAAGGATACAAGTGAAGTTACTGAGCCATCGTCACAGCTTGAAGCCCAAGCGGACAGATACCGCGACTTCATTGGAATTGATCTTAATGCCATGAAGCTTTACTGGTACAAAAATGGACATGTTTCCTACACCTACCCGATTCTTTCCCAGAAAAATTACCTGGATGATCTCGAGATTCCCGATGGGCAGCATCGAATTCAATATCGGAATGAACGTCACCTAACATCTACAGGAGATGTTTATCTACCTTACATACAACAGTTTTATAGAAATATTGCTATTCATGGCTGGCCCAGTAAAGCTAATGGAGGACGAGTGTTGGAAGAGTATGAAAATGACAGCATTCGACTGTCTACAAGAGATGCAAAGCAGTTATATAAAATAACCACTCAGGATACACCAGTTATCGTTACTCACACAAATCGAAATACCCAAACAAAAGAGAATCCATCTGTACCAACCCCAAAAGTATCGGCTTCTTCTTACATAATCGCTGATATAGATACTGGTCAAATCATTGAACACAAACAAGCAAGCGAAGCTCTGTCTGTAGCATCAATAACAAAACTAATGACGGCGGTAGTAGCGCGAGAGAATAATAATAAAAATGAATCTGTCTATATTAGCAATAATGCTGTAGGGACCTATGGAAATTCAGGAAATCTTTCGTTCGGTGAATATTACACTCTTGATACTTTATACCTCCCGCTTCTTCTGGATTCATCTAACGATGCAGCCACAGCAATGGCTGAACACAGCACCTATAAAACATTTATTGAACTGATGAATCAAAAAGCAAGAATACTCGGAATGTCTGCTACATACTTTGATGATCCAAGTGGATTGTCAGATAATAACGTCTCAAGTGCCCATGACTTACTACGTCTCGCCCGTTACATCTGGCAGTATCACCGACCAATATTCGATATCACCACAGAGTCGATGCTAACAACCCCTGATCCCTTATCGGACGGCCTTCGTAATTTTACTAATAATAACCCCCTTGTTGGCATGAGTGGCTATCAGGGAGGTAAAAACGGATACACAGACAGGGCGAGACACACACTTTTATCTGTATTCTCTATCGATACAAAAAGTGGTATGCAGAATATAGTTATTATTGTCCTTGGATCAGAATCACAAGGAGATGACACACAGATACTTCTGAGTTGGCTTGAGCGTACGATATAATTGCGAAACAAGCGGCTATATGGTATAAAGAGTGTCGATTACAGAGATAAAATTCGTTGCCCGTGGCTAGAAATAACACCCGTACAAACACAAATATTAGAGCTAAAGAGTTACGCATTATTAATGCGGATGGCGACAATGTTGGAGTGAAGTCACTTAAAGAATCATTGGAGATGGCTCGGGAGGCTGATTTAGACCTAGTAGAGATTGCTCCGCAATCTAATCCTCCAGTGGCTAAGATTATGGACTTCGGAAAATATAAGTACGAGCAGCAAAAAAAGACAGATAACTCTAAGTCAAAACAGGTTGAAACAAAAACAGTTCAGGTTAAGATTGGAACCTCAGAAAATGACCTGGAGATGAAGGCTAATCGAGCCTCAAAATGGCTAAAGGATGGGAATCGCGTTAAACTTGAACTATACTTACGTGGCCGTGCTAAAGGACTAGGTCGAAGCTTTCACCAAGAGCGGCTTGATCGGTTCCTTAAATTTGTTAGCACTGAATACAAAGTGACTCAAGAAGCACGCAAGGGCCCAAAAGGACTAAACATGATACTAGAACCAAAATAAATTTTATACTATGTCTCGAAAAACCAACAAATCATTTAAAAAACGATTGAAGATCACCAAAAATAAAAAGGTGAAGTCTCGTCGTGCTGGAAAAAACCATTTTAACGCCAAGGAGCGTGGGGAGAAAAAACACAAGCAACGTCGGCAGCTAGACTTCAAACTTAAACAAGATGACAAATCACGTTATTTACCACACGAAGCTTAATCATATTATTTTCTTACTATGGCACGAGTAAAACGGGGAAAAAACAAAACACAGAAACGTAAAAATATCTTGAAAAAGACGAAGGGATACCGTGGACGACAAAAGTCACACAAACGGTCTGCTCAAGAAGCGATCACACATGCAGGACGAAACTCATATAAACACCGCAAACGAAAGAAAGGTGACATGCGACGTCAGTGGCAGATTGTTATT
>Ga0306901_1000936_pt1 | contig 10338 bp, 10 predicted proteins | sample AntRauMFilla3767_FD_190431 | JGI IMG/M metagenome (GOLD analysis project Ga0306901, IMG submission 190431) | Saline lake microbial communities from Rauer Islands, Antarctica - Metagenome Filla 3 #767 (v2) (version 2) | ecosystem: Environmental > Aquatic > Non-marine Saline and Alkaline > Saline ...
GTGGGCGCTCCAAACGAGGTAGAGTGCTCAGCCGCTTGCTGCACGGCCTTAACCACCGGCTCGAAAGCATGGCCCAAAATCATCGGTCCCCATGAGCCTACGTAGTCGATGTATTCTTTACCGTCGGCATCGGTTAAAACGGAGCCCTTGGCTTTTTCAATAAATACCGGCGTGCCGCCCACGGATTTGAACGCCCGGGCGGGTGAATTCACCCCACCGGGAATAAATTGCTGCGCGCGATCGAATAATTGCTTGCTGGTTTCTAACATAGACTTAAAAAATGGAACACGGAATACACAGATCGAGCGGATTCCCACAGATATTTAACTGCGGTTATTCGCTCCATCAGTTTTATCTGTGTTCTGTTAGTGTTTGTTTAATAATTTCGCAGCCGCCTTTGCAAAATAGGTGGCAATCAAATCGGCGCCGGCGCGCTTAAAGCCAACAAGCGCTTCCATCATGGCCTCCTCTTCATTGAGCCATCCCTTGGCGGCCGCGGCTTTTAACATAGCATATTCGCCGGATACATTATACACGGAAACCGGGACGCTCACATTTTCTTTAACGGCTCGGATCACATCCATGTACGGCAGGCCGGGCTTTACCATCACCACGTCGGCGCCTTCCCGTTCATCAAGCCGGGCTTCTTTGATGGCTTCTCGCACGTTTGATGGATCCATTTGATACGTTTTTTTATCCCCGAAGCCGGGTGATGAATCCAGCGCGTCGCGAAACGGTCCATAATAACTTGAGGCATATTTAGCGCTATACGCCATCAATCCTGTGTTTTTAAAATCCTGCTCATCTAATGCTTCACGCATCACGCCGATGCGTCCGTCCATCATGTCGGATGGCGCGATGATATCCGCGCCGGCCCCGGCATGGCTGACCGCCATTTTTGCGAGCACTTCCACCGATTCGTCGTTCAATATCTCATTATCTCTTACAATGCCGTCGTGCCCGTAACTGGAATATGGATCCAGCGCTACATCGGTCATCACCAGCATATCGGAAAACGTTTTTTTGATAGCACGCACCGATTTCTGCATCAGCCCCTCCGGATTGATGGCTTCTGTTCCCTCATTGTCTTTTTTGTCATCCGGCACTTTCACGAATACCAATACCGAGCGGATGCCTGCATCTTTGAGCTCTTGCACTTCATCCATCAACAGATCGATAGTATACCGGTAGTAATCGGGCATGGAGGCAATTTCTTCCTTCCCATTTTCGCCCTCCATCACAAACAGCGGAGCAATAAAGTCGGCCGGTTTCAAATGATGCTCAGCCACCATTTTGCGCAGGGCATCGTTGGCCCGCAGGCGGCGTCCGCGTATATGTGGGTATTGTCCTTGTGACATAGTTTCTAAACTTATTTTAATGGAACACGGATGACTCGGATTTTGCAGATTTACGCAGAATAATTTTAAAATCAGTGTAAATTCGTTTGATCTGCCTCATCCGCGTTCTATTTCTTTTCCGCATGCAATCCAGTCGATCGGATTTTTAAGTCGTTCAATCAAATATGCCTCGCGGCTGTCGGCTTCTATTTGAAAATCATAATCCCAGCGCACCTGTGGCGGCAGGCTCATTAACACTGACTCGGTGCGCCCGCCGGTTTTGAGCCCAAATAGCGTACCACGGTCGTGGATTAAGTTAAATTCCACATATCGGCCGCGACGAATTTCTTGAAAATAACGCTGTTCCTCGGTGTACGGTTCATCCTTCCGTTGCTCTACAATGGGAATGTACGAATCTAAAAATGCGGCTCCGGCATCGGTCGTAAAATCATACCAGTCTTCTGCCGATCGGTTTTCATTTGATCGCAAATAATCAAAGAACAATCCGCCAATACCTCGCGCTTCGTTGCGGTGCTCGTTGTAAAAATACTCATCACACTCCTTTTTGAAGCGAGGATATAAATCATTTCCATGAATATCGCACGCGTTTTTAAACGTTTGATGAAAATGTACCGCGTCTTCATCCCACAAGTAATACGGGGTGAGATCGGCCCCGCCGCCAAACCAGCGATCTCGAATTTCACTCATCTCTGCATCATCATATAATTCAAAATATCGAAAATTGGCATGCACGGTGGGAATCATCGGGTTCCATGGGTGAATCACTAGCGAGATGCCGCCGGCCCAAAACCAGCCCTGTTCCACTTCAAATCGCTTTTTAATGGGTTCAGGGAGTTTGCCGTAGACCGTTGATGTGCTTACGCCACCTTTTTCAAAGAGATTACTGTCATTAATGATGCGACTGTGTCCGCCGCCTCCGCCTTCACGGTCCCAATCGTCAACTCTGAATTTGGCTTTACCGTCAAGTTTTTCCAGCTCACTACAAATTTCATCCTGTAAATCACGGATGAAGGTTGAAAAGCGTTGTTTGATTGATCTACTCATAATTATTTTGCCGCAGATCTACACAGATTTAAACGGATTGGATTCATGCTTTCACTACTATTTTCTCGCTAAAATAATTTTGAAACTATTCCACGAAATTACTCGAAGAAACCACAAAGATGCACGAAGTCTTTGCGAAACTTTTTCTTTCCTTTGTGCAGCTTTGTGTATAGTTTTTTTAATCATTTTTTTACTACGGATTTTTGCAGATTGATTAAAAATAAATCCGTGCATATCAGTGCCAATCTGTGGCAAGTATTTAATCTCTGGCATTATATTCAGCATAATTTTTTACGGTATCCACAAAGGCGCGGGCGTTATCAACCGGTACATTCGGCAAAATACCGTGCCCCAAATTGGCAATGTAGTTCTGCGTTCCAAATCGGTCGATCATGCGGTTGGTGTCTTTCACAATATCTTCGCGTTTGCCCAGCAATTTTGTGGGATCATAATTCCCCTGCAGGGGGATGTCACTCCGCGTGGCCGAGCGCGCATAATCCGGCGACATCGTCCAGTCTATACTGAGCGCCGAAGCCCCACTTTTAAAAGCCAGTCGCGAGAGCGCGTACCAGCTTCCCTTTGCAAAAAGAATAACCGGCACGTCATCAATGGCTTTCGATATTTCCATCAGGCAGGGCAGCGCGTACTTGTTAAAATCATCCGGACTGAGCAGCCCCGACCATGAATCAAAAACCTGAATGACCTGCGCGCCGGCATCAACCTGGGCCTGCAAATAGGCGATCGTGGCTTTGGTCAATTCTTTGAGCACGTGCTGTGCCGCATCCGGTTCCTGCCATAAAAACTCTTTGGCCTTGGCAAAATTCTTGGAGCCCTGTCCCTGCACCATATAACAGAAGAGCGTCCAAGGTGCCCCGCCAAAACCGATTAACGGCACCCGCCCGTTGAGTTCTTGGCGTGTAAGCGAGATGGCATCCATGACGTGGTTCAGCTTTTCGGGAATATCTTCGGATAGGATAGAAAACGCATCATCAACCGTGCGGATAGGATTATCAAGCACCGGACCCTTGCCCTTTACTAAATCTACATCAATGCCCAAGGCTTGTGGAATAGTGAGAATATCTGAAAAAATGATGGCCGCATCGGGTTCCAGCTCATCAATAGGTTGCAGGGTGATTTCGCAGGCCAGCTCGGGCGTTTCCACCCGCTCAAAAAAGGTATATTTTTTACGCAGCTTCATGTACTGCGGCAGGTAGCGGCCCGCCTGACGCATCATCCATACCGGCGGGCGATCAAGTTTTTCGCCTTGCAGGGCACGCAATAATAGATCATTTTTTAGTCCGGGAAATTGATGTGGCATAAGTAATAGAAATACTGATTAATAGAACGCTGATAACACAGATTTAGCTGATTTACGCAGAATAAACACAAAAACCAGCATAAATTCGTTTGATCCGTCTCATCTGCGTTCCGTTTCTTCTTTGCGAAATAAATGCGTTGATACCGCCTGAAGCAGTACCTTGGTATCGGGGCGATCGGCTACTTTCACGGGTTGATCTGTTTCCCTTTCGAGCGCTTTGGCCGTGGTAGGTCCAATGGCAAACAAAGCGGGCAGTTCTTGGTCAAAACCCGTCCCCCGTCGAAATCCTTCAACGGCACTGGGGCTGTAAAAAAGGATGGCCTCCAAGGGTTCTTCGGGAATTTCTACCGGGTTGATTTTCGTCGTATACACTTCAACTTCAATCACTTCAATATCTTCTTCAATAAGCGCATTGCTCATTTCATCCCGACTGATGTTGCCATGAAAATAGATCACTGAATTGCTTTTTCCTTCTTCAATAATGAGCTTGGCCAAGTGTTTTCCATCCTGCTGAAAGGGAATTTTGGCGTCCAGCCCCAATTCTTGCAGCGCTTCCTTGGTTTTGGCGCCCACGGCAAATAGCTGCACTTCCGGGCGTACCTGTAGGCCGCTTTTCATCAATTCTTCAAGGGCTTTAACCCCGTTGGTGCTGGTAAATACCCAGTCCGATTTGAGATTATCATTTATCGAAGCCAGCACGCGATCCCAGTATTGCGGGAACTCAAATTCCAGCGCGGGTCGCTCAATGGGCTTGAGCCCCAGGATACGTGCGTATTCCTGCTGTTGACCGTCAAGCGGCCGGGTGACTAAAATATTTTGTTTGTGTTGTCTCATAACATGTAAGCGTCATCCTGAGCGTGCCTCCCGAAAGGATGCCTATGGCAAAAGGCATACCTGTGGTGCAATCCGCCAGTCGGTGGATGAAGTCGAAGGATCTTTTATATTAAAGCATCTTCCGTATCAGGGAGTTCTTTCGACTACGGTCATCGCTATGCGCTTCCCTGCACTCAAGATGACAGTTTTTTAGTTAATTATGCCAATTCTTCCATTACTTTGCCCGCGCCTTCATCAAGCATTTGCCGGGCCGCTTTTTTGCCCAGTCCTTTAGCTTCTGAGGCACGAACCGTCTTTTCAAAATCAAATCGTTCTTTCCCATCCAGGGTCAGTGCCACGGCTTTAAAGTGAAGTTTGTCATCAATAATTGCCGCATAGGCTCCCACCGGCGCGCTGCATCCGGCTTCCATTACGTTCAAAAATTCACGTTCAATTCTTGTACACAGCGCTGATTGTTTGTGATTGAGGGGATCAACAATTTGTTCCATTTTTTCATCATTTTCCCGCACCATTACGGCCATGGCGCCCTGTGCCGGGGCAGATATCATCCAATCCAAATATTGGCTGATGTGATGACCCAAATTGATCCGCAGCAGTCCTGCGGCAGCAAAAATAGCCCCATCCCAGTTTTTAGCATGCACTTTGTCAAGGCGCGTATTTACATTGCCGCGCAGGTTTACCACCGCGTGATTAGGGTACCGGTTGAGCCACTGCGCGCGACGGCGATTGCTGCCCGTGGCGATTTTGGCCTCATAATCGGGTTTATTTAAAAAATCAATACCATCCGAAGCCACCAGCGTATCCCGCGGATCGGCGCGCTCCATAACCGCTGCTACTCTTAGTGGCAACGGATTTTCCGTAGGTAAATCTTTAAACGAGTGCACGGCCAAATCAATTTCATCATTCATCAGGGCCTCATCCAGTGCTTTGGTGAACACGCCCTTGCCGCCCATTTCGGGCAAGGGAGTGGTTTTGTCTTTATCACCCTGCGAGGTGATGGTCACCAGCTTAGATTGGTGGCCCGATTGCTGAAGGCGGTCTGCCACGTTGCGGGCCTGCCAGGTAGCCAGCTCACTGCTGCGGGTGCCGATGCGTATCGGTTTACGGGGTTTCATCAGAGGAGTGGGTTTCGAGTTTGAACATATCATGCACCACTTTGGTAATTTCGTCAGATTCGTGATGGTCGCGCAGGTGCTCGATGGAATAGGCCGCAATTTTGTTGACAATACGGCGCGTCAGGTTTTCCACCTTGTCGCGGTCGGTTTCTTTGATTTTATTTTTGAAGAAATCGAACTCGTCTTCCCGAATGTTATCAAATTTGTGGGTCAGCGCCTTGATGGTGGGTACCACTTTTTGGGTGCTCAGCCAGTTCTTATAATCAATCAGTTCATCTTCGATGATTTTCTTCACCAGCGGAATGTTCTCTTCACGCTTGCGATAGGCCTCGTCGGTTACGTCCGTCAGGTAATCCATATTAGCTACGTCCACAAAATCAAGCTGGGCAATGGCGGGATCAATATTGCGCGGCACCGACAAATCCAGCATCACTTTGTATTGGCCGTCATCAATGGAGGGCTGCATATGCTGCATGGTGATGAGTGCATCCGTTGCGCCGGTGGCTACAATCACCAAATCAGCCTCAGCAATTTGGGCCGGCATATCGTCCATACCGGCTACATCAAGATTAAAACGGTCGGCCACAAATTCAGCGCGGTCGCGCGTGCGGTTCATCAGGGTAACTTTTTTCGCGCCCAGACTCACCAGATTTTTACAGGTCACTTTGCCAATTTTTCCGGTGCCTACCAGCAGAATATTTTTATCCTTGAGGCTGTCGAACGTATTAGTGGCAAAACGAACAGCGGCGTAGGCGGTGGTGGCGGCTCCTTCACCCAGCGAGGTTTCGTTACGTGAACGCTTGTGGACCCGAAACACGTGCTGCATCAGGCGGTGAAGCTCACCATCTACCGCATTCATTTGGGAGGCCAGCTCATATCCTTCTTTCACCTGTTTTACAATTTGCAGATCACCCAATATTTGCGAATCCAGACCGGCGGTGACCTGAAAAAGGTGCTCTACTGCTTTTTGACCTTCAATCTCGAAGCCGTAGGTGTGAAATTCATCCAGCGATGCATCGGAATAGGTGATAAGCAGACGGATCAGTTCTTGGGGCGAAGCATCCTGTGCAATGATTTCTGAGCGATTACAGGTTGATATCACGAACAGACTTTCGATCCCCTCCCGCTGGGCTCCTTCGATAAGCGCTTCTTTTTGTGCATCAGACAGGCTAAACCGCTCGCGTACCTCTATAGTGGCCTCCCAATGGTTGACGCCAACAATACTGAATGTATCAATCGTCGGACTGCTATATTCCATCACTCAGATTTTACCATTTGAGGTTCGTTTTCAGCTGATTTAGGTACGGAATCACCGGTAACGGGCAGCCGTTTTTTTACTTCATCGGCCAGCGCGGTGATGTATTCGGGGTGATCGTTAATACCTTCGGTCACCGCCAGGTTTTCGAACTCATATCCTTCCTCTTCGAGATCTTCTTTCAATTCAATGGTGAGCTCGTACAATGTTTCAATGTGATCGGTAACGAAGGCCACCGGAATCATCAAAAAGTTTTTGATGCCGTAATCCAAATGTTTTTCCACTAAGTCGGCGGTGTTGGGCTGGGTCCATTTTTGGGGACCTACTTTTGATTGAAAAGCCAGCCAATACGATTCATCACCCGGCCGCATATCCATGATGGCCTCGGTCGTTTCTTTAATTTCGGTGGTGTACGGGTCACCGCTTCGTACCTCCAATTTTGGCGTGCCGTGCGCACTAAAAATGAGGTGCGTTTTGCTGCGCGTCTCATCGTCCATCTGCGCCAGCGCCTGGTCAATGCGGCTATTCAGCGCCTTCAGGTAATTGGGGTTGCGGTGGTAATTTTTTACGTGATATTCTTTCCAGGGGGTGTTATCACCAAATGTTTTCTCCCGCTGCGTCTCCCAATCACGAAAGCCGCTGCCGGTGGTGGTCCACGAAAACTGCGGGTAAAGCGGAACCATCACCGCGTGGGTAATGCCGTCATCAACCATATCCTGCATGGTGGTTTGGGCCGAGGGAATCCAGTAGCGCATGCAAGTGTACACTTTTACATCGTGTTCGGAAATGTCGCCCTTGAGTTTTTTTTCGAGCGCGCGCCGTTGCGCTTCCGTCAGGCTGTTGATGGGTGAACAGCATTCCGAAACCGTATTTTCCTTCCGGTTGATGCAATGTTTGTTGCCCATGCATCCGTTGGGACAAGCGCTGATTTTCTTGTAATCTTCGGCTACGTTCGGCCAGCGGAATTTGGCAATAACTTTGGCAAACGTATCTTGGAATACTCCGCCGCCCATTTTGATGATATCCTCATCCTGAAACAGGTTTTGCAGAAACGGACGCACCGCTTCTTCGCGGTTGGGTCCGCCCAAATTCATAAGTACAACGCCGATGCGCATGGTTGGATGGAATGATAAATTTATCTCGTGCCGAGCCTCTTGTTCGGCACCTATTGTTCTTCCGCAATAGAACTGCAAAATGAGTTTTACGTTTCCTGAAGCCTTTAAATAAACCCTTTCTTTGTGAAGGAAGTTTGAAGAGCAGCAACGTAAGACTATTTGGAATTGTTCTAAGATAGATCCTTTCCAGCAAGCGCTAGACCATTAATACATTAGCCTATTATTTCCTCTGGTTTAGCACGGGATATGATTTTCTATTCCGCACCAGAAGTACGGAACGAGATTAATTCCTCTCCCTATTAGGGAGAGGTTAGGTGAGGGTCGATCGGCAGCCGGAACCGAAACAATGATCCTTCTCCGGCTTCACTTTCTACTTCAATTTCACTACCGTGCGCATTCAAAATGCTACGCACCACCGCCAGGCCCAGACCGGTGCCTCCTTTGTCGCGCGAACGGGCATTATCGGTACGGTAAAAGCGGTCGAAAAGACGGTCCAAATGCTTTTCGGAAATGCCGATTCCAGTATCCTCAACCTTAACCTCAACCTGTCTGCCTACTTTATGGTAGGCTAAAGATACGCTTCCCTCATTGGTATATTTGATGGCATTGGAAATCAGGTTGTCAATCACCTGCTCAATTTTACCGGGATCGCCGACAGCCTTGCAGGAATTACCATCGGTTTCAAGCTTCAGTCCTTTTTGTTGTGCCTTTCCGGCGTGCCATTCCTGCATATGCTCACTGATGGTTGCCAAATCGAACGTCTGCTTTTCAATAAAATATTCGTCCGAGTCGTACCGCTGCAGGGTAACCAAATCTTTAAACAGCCGATTGATGCGCTCTACCTGGTTTCGGGCATCCCGGTGATATTTATCACGCTTTTGCTCCGGCAGGTTCTCCATCTCCAGCATTTCCAGCGAAGCGGATATGGTATGCAGCGGATTACGCAGCTCGTGGGTGATGTCGGCAAAAAACTGGCGCTGGCGCTTGGCATACTGCTTAATCTGTTCGGTGTCTTTGCGCAGTTTCATCGCCATGGAGTTAAGGGCACCGGCCAGCGTTCCAAATTCATCATTTCGGTTGATGTCAATCTGCTGGTCAACGTCCCCCTCGGCAATATTCTGGGCCGCATCTTTTATTTGGGTGATAGGTTTTGTGAGATAGCGCGCCATCCAAATGCTGACGATAATCACCAGCCCGATGGAAATAAACATGCCGTAATAAATGATCCAGCGGATGGTTTTTATGGGCGCGTACACCTGATCTTTGTACTGGCTGACCCGAATAAACCGCGCCGGATTAATGCTTTGGGGAAGATGAATATAGCTGATCAATTTTTCAGACTCCTCATCACGTGGTATCCAGGGGATATCCTCGCGTGAGGTAAGAATTTCCTGCGTGTCATCCGGCAAATACGAATCATAATTGAGCGTATCGGGATAGGTGGTGATTAGACTGCCGGCTGAATCATACAGCGCCAGTTCATAGCCGGAGGTCTCCGCGGCATCGGTAAAGTGATCATGGAATGAAGCGTTTTCCGGCAGGTTTGAAATGGTGACCGACAGCCATCGGGTGTCCTGCTCAAGTTCCACCCGCCCCCGGTCCAGCATATAATCGCGGATAAACAGAATGGCATAACTGCTGATGGAGGTAATGCCAAAAAACAGCAGAATGATGAATGTCCACGCCAGTTTTGAACGAATTTTCATAAGAGGCGTTTGCCTTTGGATGCCTGAGATTTATCCCCCTTCGAAGGGGGTGCAGGGGGATGATTCAATACTCCATATTCAATCGTTTTTTGCACATTTTTTATATCACTCAGTACTTCATCATCCCCGAACCTTAAAATAGTAAAGCCGACCGATTCTAATTTTTTTTGTCGTTTTACATCCAATTCCCATTGTTCTTCGAACCCATGCGTATAACCATCCACTTCAATAATAAGCATCAATTCCTTACACATAAAATCAGCTATAAAATTGAGAACAGGTCGTTGCCTTAGGAAGGTATAACCATGCATGGTTCCTGCTCGCAAAATTTCTTTCCAGAGTTTTATTTCGGCTTTAGTAGAATTCTTTCGAAGCCGACGAGCAAGTTCTTTTAGGTTTTTGTTATAATGATGGTTGGACTCATTCATAATTTTTTCTCCTTATTCTTTCATCCCCTTACCACCCCTTGTCTAGACCGGGGACATCCTTTACAGGTGTTCCGGGAGATCCTTTACACTTTACAAGGATCAAAAAAAGGGTGTTTTTGCCTTCAAAAAGGAGGTACAAATGTCCTGGAAGGAGGCAACAAAAAT
>Ga0306901_1000940_pt1 | contig 10318 bp, 8 predicted proteins | sample AntRauMFilla3767_FD_190431 | JGI IMG/M metagenome (GOLD analysis project Ga0306901, IMG submission 190431) | Saline lake microbial communities from Rauer Islands, Antarctica - Metagenome Filla 3 #767 (v2) (version 2) | ecosystem: Environmental > Aquatic > Non-marine Saline and Alkaline > Saline ...
GAAAGAAATCAAACTCACACTGAGTAAAGAAGTCTACGCGTATCTTGCTGCCGAGGGCTACGACGCTCGCTACGGAGCACGTCCACTCAAGCGATTGATACAAAGTAAAATCCTTACGCCGGTAGCCAACAACATGGTGGGTGAGGGGATGGTACAGGGCGGAACGGTCAAGGTCAGTATGAAAAAGGCAAAAGCAGCTACCAAAAACGATCAGACTCCCCAAGAACAAGAACTTGACTTCGACATCAAGAAAAAAGGCCGAACTAATCTCAAAAAGAAATCTACCACCAAAGCAGTCACCAAAAAGAAACGAGAAAAAGTAGCAGCCTAGGTAGAAACTCAAAGCAGCAAAACGGGTGATTCTTTAGAATCACCCGTTTTGTTCTCGCAATACCATCAGCCGCACTCTACTTATCGACCGATTTGGTTTTGTAGATTTTCGACTGCATTAGTATCTATTACCTCAACTCCGAAAATCTGCACGACAGAGTACGACAAGATTGAAATGAGGACCGTCGCCCCAATCACTGTACCTAGTCCGTAAATAATTCCCCGGACAAAGATGAATTTAAGCGAAACTTGTCGCTTGGTCAGGTCTTCTAGGTCGCCCAATACTTTAATTAAACGCTCGCGTTGATCGTGTTCTGATTCTTCCATACCGGCTAGTATATCATTACTCTGCTGGGGTATAATCGGAAGACTGTTTCATTATGTTGCCATCCCGCTCTACTCACTATAGGCAATTCGTCTCTCTATTTTACGCGGCATTTTTATCGATGTTTATCTTTCAGTTGGTCACGCGGCTAACCGAGTATTCATTTATGTTCCATCAGGGGGTGCTGCTGCTTTCTTCGGCATTGATTGGCGCTAGTTTAGCGATGGTGGGTTTATTGCTTGTACCAGAGAGATATAAAAAGTACTGCCTACAATTGGTGCCAATATTGCTACTAAGTACCTGGCTGCTGTACATCGCTATATTCCTAACCACCCAAAGTCTGATATTGCACTTTGCCATTCTCACATTAGTGTTTGGCGCGCTGTTTCTACTGATTACCCAACATATTAACCTCAAACCCAATCAGTTTACGGCGGTAGAATTGATTGGTTCATTTGTGGGGGCGGCTGGTTTGATTGTGCTTACTACCTTTGTACTTGAAGAATGGCTGATTGTTTGGTCGGTGGTAGCTATTGGCTTATATATCGCATATTCACAAGCTTGGCGCTACGTACCAGTCGCACTACGGGCAGTATTGCTGGGACTTAGTATGGCTGTTATATACGTATTTGCTAGCTATTCTCTGCCAGAGCTGGTAGTTTGCCCTGATTTGAATGCTACCTACAAGATTGCTTGTATTGATACTACTGACACATTTAAGCTCGATACTTCGATCCCAAACCTTAGTGGTCGTAGTGATGTATTTATAAATACTGGTGGATCATCGCCGCGTTTGTCGGTCTATAAAAGTGGGCTGCATTCGGGAACGTCGCTTGTCCGTGAGGAGTATGCTGATCTTTCGCAACAGTATCACGACGTTGAAATTCCGCCCCTGGCGTACCAGTCCGGTAGTAAGGTGGCAGCCGCTGGCGCATCTACTGGCTCAAATGTACTGACGTTTCAAAGTTATATTCCAGAAGCAAAGATGACAGTGGTGGAAATAGACCGAATCATCACTGATTTGTACAAAAATGAAACCTACCTAGGATTCTTGCCAGAACCTGGCTCGTTTGACTTGGTATACCAAGATGCCCGGACCTTTTTTGAAACCCGCAATGCACAATTTGATGTTATTAGTATGATGGTCGAGTCGGTCAACACAACGCTGCCGCCTTATGTCGATGAATCTACTTCGCTGGTGTACACAACACAAGCATTGCAAACCTATGTAAACGCGCTCGCGCCAGGAGGATACTTACTACTCCAACAATTCCACGTCAACGGGGCTGCCGGTGACGCGATGATTCATAAGGTGCTCGGGTCACTCGAGGCGGCACTTGATCTTGTGGCAGCAACAGAGCTAGAAGAAAACATCATTTTATATTCCTACGCGTTCAGTCCTGATCCTGGTGCGCAGCGTTTTTTGGGAGCGGTCTATAAACCTGATGGGTTTACCGCGGCCGACACCGAGCAATTTAATACCTGGACAATGACTACCGCTGGAGCTGGGATATTTATCACTGTCTTACATACTCCTGATGGGGAACATACTTATGAGTTATATTTCGATGCCGACCAAAGGCAGCTCCTGGCTGGGGTGTATAACACAGGTGTGATTACTGACGACAAGCCCTTTAGACACCTGGTGACCGCACTACCATTTCCACGAGAGTATTACTGGTTGCTACTGATCCCGACCATCATACTTCTAGTACTGGTTGCTCGATTAGGATCTCGTATACCGACACAGAAACCCCTCTTACCAATTGCATTTGGGCTTGGTTTGGTAACGTTTGGGCTGCAGTATGCTTTGTACTACAAAACAGCCGCTTTTATTGGTACCAGTCTGATTTATTTCAGTGTCTTTTTGCTCATCCCACTGTTGTTTGGTGCCGTTGGTGGGTATTTGTCCTATAAGCTTCGCGTCTGGCAGGCGATCTGCCTATTTGGATTGGCGGTGATCGCTGCTTGGTGCTTACTGATGTCAACAGCACTTTCGTTGTCACCGACACTGGTCGTGGGATTGCTTGTCGTGTTGTTTGTGTTTTCGGGAACGGTGTTCCCATTATTGCTTTCCCAGGTTACGGCTAGCAATGATCGGCTCTTGCTCTATGCGGTCAACATGAGTGGTGGCGGGGCCGCGACAATAATGGTAATTTCGTTACATGCAGTGATTGGCTGGGTATATCTGTTTTCTATATTATTTGGTATATTAATGCTGTCTTTTATCTATCTTTTTTACTTATTTTCCAAAAGATAAACACGGTATTAACTATCGTTTACTAAATTCTTATCATGCAACATCCTTACGCCCGCCTCCTCTTTATTGCTTTTTTGTTCATGTTCTTGTTTCAGTTGGAGGCACGACTGCTGACGTACGTATACTTGTTCCATGAGGGTCTACTACTGATCCAAGCCATGTTGCTGGGGGGAGGATTGCTACTGTTATTCCAAGAGATCGTTCCGCAGAAGTACAACCGGTTTTTGGATATTCACTCACCATTTTTACTGGTGTTTTTGTTTTTATTGCAGCAGTTCGTCTTCTATTACTACAACTCATTTGTACTAGATTTCCTCACACTCAGCTTGCTATTTGCCGTCATCTTCCGAGAAATTACTAATCTACTGGCGATGAAAAGTAACGAATTTTATGCGCTCGAGCTGTTTGGTAGCTTTGTTGGGGTTGGGGTGTATGCGCTCTTGGTGTTGCGTTATCTCGAAGAGCCGCTACTAGTCTTGGTGGCTGGACTATTTTTTGTGTATGCCTTTATATACACGCCTACAACCAAATTGCGGTTACCGATACTCGGCCTGGCTTTGCTGGCAGTATTAGGATATGCCGTAATCATGAAAGGGACACCTATTCCGGTGTTACTACAATGTTCACCAGCAGGGACTTCGTATGGATATAAAGCGGCGTGTCTGTATGATGTGGCCGGTATCGCGCCAACAGCTTCTTTTACTAGTTTGAAGGGTCGTTCCGATATGTACGTTCGCAACGATGGCCACAACCTAACGTTTCTAGAGGTAAAAAATAACGGTTACCGGGTCAGTGCAGCCAATCAAGAGCAGTATCGTGATGAAGAGTGGTTTGACTTGCTCGAAATGCGCATCCCGAAATTAGCGTATACACCCGGATCAGAAGTGCTTTCAATCGGCGCTGGGGCGGGGAGCTACGTACAGGCATTGCACGAGTACATTGTAGATGCAGATATCAAAGCGATCGAGATCGACGGCACAGTAGACAAGATGTACAGCTCTGGCCTGTTTACAGAGTTTTTGCCACCCAAAGAAAGCTACGAACTGGTCTATGAAGAGGGTCGTCGCTACCTGACTCTCAACGACACTACCTACGATGTTATTACGGTGGCCATTGAGGGTATCAATTCATCGCTCTCAAAATATACTGATGAACGCACCGGGCTGCTGTATACCAAAGAAGCTTTAGCTACGTATATTTCTCGCCTTAATCCACAAGGATATCTAGTACTCGAGCAATACTATCCACAGATCAGTGGTGGGCCCGAGATGGCCGTTAAGTTTTTGCGTACCCTAGAAGAAGCCAGTGCGGTAGACCGACAAACATTTAGTAATAACGTGTTCATCTACTCGTGGGCCTTTCATAATCAACCAAATGCCCAGCGATTCATGTCCACGGCCTACAAACCTGACGGCTTTACTGAGGCCGATATTGTCGTAATCCGAGACTGGATTGAGCGTCTGCAAACGACTGATCTCGGTGGTGGGTTAAATCCGCACGACATCACCATCATTCATGAGCCAGGCACAGCCTCTGATGCAATAACCTTTGCGACCTATTTTGACCAGGACATGCAAGACAGTATCGCCGCTGGTGGTAACACCGCAGCTATATCAGACGAAAAACCCTTCCGCCACCTAGTAACCACGCTCCCATTACCACCATTTTCGTATACGATTTTTGCGTTTATGGCAGCCTTGACGGTTATGGTGGTGCACACGGTTGTACGCCGCAATGAATCGCTTCGATTGTCAAAACTAGTACTTTCTATCTGGCTCGGACTGGTTACCTTCGGCTTGCAGTACTTGTTATTTTACAAAACTGCGGCTTTTCTGGAGGTAAACTTGATATTCTTCTCAATATTTTTGTTACTACCACTATTTTTTGGAACAATTGGTGGCTATGTTTCGACCTTACTACCGCGGTCATATGATTGGTTGCTATTAGTGCTTTTGACCGTAGCATCATACGTACTGGTCACAATCGATGTGTTTGCCCAAACCAAAGTACTCATTCTAGGTCTGGTGGCAACTATCTTTGTGTTTGCAGGTGTGCTGTTCCCGCGGCTACTAGCGCAAGCTAATTCGCCGGCCGAAAAACGAGTTTTGTACGCAGTCAATTTGGTAGCCGGCGGCTTTGCCTTGATGTGTATGGTGACATTACACGCTACTATTGGCTGGACACCAGCCTTCTTGTTGGTAGTAATTGGGGCACTCGCGAGCGTACTGCTATTACGACAGAATAATTAAGCGCAATACACAACTGTGCACAACCATACCCTCAGTCCATAATCTATTTCCGTAAGTGTAGTATAATTGAAGGAACCAATACACATATATGTTCACACAATTATCTACAAACGTACAAAGGAGGTTTAAAAAATCATTCATCGGTTCTTTGGTATTTGCTATCGCAGTTTTTGTTGGATTCGCAGATCACTCTTCCGCAGATCCATATAGTGACAATTCAATTATCAAAACTGCTCACGCCGCTAATCAAACTGGAGGAGGAGGAGGAGGCGGTGGCGGTTGTAGTGGTTCTGGCTGTAGTTGCGGCGGATGTGCATCTGGATCGTCAGGTAGCGCTTGTCAAGGTTAATTATATATGGATTACTCAAGCGAAAACCAAAGTGAAGCAGTAATAACTGAAAAAACGTCCCTGACGTCATACGTTTTACTTATTTTAGGCGGACTAGTGCTGATTGCGCTGATAATATTATTCGTTATGAATCAAGAAACGCTTACCAATAATACTAGTAGTCAAATAGACCAGACTGATGATACGAGTCTTGTTTCAGAAGATTTTCTGACTGCAACCGAAAATGTTGATGCGGAACTTAAATCAGGTAATACGCAAACGGCGCTAGATTTAGCTAATGAGTTAGTTGCCAACAGTACTACAGACCAAGAACGAGGTCGGGCAAATTTGACGCTAGGATTAGTAGAAAGAACAATAGACCCAACCGAGGCGGTGGTTATTTTCAAGAATGTTAGCTTGGAAGAAGATTTTCACCCAGTCACACGCGCTTTTGCTATCTGGTATACCTTAGAACGATACTTTGGTGATCGAGATACAGACTTTGCAGCACAGCACATTTTTACCGGACCAGTATGGAAAGAGTATGTCACAGATGGTTACAGTGATAACCCCGATTTACAGTATCGTTTAGCTGCTATTCAGGCCCTTCGAAGTTCGCTTGATTTAAACATCACTGCCCAGGTGGCTATGCGTCTAGCATCGGAGCAGGCATCATTACTTCGATTTGATGAACTAACAAACGACTTTAAAACTGAATCAGCTGCTCAGGTTACGCAATATATCACTTTAGGCGATAGTGAACTAACTGGTATCGAGTCATTAAGTAATCATTACTACACTGGAACTGAATATCTAGTGCTGGCTGCTGCTAGAAATAGTAAAGCTTTAGCACTGGACACTTTATTTTCAGAAGGATATATCACCGATGAAGCAGTAGTAATTGATGCCTACGAGGAGGCACTGGCAGCTGTAATTGATTACAATATTGAATCAACTCATAAATATTTCATTCGGTATAACTATGCTGATTTCTTAGCGCGTCATTCTTTTGCAGAAAAGCGAACGACTATAATTGCTACCCTAAGTCCGTTTTACGATGTTGATTTCACTGCTGGTAATTTTCCGACGGCCTATTTTGTGGGTAACCTAAGAAATAAATCTGCTAATGACAAAAAAGAACAGTTCGTTGGACACCCGGCTACCATGCGTAAATTAGCAGCTATCTCACCAGAGTTCAAAACTGCGTTACTCAATAGCGGTTTGTCTGAAGAAGAATTAAGTCTAACTCAAACAGAAGCAACCGGAGAAGAATCCGACGATAATCTTTAGTACCCACAGAGTATGCCAGAAACGCCAGAAAATCTTTTAAAGCAATTGCATGAGAATAGTCAGAGTTACTACAAAAATGCAGACCCGTTAGACAGAGATAAATGGCCAAAAGAGTGGCTGACTACGTATTATAAAGAATACCCAAGGTTCTCGTCAGTCGTCCTTCCAGAATCTAAAAGTAAAGCTGGTTTAGCTGAACTCACGAAGAATCGTTCTTCTCATCGTGATTTTTCTGGAGAAGGCATTACCCTTACCGAGCTGGCTGATATGCTGCAAAACATCTGTGGAGAGTTTACTCATGCAGATGGCAAGATTCATCGAGCTCAAGGCTCAGCTGGTGCAAGGCATCCTATTGAGGTATATCCGATTGTTCGCTTTTCTGCGAGTTCTGATCTGCAGCCCGGCGTGTATCACTACAACGTAAAAGAACATACACTTGAATATTTGTGGCCAGAAGACGAATCTCTTACAAAACAAGGGTCAATTGTAGAAAATGAATGGGCTAATCAAGCAGCAGTCGTTTTTATAATGACCTCTGTTTTTTGGAGAAGTCAGAATAAGTACAGCTTGCGCAGCTATCGTTTTATGTGTATGGAAGCAGGAGCAATTATGCAAAACGCCTACTTATATTGTAGTGACACTGGTCTAAAAATGGTTGGGTATGGTGGGGTGTATGATGATAGGGCAAAATCATTATTGCAGTTAAACACAGAAATTGAGTCAACTATCTGTTCTTTTCTGGTCGGCAAATAGTCTATGGAACAAAAATATATTTCACCTCAAGATTTGGAAGAATACGCCGCAGCAATGATGTACGTGCAGCAACCACGCCTGGTTCGTTTTTTGGGGTGGGTATTAAAAAGAGTATCTTTTGTACTCGGTTATCCGGTATATATCGCGCTTCCTCAGGAAATAATAAACATGAAAGACAGTCCAGAACAATTGCGAGCACTGCGAATTGTTAAAAAACTGCAACAGGAAGGGTATATTACCCAATCCTATTACCTGACTTCCCAGCAATCAGATTATCCACTATCACAGATACTCATTCATGAAATAAAAACAGCTGTACAAGATATAGGTTGGTCGGGGAAAGCGGCTCATTTGACTAGTCGTGAGTATCTACAGTGGCCTGCTTTGGGAGAAGCTCTGGAGCGATATAGCTTACAAAGCCCATACAGTACACCCGGTGAATTGTTATCCTCAAGCTATGCAAAGTTAAAAAAACCGAAAGCCGATATTTTTACACTCACCAGTTTTTCTGATGCTGAGCGTCAACAAACATATAACGATTGTAGTTTGCAGTATGATGATCAAAGTATCTTTGTCTGGGCACGAGCGAAAGACGCCTTAACGGGAAAAACTGTCTATGCGCCGTGGCAGTGGTTCTCATTCCAACACATTCACAAAATTATTGGTGGCCAAAGTGCCAAAATAGAACCTTTACTGTCTCCTCCGATAACCACTGGTGCAGCAGCTGGGCAAACCCTTACTGATGCTCTCTACGTGGCGCTACTCGAGATAATTGAACGTGACGCGTTTATGATTTATTGGCACCAGCAATTACCTGCCAGAAGGATTGATGTGTCTACAATAGAGAATCCTGAGTTACAGCAATTGCTTACCCTAGCGGTTAAGTATCAACTAGAATTGCATGTCTTATATCTTGAAACTGATGCTCCAGTACACACTGTTTGTTTAGTGGTGCTTGATAGAACAGGAATAGGCCAGGCTGTCTCCATAGATTCAAAATCTGGATTCGACATCACTGCAGTTATCGTTGATTTACTGCAAGACCAATTGGCTCAGAAAGAGTCGCTTGATAATATTTGGCATTTTAATAAAGAATTGCAAAACACTCCACCTGAAAAACTAGGACTAGTAGAGCGGATTTTATATTGGCACAAACCTGAGCGCCTAGATGACATCGCTTATTTTATCTCTGGAGAAATATGCACATTGAACGATTTGCCGTCCTTTCAGGTTGGGGATAGTAAAACTGAGCAGTTAGAATATCTCTACGACTGGTTTAGAAAGAAAAACTATCCAGTCTACTATAAAGAGATAATCACCCCAGAATTAAAACGTTTGACTGAAGGCGTGTCGGTGGTGATGGTGCGAGTTCCGCAAATGCAACCACTGTACGTAGGAGAGAGGTTTAAGGCTACTGGAGGAGCCCGGCTAAAAGAAGTTGCTAGAAGTCTTGGATACACATCAGACAAACACCAGTCTGGTAACTATTGCACCATACCTAGTCCATTTATTTAGTCCTGTAATGCGTGTACCTGCCATTTCTTTGGAACACAATACATAGTATGAAACATATATTATTTCGAACCTGGGTGATTATACCGATTTTGCTGTGTGTAGCATTAGGACTTTTTTTGTACACCAGCATGGTCTATCCTTCAGCACTATTTGATTCTAGTCAGAACCAGATTAACAAAGTCGTACCGGAAGAGATTTTGGATGACCATTTTGCTTTGGGTGAATATTATTTTAATCAACCACCGTATAATTTTGGTGTGTATGATCTCGAAAAGGCTAAGTACCATTACTCACAAGCCATTGCCGATGCGATAGCTACGGCTGAACCAATACCATTGTACGCCTGGTACAATCTGGCTCGAGTTGATTTTGTGCAAGCTAAGAATGATCAAACTATTTTTAAGCTCGAACAACAGTTGGCTGTGCATGGTGATGCTGTTCCACAAACGTACTATATGTTGGGATTAACTTACGGCTATCAAGCCCTGAAAACAGACTCAGATTCTGACTGGCAAGCAGCAGAAACTGCTTTTTTGAAATTTATGGAGTACGCTCCAAATTCACCCTGGCCACGAGTTGATTTGGCCTGGGTCTACTTTGGTCAAGGAAAATTTGCCGAAATGCTACCCTTATTAGAAGAAGGGATAGCTATCAATGATAATCACGCTTGGTTGTTAAACACCTACGGTTTGGCTTTACTAAATACTGGTGATAAATCTGGCGCTCGGGAGGCGTTTATCCAAGCGCAAAAAGCCTATCGAGACTTATCAGTTGAAGATTGGCAAAACGCTTATATTGAGAATGATCCTAGTTATTGGAATCGTAATTTTGAACTGTTTGGCGCCACTATTGCATATAACCTCAGTTTAGTGGAATAAAAAGCGCAGTTTTGAATAAAACCGATGGTGATACAATACAGTCTATGTTTACTCTCCTGGCTACCACTCGCACATATATCATTGCTGGGTGTGTATCATTTCTCTTCTTTGCGCTCCAGTCAATTCTTTTGCTGGCGCTGGATATCACGACATCATATTTTCAGGCACAGCTGATTATTGCTACGAGTTTGTTAGTGTGCAAGGTCTAACCTTGCACACTAATTGGTGCTGGAGCAGGGAGTTACGTGCAAGCACTGCACGAGTACATTGATGACGCAAATATACAGGCTGTAGAAATTGACGGCACAGTAAATAAAATGTACGACTCCAATTTGTTTACAGAGTTTCTACCAGCCAAAGACAGCTATGAATTAGTTTATGAAGAAGGTC
>Ga0306901_1000944_pt1 | contig 10274 bp, 6 predicted proteins | sample AntRauMFilla3767_FD_190431 | JGI IMG/M metagenome (GOLD analysis project Ga0306901, IMG submission 190431) | Saline lake microbial communities from Rauer Islands, Antarctica - Metagenome Filla 3 #767 (v2) (version 2) | ecosystem: Environmental > Aquatic > Non-marine Saline and Alkaline > Saline ...
CTTTGTTCCCAAAGAGCGTTGTGATCACTGCGGCACACGTTTGCGCGATCAGGATGTTGGCGACGGCGCCATTGTACTGTTGATTTTTGTTCTGGGCTTTACATTGGTGCCTGCGGCATTGATCTGGGAAATTATCAGCGCGCCGCCTGTCTGGCTACAGGGGATTGTCTGGACCTGTGTTGGTATTGCTTTTATCTTCTGGCTTACGCCGGCAATCAAAGCCTATATCATGCTGCTGCAATACCGGCATCGGAAAGCCGACTGGAAATAAGCCTAGGGTTTAAAAGTTTTGTTCGTATTCCGGTTTGATTCAGGTTGGCTTGCGATTGGGAAGTCGGGAGCCAGAATTTTCCTGTAAAGCGCTGATTTATCACTTACACTTAAATTTTCGTTTTGGCAGCGGGGTGTTGTGTAGCCGTTAAGCAGCAGAAAGTAATCCTGAACCATGCCAGCCTGTTGTTCAGGCCCGTATTCGCTGAAAATTTTGCTCGCCTCCAGCCTATAATCATAGGCCTTGGCCATATAATTAAAGCCGTGACGCACCATGTCTTTTAGAAATCCCCGCGCCAGCGCAAAGGCGTTGGTCTGGTATTGCCAGATATGGGTCATTTCATGAATAAAGAAACTCTGCTTTGGTGGCGCGGCTTTGCTGTAGTCTTCGAGATAGGACGCGCCGCTAATGTTAATGCAGTTTTTAAAACAGCAGCCGCCATTTTTTGGCGCCATTTTATTCAATTGGCGGTTAGATATACGGGTTTTGGCGTAATCAATATTGTTACCAAAAACAGTACGGGCAAGCTCGATCTCGCCTGGGGTTAAGCACCGTTCTTTGCCGGTGTTTTGCATTTTAATTCCCTTTATGACTAATGAGGTTCGAGCATAACTGGAAATCCATATCAATTCCAGTTAAACTTTCTAAATGAAAAAAATGATTTTTAAATCCGGTTTCTGGGCTGGTTTCTTTACCCTGACAGGTGTTGTTATTCTGGTTGCTCTGGGCAGCTGGCAGGTCCAGCGTTTACAGTGGAAGGCTGATGTCCTGACACGGATCGAAGCCCGAATGAACCAGCCGCCAGCGGCAATGCCCGAAGATATCCGCGATGTCGATCAATGGGATTACCGGCGGGTTTCGGTCACAGGCCGGTTTTTGCATGATCATACGTTCTATCTTGCGCCGCGCCAGTTTGATGATCAGGTTGGGGGTCATCTGTTAACGCCTTTTCAGCGTTCCTCTGGCGATGTTATCCTGATCAACCGTGGTTTTGTACCTGATCCCGATCATAATGAGATCACATATCCGGCGGGGGAGGTTAAAATTTCTGGTGTTGTGCATATTCCTGATGACCGTAATATGTTTACGCCGGAAAATACGGTGGGATCAAAGCATGTTTTCTGGACGGATACTGGTTTTATCAGTACAGAGACCAGACTGGATGTAACCGGCCCGCTGGTTTTATATGAGGATATTAAAGATAAAGGGCTCTATCCTGTCGGCGGCCAAATCCGGCTGAATATTCCCAATGATCATCTGCAATATGCTGTTTTCTGGTATATGATGGCATTGGTGCTGTCTGTGATTTATTATCTCTATGCCTTTGGGTTCAAACAGGAATCAAATCATGACTGAAGAATATCAATATCTGACTGACCTGTGTAATTGTTATAGAAGGGCGTAACATGACCAAACCATCTTATATCAGCACAAGGGGCAAAGCGCCTGAACTTGGTTTTGATGACGTTTTATTGGCGGGGCTTGCTGATGATGGCGGGTTATACGTTCCTAAAACCCTGCCAGTGATTGATGCCAACCGGATCCGTGCATTTGCCGGTATGTCGTATATTGAAATTACCAAGGATGTCATCGGTCGCTTTGTTGACCTTGATGCCGATAAACTGTCTGATCTGATTGATGCCAGCTATAAAAAATTTCATCACTCCGATATTGCGCCACTGGTTCAGCTGGAAGGCCAGCAATGGGTGATGGAGCAATTTCACGGGCCGACTCTGGCGTTTAAAGATTTTGCCCTTCAGTTCCTTGGTCATATTTTTGATAGTGTTCTAGAGGCACAAAACCGTCATATCACGATTGTCGGGGCAACATCGGGGGATACAGGATCAGCCGCAATTGAGGGCTGCCGCGGACGGGACAATATGGATATCTTTATCCTGCACCCCTATAACCGTGTTTCCGAAGTCCAACGCCGGCAGATGACCACCGTTACGGATAAGAACGTTCATAATATTGCCGTTGAAGGCAGTTTTGATGATTGTCAGGATCTGGTTAAGGCGATGTTCGGTGATGCCGATTTTCGTAAAGATATAAATATGTCAGCCGTAAACTCGATCAATTGGGCGCGGATCATGGCGCAGATCGTTTATTATTTTTATGCCAGCGCCAAACTGGCAGCTGATTATGGCACGGTCAGTTTCTCTGTCCCGACGGGGAATTTTGGTAATATATATGCAGGTTATCTGGCTAAAAAAATGGGTGCGCCGATTGATCACCTTATTGTGGCCACCAACCGCAATGATATTCTTTACCGGTTTATGAAGACCGGTGAAATGAAAATTGAAGGGGTAACGCCCAGCCTGAGCCCCAGTATGGATATTCAGATTTCCAGTAATTTTGAGCGGCTGTTATTTGATCTCTATGATGGTGATGCCGGGAAGGTTCGCGCGGCCATGGCTGATTTTAGAAAAGACCGGAGCTTTAAAGTAACGGATGAAGGCTTTGATAAATTAAAACCGGTTTTTGATGCGTACCGGTGCGATGATACGCAGACCGAGGCTACCATAAATACCGTGTTCAAAGATCATGATTATTTGCTAGATCCACATAGTGCGGCAGGGGTTTATGCGATGCAGCACTTTCTGCAAGAGCATCCCGATTATGGCGGTGCTGTCGTGTCTTTGGCGACGGCGCATCCGGCAAAGTTCCCTGATGCGGTTGAAAAGGCAGTTGGCTTCCGGCCGGAATTACCGGACTGGCTGTCTGACCTGTATCAGGCAACAGAACGATATGATAGATTGCCCAATGATTTGAATGTGATAAAAGAGCATATTAGAAATCTGACTTGATACGCCTTAGGATATGGTTATAATAAACGGATTAAATTTTCTTTACGGATGTCAGGCATGAAAATACTGCAATCACTCTATCCTTTGTTGAGTTATCTTTCGTATGAACACGCTCATAAAGTCACGCTCTATGCTTTGGCGGCTATGGGCTTGAAAAAGAGTAAAAAACCAGATTTTCCCAGGCTGCAACAAAGGGTCTGGGGCGTGGATTTTTATTCACCCATCGGGCTTGCCGCCGGGTTTGATAAAGATGCGGTTGCCATCAGCGGACATTTCCACCTTGGCTTTGGCTTTATTGAATTGGGTACGGTTACACCGGAACCGCAGCCAGGTAATCCAGCACCCCGTTTGTTTGCCGATAAAAAGAATGGCGCGTTGATTAACCGTATGGGATGCCCCAGTGCCGGCCTTGGTATCTTTGGTAGGCGCATGGGGTCCTATCATCTGGCTCATGAAGATCACTGGGGTATTGTTGGTGTTAATCTCGGGATTAACGCTAATACGACTGATCCTGTGGAGGACTGCCGTTTGGGCATGCAGCATATCGGGGCGCTTTGTGATTATGTGGTTTTGAATTTGTCATCACCAAATACGGAAGGCTTGCGGGCATTGCTAAAACCCGAGGCTTTAAAGCCACTTCTTGAAACGGTTCTGGCGGAACGGGAAACAATTGAATCCAGGCTTCCGGCGCTGGTTGTTAAGATCTCTCCGGATATTGCGGAGGAAGATATAGCGCCGGTTTGTAAGGTCCTGATCGAACAAGAAATTAACGGCGTTATACTAACCAATACGACAACGGACCGCCCTGTAGATCTGGATCCTGAAATATCTAAAGAAAAAGGTGGTTTAAGCGGACGGCCTTTGCGTCAGAAATCAACAAAATTGATTGAAGCATTTTACAAGGAGCTTGATGGCCAGATGCCTATTATCGGCTGTGGTGGTGTTGACAGTGCCGGGGCGGCCTATGAAAAGATCAAGGCCGGCGCCTGCCTGGTTCAACTTTATACCGGACTGGTTATGAAGGGCCCACAATTGGTTCATGATATTAATAGTGAACTTGATAAGCTTATACAACAGGATGGTTTTAATTCAATCTCTGATGCGATAGGCTCGGCTCATCAAAATAAATAGATCATTTCAAACTTTTCCGGATACGCATAACAGTGATTTTCAAACGCGATAAGCCCTCAAAGACCCGCCGGAAATGGCCCAGACAAAAGGTCATGTTATACTGGCTGGGGTGGTTGCTGGCCGCTGTCTTTCTGTTATTTTTAGCGCGGTTGACGACCATTCGCTTTGCGGTTCTGATGGCGGCACTGATGGTTCTGGTGGTCTTTGTTGCTATAGAGGTCATGTCTCGCCGCCAGTGGGAACGCCGCCATATGTATATGCTGGAACGGCAAGATCAGGAATATGCCCGCTTGGCACGGGAAATTGCCAGAAACCGTAATGAATTGTTTCAGTTGAAACGCGGTCTGGCAGAAACCGGACGTCTGGCGGCTCATGCGGCGCAAGGCAGTTCTAAGAACTCTGTAGAAGAAAGGATGCTGCTTAATATTGTCCAGCAGCTCACCGCTCTTGGTAATCTGGAGCGGCCTGAAGGTGATTACGAAGCGCCGCCGCAGGAGGGTGGAAAATCAGAAAACAGTCAGACCTATGATGATGTGACGCCTCATGATCCGACATTACGGGCCGTGCCTAAAATCAATGCACCTCCCGCTGGTCCCGATGATGAAACCGTTTTAAAATTATTACGCCGTGCGGTTAACGAGGATCGGGTAGATATATTTTTACAGCCGATCGTTAATCTGCCGCAGCGCAAACTGCGGTTCTACGAGATGCTGTCCCGTATTCGTTCTCAAAAGGATGAATATATTCCGGCGCGGCGTTATATCGAACTTGCCATGCAGGAAGACCTGCTGCCGGCAATTGATAATCTTTTGCTATTACGCGCGCTTCAACTGATCCGCGACGTTGATCCAGCCGGAAGTGGAGAGCGTGGTTATTTCTGCAATATATCCCCATTAACGTTAAGCGATGCAAAGTTTATGGGCGATCTGGTTGAATTTATTTCACAAAACCGGTATTTAGCGCCGCGCTTGATTTTTGAGCTTTCGCAAAAGGACATAATGGATCCTGATCTGTTAACACCTGAAATGGACAATGTTTTAAACGGTCTGGCGCGGCTTGGCTGCCGTTTTTCTATGGATGGTATTGATCAGCTTCCAATAGATAGCCGTTTTCTGAATGCGAAGCATATTCGCTATGTTAAGATTGATGCGCCGGTTTTGCTCCAGAAGATGGCAGAGCAGGGAGGTTTCCAGCGTCTTCGGCGTATGAAAGATGAATTTGACCGCAATGGCATTGATTTGATTGTTACCCATATCGAGGCTGAAAAAGAATTGATCGAGCTTTTGGATCTGGAAATTGATTACGGGCAGGGGTTTTTGTTTGGAGCGCCCGAAAAAACACCGGCTATATAGAAAAACGGGCACTTTTTCTCTGTGGTCGTATACAGCTGCGAGAGGTATACATACAGGCATAGGCAGATTTTGGCAGGAAATTACAAAAATTCTTCATAAAGTTTTTATTCATTTAAAAACAAAATCTTAACCAGTTTTATGTAGAATGATAGTTGAGCCTGCATTGTCTAAAATTTTAACTAAATTTGACGTGGTTAAGAAATAGACATAAAATAGAAGTAGCGGGAAGTTTTGATGGATTCGAGAGGCGGGATTTAAATCATGGGTTGGAAAAATAAAGTAGAATTTGAGGCACCTTCGACAAAATCGGTAATGGCATTTATGTTTTTACCGCAGTTTAAAAGAATGTTGCCCGCTTTCGCGCATATCGGGCCGATTTTTGTTCGGACGATTGCGATTATGTTTGTGCAGTCCGGCTTACTTCGCCCCAATCACCCGGCCACAATGTACGGCGCCGCAGAAGATATACCAAAATTCAAGTTTTCCGATCTGCTGGGTGAGGCCTGGTATAACCTTCGGACCGGTGAGGGCGTAACACCTTATCATTATGGGTTGTTTTTAGGTGTCATCTTGATGATCTGCTTGACCATTGCAGGCGTCTTTCTGTTTATACTGAATTTGCTGTTAAGCACGGCACAAGCGCAGATGTTTAGTCATCCGGACGGCTTGGATACGACCCTGGGCGGCGTTCTGCCAGCGCCAGGGGGGGTTATGTTTGATGCCACGCCGGGTAGTCCTGATCTGGCGATTTCTATTCTTGATAAAGTTTTGCGTCAGCCTTATCTGGCGAATGGTGGCGCGCTTCAGAATGGTTTGGGACCCTTGATTGAGTTTTACAATACTGCCTTGTTAGTCGTGGCGGCAATTGTTGTGTTCTGGGGTATTATTTCGATTGTGATTGATACGGCCCGGACAGGTCAGATCGGCGGGGGACGGAACAGTATTGTCTGGCTTCCGATCCGTTTTATTTTTGCTATGGGTCTTATGATTCCGATGGCCAACGGCTTTAATGGTGGTCAGGCGATTGTAATGAAGCTGGCTGAATGGGGGTCAAACCTGGGGTCACAAGGGTGGGCCGTTTACGTTGGGGCTGTTGTGGATGAAACCTTGTTGGCAAACTTTGAAACGGCAGAGATTGAAGGACTTGCTGTCGAAGTAACGCGGATGAAACTCTGTGAAATAGTTTATAATACCACGCTTTATAATGGTACGGTTGGTGGTGCAGGGCCAAATAATTTGGGTGTGCTTCCTGTTTATACCAGAATTGAACCGCGTCGTCGGGGGATTTTAACGATTGATGCGATATCACGTACAATCACTTACGATTTTGGAAATAATATTAACCCTTCAATGTGTGGTTATGTTACAGCTGCTAACCCTGGCTATATCTGGACCGATCCAGCCAGTATTGCCAGTGAAGTGGTGAACTGGTTTGGCGGGACTTCACCAACATCCGAAAAAGTGGCTGAATTTAAACAAAAAGTCCGTGTGGGCCATTTGGAAGCTCTTTACCAAATGGTTGGGGAAAGTGAGGAACTAGCATGTGTTTATGCAATGGATCACCTGAATTATGATACAGCGACATTCTTTAACCCAGGGCCAATGGCGACGATCGGTAGTTGGGGGATTCCTTTGGGTGTCCCTAGTGCCTCTCTATCTGCAGGGGGTAATTGTGGCTCTGATGCCATTAACGTGTGCGGGAGTGATGGTGTTTACGGGAATGGTGGTGTGCCGAATACCTCATGTATCAACAGTATGGTCACTAATTATAAGGGAAGTATAACAAGTGCATATACAGGTGCCCGTGCAGATGTAGTCGATCATATTGAAAATGACTTTATGGATGAGGTGAAGAAACGGGGCTGGGCCGCGATGGGTGTTTGGTACCATAAAATCTCTCAATTAAACAGTGGTGTTAAAGCGGCACTGGATGATATGCCGACCGCATCACGCGGAAGCTTGGAAGCCCATGTTTTAGATGAAATGGGTGCATGGTTTTTCAAGCCAAAAGGCCGAAAAAATGCCCAAATACAGGTTGCCGAAGTTCTTAAGAAGTATGATACTTGGTGGGCGGGGACAGACAATGATCCCGAAAGCTTTGCAAAAGCGGCAAGCTCAACAACGGGTGAGGGCTTGGCGAAAACAGGCGCTTTCAGTGAGGTTCTGAGTAAAATCTTTTCAGAGGTCATGGGCAGTGATGGACATATGCTTTACGCAGTTGAAGGTACGAATACTAATACCTATCCTTTAGCCGAGCTTACAAAAGTTGGTGATTCAATCATTAACAAATCCATGGTGCTTTATGCGATTTTACTGGCTATTTCAGTAGGTGGCGGGATCGCTAGTAGCATACCTGTTGTCGGTACGCTTGTCTCTGGTATAGCTTCTACGATGGATGGGCCGATTGGTAGCCTTCTGGGAACGCTGGCCATGGCTGGTCTGGGTGCTGGTATGCTGTTGAAGTATTATGTGCCTTTGATCCCCTGGATACGTGTTACTTTCGCGGTTCTTGCCTGGATTGTCTCTGTCATTGAAGCGATTATCGTGATCCCTCTGCTGGCCTTGGCCAACCTGAATATCGAGGGTGATGGATTATTGGCACCAAATGCGAAGAACATGTATGTGCTTGGTCTGAACCTGTTGTTCCGTCCGATCCTGATTGTACTTGGCTTTGTATTTGCCCTGCTGCTGTTTAATACGATGGTATTGTATGTAAATGATACATTCTCTGCCGCGTCAGCAGCGCTGACAGGTGATGGCGGCCCAAGTATCTTTGGCCAGATTGCCTTTACGATCATCTATGTGACGGTTATTTACTCGATGGCTAACGCAACCTTTAAGCTGGTTGATTCTATCCCGGATGCCCTGATGAAATGGATGGGTGGTCCCGGTGATGCAAACTTCCAGGATGATCAGGGTGCAACCCACGTCCTCGCTATGGGTGGAGCCACACACGGTGCCTTCCGCGGCGGCGGCGGTGGTGGTGGCCGCGGCGGCGTTCCTGGCGGTGGCGGCGGTGGCGGCATGCCAAAAGGGCCTGACGTTAAAAGTTGACCTAAAATGTAACAGAACAAACCGCCAAGGCTTTAACCTTGGCGGTTTTTCTTTGTCCGGTTTTGAAATCAGCGGGCTTTCTGCAGGCTTGCTCTTGTCTGCCTGTTGAAATAGTCTAGGATTAGTGAGGTTATAACTAAACTATTTTTAGGTCTGTCGATGTTTCAAAAAATCCGATTTTTTAGCCTGATATTTGCCGCAACGCTCGTTTTTACCGCTCCGGTTATGGCGCAAGATCAGAAACAATCTGCCAATTCATCAGAAGAAACAGGAATAATTGGCCCTGTCTTTGGCATGGCCATGCATGGCGATGCGCAATATGCGCCGGGTGAAACCCTGTCCTATGCCAATCCGGATGCGCCAAAGGGTGGTTCATTCCGGACCTTTGCGATCGGCTCTTTTGATAATGTTAATCCTTATATTCTTAAAGGTTCGCCAGCAGCAGGATCAAACCTGCCTTATGATACTTTGCTTTATAATACCGAAGACGAAGCCTTTTCCGAATATGGCCTGATTGCCAAAAGCTTTGAAATGCCCGAAGACCGGTCCTCGGTTACCTTTAACCTGCGGACAGAGGCCCGTTTCCATGACGGAACGCCCATTACAGCCAAAGATGTGATCTGGAGTCTGGAAACATTGAAAGAAGACGGCCATCCTTTTTATCGGGCTTACTATAATAATGTTGTAAAAGCGGTTGCGGAGAATGATCATCGTGTCCGTTTTGAATTCGATGTTTCCGGTAACCGTGAATTACCTTTAATTGTTGGCCAGATGCCGGTTTTACCCCGCCATTACTGGCAGGATAAAACTTTTGCCCAAACGACACTGAAACCGCCGCTGGGTAGCGGGCCTTATAAAATCGCCGATATTGATCCAGGCCGCAGCATAACCTATGAACGGGTAGAAAATTACTGGGGTCGTGATCTTACGATAAACAAAGGGCGGCATAATTTTGATGAAATTTCTTATGAATATTACCGTGATGACACGGTCGCATTGCAAGCATTTCTGGCAGGGGAGTATGATTTTCGTCAGGAAAATACCGCCAAAACCTGGCAGACCGGATATACAGGCAATGCTATAGAAGATGGAAAAATCATCAAGATGGAACGGCCACATAAATTGCCGACTGGTATGCAGGGCTTTATTTTTAATATCCGCCGCGATATTTTTGCTGATAAGGCGGTACGTCGGGCAATTAACCATGCCTTTGATTTTGAATGGTCGAATAAACAGTTTGCCTATGGCATGTATGAACGTACCGACAGTTATTTTGAAAACTCGGTTCTGGCCTCTACCGGTCTTCCCCACGGACGGGAACTGGAAATTTTGAATGAATTCAAAGATAAACTTCCAGCCGATTTGTTTACCGAAGAATTCATCCTGCCGAAAACAGAAGGCACGGGGCAGGATATGCGCCGTAATTTGCGTGATGGTATTCAGATGTTGGAACAAGCCGGATGGACATTAAACGATCAGGGCTTGCGTGAAAAAGACAGTACGGTATTACGGTTCCAGATTTTGCTGAATAATGCGTCTTTCGAACGCTGGACCGGTCCTTTTATTAAAAACCTCCGCCGGATGGGTATCAAAGCTGATATGCGCGTTGTTGATTCCGCGCAATATCAGAACCGTATGGATAGTTTTGATTTTGACATG
>Ga0306901_1000945_pt1 | contig 10263 bp, 10 predicted proteins | sample AntRauMFilla3767_FD_190431 | JGI IMG/M metagenome (GOLD analysis project Ga0306901, IMG submission 190431) | Saline lake microbial communities from Rauer Islands, Antarctica - Metagenome Filla 3 #767 (v2) (version 2) | ecosystem: Environmental > Aquatic > Non-marine Saline and Alkaline > Saline ...
TCAAATCTGCCTGTATGCCTTGCCATTACTGATGGTTTCATGCGTTTTCCCTGGGTCCAATGATCTCGATTGACGAGCCCGTGACTGTGCCAATCGGCAGTAGTCCCGTTGGGCATAGGAATGTTGAGGGCTGTAAGTCCTGTCACATAACACTTAGCTGATCTCTTCTTCGCAAGTGCCTGCCAAACTCTTCCCGCCTCGGGAAAATCGTCGCCGCCGGCAATCCGCCTGCTGATTTGCTCAGACTCAGCAGCATGCGCTTCTCGAAGTTCTTTTAGGGTTGGAGGTCTGCTCACATCAGTAACCACCGTTGTAGATCTGATACATCGCGTACTTACGGACTCGCTCAATGTCACCGTCTAGCATGATATCGAGCGCCGAACGGCCTTCGAAAGCACGATTTGGTCTTTTAACAAACGCGTTTGCTCTGACTTGGTCCAGCTCGAAAAGCCGATACAAAGCGTCATGGATAGTGACTACTTGAGGCGCTGCATCGGGCTGATCGAGCAGCTGTTGTTTTTGCTCAGCAGTTAGGCCCCAATCATCCGCGATTTTGTAGGCCTTCTCTCTGCTTGTGACATCCATGAATATCCTCCCTGTCCAGATCGAGTCTTCGGACTAGTATAACGAAGGAACTAATGCAGGAGGTGATCATGAGATCAGAAAAGGAATGGGGGTAAACGCAATGGTTGGCCCGAAGCTCATCTGAGACTTACACTGGGCCTGAATTAGTCCGCACCGCTTGGCGGTGCGAATCGACCAGTCGGGCTGGCTGGGCCACCCTTCTTCGTAGCGGCCTGGCACCTCGGGCGTTATAAAACTCCATCCCGGACTTGGCGTAATGCTTTCTCTTTCCCCTTGAGACTGAGCACGAGTGATAGCCGTGTACACAAGACTTTTATCGAGGAGTCTGGATTTCCGAATCGGGAAAATAATCGTTTGGGCCTGACTCCCCTGAGCTTTAGGAGGCCATACATTGAAGCTAGCTCCGCAACAAGTGATAAGCGCTGATCAAGACTCGTCTTACTTATATGCTTGTACAGCGGCTCTTCAGACCAAGAATTAAGGTAGCTTTATGTGACACTTTCTATCGCACCAAAAGCAATAAAAAATACGCCCAATCGCCGATGCTCACTCATGGTTATTATCAAAAAGCTTGTCCATAGTTATCCCCTTGACCAAATCACACTGGGGTGACGGTAGCAGTCTTTAAAGACAAGACATTAGGAAAAGTATAGAGGGGGAAGGTATTAATTTCTTCAGAAAAGAATAATGGTGTCCCGTGCAGGACTCGAACCTGCGACCCTTGGCTTAGCTTACCCGCTACAGCTTTCGCTGCCACACGAAGTGTGTTTGTGGTCTGGACTATCCCTTCACCGTGCAACCCTTATGAGGTTGGTTAGGTGGGAGCCGTCTAGTCTCTGCACCTTCCCGAAATTTCTCTCGGGCTTGGCTCAGGATTGCCATCAGCCGAACTGAAAGGTTTCCCTGAATTTGACTCCTGCCACCCAAAAAATTTCTTTAATGGGGCTCCTTTTAGGCTACTGCCTAGCTTAAGGCCAATGCTCTATCCAACTGAGCTAACGGGACAAATCTTACCAACAACTTGGTAACTAAAGTTGCGTTTCTGGTAACCTTACCAGCCCCCAAAGCCCCGTCACTCACTCACTCACCCAAATAAGGTAAGTTTTAGGGGGTTTGTTGTGCTCTCTCCAAGTCCTCCACACCAAGCGTGACAATGCTGATTTTCGGTTTCATGATTTCCTTCCTAACGCAGCGCGCCCCCGGCGACGTTGACGCAGCGAAGCGGAGACAAAGGCGGCCGAGTGCCGCATTTGGTTAACTGGTTTGTTCGTTATTGGCACGGCGCTTTCGCTCCTGCTCAGCCATTTGTTCCTGGCGCTCCTCAAGGGAGTTCAGTCCAAGGCGCTTACGCGTTCTTTAACTGTAGCTGAATCCTCAACAGGAAACGGAATTGGAGAAATTGTCCGGCAAAAGCGACTGGTTATAGCGCCCGCTATCAGAAACGGGAGTCGTTTTCACAAGGTATACCATCACGATCACCATCCATTTTGGTGTTGGGGCAGTTTCTTGTAAAAAACTCAGCTTCCGCTCTAGATGTCATTTGACCGCAATATTGGCGCCCATCACATGTGAATCGATGTCGAGAGCTCTGGCCAGGTGCTTCGCTACGAAGATCCGCTGAATCGGAGGTGCGGGTCATGCCGGTAGCGGCAGTGTAAGCACGTCCGACAACAGCCACTGGTTAAATGCTTGCATGCGCATAGCCATGCGCATAAAATCAAACTTTGTATTCTATATCTTCTGGGAGGCCCTCATGGCCGAACTCTATAACTCAGCCGCCCCCAAAAAAGCAGCGAACCTCTCAATCAATAGCGATCTTCTGCGTAAAACCCGGGAACTGAACATTAACTTGTCTGCCACCCTGGAGCGAGCTCTGAAAGAAGAGCTTTCGAAGCGCGAAGCCGCTCAATGGGTTGAAGAAAATCAAGCCGCGATAAAAAGCTACAACGATTTCGTCGAACAACATGGATGCTTCGGCGACGAATTCAGGGAGTTCTGATGGCACAGTTCGATGTGTACCCCAACCCGAGCAAAACCAGCAAGGTTCACTATCCTTACCTTGTAGATATTCAAAGCAGCCTTCTGAACGATTTGGCGACTCGAATTGTTATCCCGTTGGGGAAACGTTCTGCCTTCGGTGGCGGAGCCATGCAAGGGCTCACTCCCGAAATCAGCTTTGCCGATCAGGAGCTGTTGCTGTTAACTCCGCAAATTTCCTCAGTGCCTGAAAAACATCTCAAGAGCCCTATTGGCTCACTCTCACATTTCAGAGACCAGATTGTTGGAGCTTTGGACCTGGCTATCACCGGCATTTAACGCTTTTGTTCAGCGGCGACCTTTTTGCAGCGAAGCGAAGAAAAGGGCGTCCGGTGGAGGGCCATCAGGCCCGGAACGAACTGCAACTATTGGTTAGTTGCGTATTGGCCATCTCGCCAGTAATAAATGTCCAAATCCACCCTCGCGATACCGACTTTTTGAGCTTCTTCAGCCGCCTTCTCTTGGTAAATTGAGCTGATGTCCGGGGTAAGACGCCGGATATTTGGCCACTTTGGTAACGAGGGCTTGTGTAAGGCGTAAAGGTTTCGTGCCACATCCCCATCAAGAGGGATCTCGAGCCAGCTTCTCAGTCGTTCGATTGAATATTCTGCGCTCAAATATGTGTTGTAGAGACAGTCTCTGAAGAAGATGTTCAAAGCTTTGCGAGCAGCGCCCCAGTTTCCTTTTGCTCCCTCTGGAAACGACTCAGACAATTCTACGGTTTTGCTTTCAAGAAATCGGAGGTACTGATCATGGGTACTGACTGCGTTCAATTCCGATAGCTCGATCTGCTGCAGGAACGACCGCGCTCTACCGATCACTCCCGGCGCCCCCTGGTTACGGAGGGTAGAGCGACCGATAGCTAGCTGACCGGTTCTTTGTTGAAGAATACTAATAAATTCTTGATTCATAAAAACAACTAACGCCAGCCAGCATGCGCGGTTACGGAAAGGAGGCGAAGCCGCAATGTAGTGGACGTCGCGTGCTGGCTGGCGTTAGGACCCATTTGACAAGAAGTTAAAGAGCTCGACGAGAGCACTGAGCAATAAACCGGAAGCCGCAATCCACAATCCTATTACCGTATGCTTATGAGATTTCTTCAACTGGCGATTTTCTTGAAGCCTTCTCTGAAGCTCTTCAGCTGCCTTGAATGAGGTGCCTTCATCATAAGGGAAAAAAAAGCACCGATCTTCTCGGTTTCTCTCACAAACGATCTCTTGTAAAGGGATTCCGTTGTCATTGAAACGCTCATCCCATACTTCTTTCAAGCACCTAAGTGAGTACATGTCTGATATGCAGGTGAAATTGCCATTTTTAAGCTCATGCCTCTCCTTGCGTCCGACAAAAAAAGGCACCCCCTCACCTGGCGATTGGTGCGAATGCTGCTTGCCCAAGAAATGACAATTTGCACAAATTTTATTCATACCCGATGAGTTACATCCTTAGACTAACGCCAGAGCGCACCGGCGCACATTAGTGCGTCCGAGTGCCGTGAATTGTTATGCATTGCCGGCAGACTCGACGCTATGATGCCAGAGAACTTTGCCAGATCTAGACACGGCTACACTCTCAATCATGCCTCCATCTTGGAAGCTAAAAACCATGTCTTCGAATCCCTGGAGGCTCGGATTATCTGTTGGGATCTTATTGACGCCCAAGAACACCAATTCAGAAGCCTCGCATTCCTCATCCAATCTGGATAGTGCCTCTAGAAAGAGGTACTCATCGGGCAGCATCACTGGTTTTTTAATAGAGAGCCAGTCAAGCAGTCGCTTGACCTCTTTGAAGATCCTGTCCCATTCTTCCAGCGTTTCTCTGACTTTCTTATGAGCTGCGGGAATGGCAAAAAACAGCCCGGTTGCACCAGACAGAATCGTCACGGAGACAACGAGCCAGTCAGCTCCTTTGCCGATGTTCTTGGTGCCGACCTCAGCAGGAACATAGCCACCCGGATAACTTTCAAATTTCTGAAGAAGGCTCTCAACTTCCTCCTTCTCTCGCTCAACTTTATGCTGCGATGGGTCACCAAAAAGATTAATTACAATTTCCATTAGTCGACCGTTACTCCCTTTGCATAACAGCAATTTAACCGAAGTCTGCGATAGTGCAGAAACGCGACTTCCTTATTATTCCGTAAAAATGCGGAATCCAAGTTTCGATGAAAATTTAAAAACAACCATCTATGCTGCCCAGCTCTTACCCGCACGGTATTATCCTGACTTTCCTGTTTCACGCCCTCAATAGCGCTCTCTATCAGGATGGCCAGTCTGCAAAGCCTGTTTAAAACTCTAAAGCAGACACTTTTGCCGCGCGCGCTGAGTGCAGTTTTTTATAGCTTTCGATCAGGCGCTGGTGTTTCTCCAAACCTTCCAGCTGCATATTCGTGGGCGTCAGGCCGTGGAACCGCTCGGTGCCTTCCACCAGGCCAACCACGTCGCTCATAGTCTGCTCACCATACATGCGCTTCAGATTAGGCAGATAATCGTCCAGTTCCAGTGCGTCGTCCAGGGTGATCTCCAGAACGGCATTCACGGCACGGTAGAACAGGTTGCGTTCAACGGTGTTGTCGTTGAACTGCAGGAACATGTCCACGAACTCCAGCGCTTCCTCACGCCATTGCAGTGACAGACAGATAAGCAGTTTCAGTTCCAGAATGGTGAGCTGACCCCACACAGTGTTCTCATCAAACTCGATGCCGATCAGGCTGGTGATGGTCATGTAGTTGTCGAGCTGGCTGGCCTCCAGCCTCTCGGCCAGATCCGCCAGTTGATCTTCGCTCAGGGCGTGCAGATTAAGGATGTCTTCCCGGTAGTCCAGCGCCATGTTGGTGTTGTCCCAAACCAGGTCTTCCACCGGATAGACTTCGGAATAGCCCGGCACCAGTATGCGGCACACCGGCGCACCGAGGTCTTCGTGAACGGCCACATAGACTTCTTTTTCCATCTCCTCAAAGATGCCAAACAGCCGCGCGGCTTCCTCTTCATTGGTTCCGGAAAAGTCCCATTCGCAGAATTCCAGATCGGATTTCGCGCTGAAGAACCGCCAGGACACAACGCCGGTGGAATCGATAAAGTGTTCCACGAAGTTGTTGGGCTCGGTGACAGCCTGGCTGTTAAACGTCGGCGCGGGCACGTCGTTGAGGTTTTCAAAGCTGCGGCCCTGCAGCAGCTCGGTCAGGCTGCGCTCCAGCGCGACTTCAAAACTGGGGTGCGCCCCGAACGAGGCGAACACTCCACCGTTTCGCGGGTTCATCAGGGTCACACACATCACCGGGAACTGACCGCCCAGTGAGGCGTCTTTTACCAGAATCGGGAAGCCCTGTGCTTCCAGAGCTTTGATGCCTTCAACAATGTGCGGGTATTGATCCAGCACGTTCTGGGGCACATCCGGCAGGGCCATTTCTTCTTCAATAATCTGCTTCTTCACGGCCCGCTCGAAAATCTCAGACAGGCACTGAACCTGGGCTTCATGCAGGGTGTTGCCGGCACTCATACCGTTGCTGAGGAACAGGTTTTCAATCAGGTTTGAGGGGAAGTACACCACTTCCTTATCGGACTGGCGCACGAACGGCAGGGACACAATGCCGCGCCCGGTTTTGCCGGAGTTGGTGTCGATCAGGTTGCTGCCGTGTACTTCGCCGTCCGGGTTGTAGATGGCCAGGCAGTGGTCGTCCAGAATGCCCTCAGGCAATTCGTCGTTGGGGCCGGGCTGGAACCACTTTTCGTTGGGGTAATGAACGAAATCGCTGTTGGCGATCTCCTCGCCGAAGAACTGGTCGTTGTAGAAGAAGTTGCAGCTCAGGCGCTCAATGAATTCGCCCAGTGCAGAGCACAACGCGCTCTCTTTGGTCGAACCCTTGCCGTTGGTAAAACACATGGGCGAAGCGGCATCGCGAATGTGCAGGGACCACACGTGGGGCACAATGTTGCGCCAGGACGCGATTTCAATCTTCATGCCCAGATCCGCCAGAATCCCGGTCATGTTGGCGATGGTCTGCTCCAGGGGCAGGTCCTTGCCCTCGATGTAAGTGCTTCCTTCGCCCTCGGGTGCGGTCATCAGCAGAGCCTGGGCATCTTCGTCCAGGCTTTCGACCTGCTCAATCTCAAAGGTCGGCCCGGTCTGAACCACCTTTTTGACGGTGCAGCGGTCGATGGAACGCATGATGCCCTGGCGATCTTTGTCGGAAAGGTTCTCTGGCAGTTCTACCTGAATCTTGAAGATCTGGTTGTAGCGGTTTTCTGGGTCCACGATGTTGTTCTGAGACAGCCGGATATTATCCGTCGGGATATCCCGGGCTTTGCAATAAACCCTGACGAAATAGGCTGCACACAGCGCCGAAGATGCCAAAAAGTAGTCAAACGGGCTGGGCGCCGAACCGTCGCCTTTGTAGCGAATGGGCTGGTCGGTGACGACAGTGAAATCATCAAACTTGGCTTCAAGCCTGAGGTTGTCGAGAAAATTGACGTTGATTTCCATGAACTAACTACCCGAATTGGAGAATGTGGCGCGGCTTTTTTCAGTACAGCGTGTCGCACTTTTTCAATGCCGGCCATTATCCAGTTTTTAGGGGTGTTCGTCTTGGTAGGGAAACCGAGACTGTATTTTTATACAGTATCGGTGATAGGCTTCGCGCTGAACGATTTATCCCGCTAACACTACATCCTGACGGGAAGCTTACAGGAGAACAGACACATGGCTGTACAGGCACTTTATTTTTCAGAGAGGGACGGGCAGGACATGGCATTGAAAAACCCGGAGAAAATGCTGTTTGCAAACAAGGCTGACGCGGACGCCCGGGACAAGATGCTGGAGCTGTCAGAGGAAATCATGGTCTTCCTCAAAGGCCGGGTGAAAGACCTGTCTGACGAGCAGGCCGAGCAGTGTGCGCTGGCCATTGCCGAAGAGCGGGACCTGTTCGGGAAGGCTCTCAAGAAACCGTCTTTGTTGAACGAGGACCAGACGGCCGACGCCGAATAAGCGAACCTTTACCGAAACAGACTGTTGATCACTTTAAGATTTAGTCGGTTTTTCCAGTGCTTTGCTCAAAGCCTGATTGGCCAAGGGCTGCCCCCAGGTATTGCCATGAACCAGTTCCTTCAATGGCAGCCTGGAACCCCAGCCTTTGGCCTGCAGCTCCGGATGCGGCAGGAATTCACTGACATACCCCAGACACAAGTAGGCTAATGGATAGACATGCTCCGGCAGATTTAATGTCGCAGCCAGTATGTCCTGATCCAGAATACTGACCCAGCCCACGCCAATGCCCTCAGCTCGCGCCGCCAGCCAGAGATTCTGAACCGCCAGGCAGGTGCTGAACAGATCGGTTTCGACAATGGAGTTGCGGCCCAGCACATGGGTGCCGCCACGGCTGCGATCGCAGGTAATGCAGAGGTTCAGCGGACTTTCGAGAATGCCCTGAAGCTTCAGGCTGCGGTAGGTTTTATTGCGGTCGCCCTGATAATGCTCCGCCGCTTTTGCATTCTCCTGATCAAAAATCTCCAACACCCGCTGCCGCACGTCAATGCTGTCGATAACCATAAAATCCCATGGCTGCATGAATCCAACAGAGGGGGCGTGATGGGCTGCTTCGATCAGGCGAGCAAGCACATCGTCCGGAATGGGATTCGGCAAAAACTGCGAGCGCACGTCACGGCGTTCGAATATAGCGCGGTAAAGGCCGTCTTTTTCCTGCGCCGAGAATGGGCGATTCGGGTCATTGCTCATTCAGAGTGTCCTTGCAGGCCGAGCGTCTGGCGAAGCCAGCCTGTGTCCAGATGCTGCTCTACCTGATCCGCCAGCCGGTCCAGTTGGGTGAGTCGGTGCTGGCGATAATCCACCGCTTGTGAGCCTTCACCCAGCCCGGCCCAGGCCAGTATCTGTTCGCAGGCAGCGGGCTCGTCAAAGATGCCATGGACGTAGGTGCCCATAATCTGATTGTCGTCACTGACTGCACCATCGGGCCTTGCCTCAGCACCGTCCCGCAACGAAGCCATCGCGCGGTTCAGCGCCGGGCCCTGGGTCACGCCGTTGTGCATTTCATAACCGGATAAAGCCGCGCCAGCCGAGCCCCCGAATGCTGTTTCAAAGCAGCCCTCTACGTTCTTCAATTGCTTGCCAGCCACCATTCGGGTGCTCATATCCAGCAAACCCAGGCCCTCGGTCGTTCCCGGTTCGCCTTCAAGCCCGTCAGGGTCTTCCACGGTGTTACCCAGCATCTGGAAGCCGCCGCAAATAGCGAAGAGCTTGCCGCCGTAGCGAAGGTGCTTCCGGATGGCTTGCGGCCAGCCTTGTGATTGCAGCCACGCCAGATCCGTGCGGGTGCTTTTGCTGCCGGGCAGGATAATGAGGTCCGCCGGCGGTATCGGCTGATCCGGCGCGATAAACTGCAGGTTGATTTTGGGGTGCAATCGCAACGGGTCGAAATCGTTGTGGTTGCTGATGCGCGGTACAAGCGGGACGATCACGTTTAGCGCATCGTCGTCACTGTCGCCGCCGGTGCTGACACTGTCTTCGGCATCAATCACTAAGCCGTGGAGGTAAGGCAGCACGCCGACAACGGGTTTGCCGGTGCGTTCGGTCAGCCAGTCGAGCCCCGGGTCCAGCAACGCTTTATCGCCCCGGAACCGATTGATCACGAAACCGCAGGTGCGGGCCTGTTCCGATTCTGACACCAGTTCCAGCGTACCAACCAGCTGCGCAAATACCCCGCCCCGGTCGATGTCGCCCACCAGCAATACGGGGCAGTCGGCGGCTTCGGCAAAACCCATATTGGCGATGTCGTTGGCGCGCAGGTTAATTTCCGCCGGGCTGCCAGCGCCCTCGGCAATGATCACATCGTAGCGCTGACTGAGGGCTTTCCACGCCGCCATTACCGACGTCATGGCCTCGACCTTGTAGGCGTGGTAATCCAACGCATCCATGTTGCCGTGAACCTGGCCGCGAAGAATCACCTGGGCCCCGCGATCGCTCTGGGGTTTGAGCAGCACCGGGTTCATATCACTGTGAGGTTCAAGGCCGCAGGCCAGAGCTTGCAGGGCTGTCGAACGGCCAATTTCCCCGCCATCCACGGTGACCGCACTGTTCAGCGCCATGTTCTGGGGCTTGAACGGCGCCACGGAAACACCCTGTCGGGCCAGCCAACGGCACAGGGCAGCCACCACAGTGGTTTTGCCCGCATCAGAAGTGGTGCCCTGAACCATCAGCGTGACCATTTACAGCTCTATGCCCTTTTGCGCCTTGATGCCCTGATCCTTAAAGGCGTGTTTCACGACGCCCATTTCCGTCACCGTGTCGGCCAGATCGATCAGCTCCTGTGGTGCCGAGCGGCCGGTAACTACGGCGTGTTGCATTTCAGGCCGACCCTGCAGGTCATCCAGAACACGGTCAAGTTCGATGTAATCGTATTTGAGCGCAATATTGAGTTCATCCAACAACACCAGGTGATAGCTGTCGTCTTTCAGCATTTTCGCGGCAATGTCCCAGGCGGCGTTGGCGGCAGCGACGTCTTTTTCCCGGTCCTGGGTGTCCCAGGTATAGCCCTGGCCCATGACGTGATAGTCCACATTGGGCAGGTTGCTGAAAAACGCCTGTTCCCCGGTGCTGAATGCACCCTTGATGAACTGCACGATACCCACTTTCATG
>Ga0306901_1000947_pt1 | contig 10246 bp, 5 predicted proteins | sample AntRauMFilla3767_FD_190431 | JGI IMG/M metagenome (GOLD analysis project Ga0306901, IMG submission 190431) | Saline lake microbial communities from Rauer Islands, Antarctica - Metagenome Filla 3 #767 (v2) (version 2) | ecosystem: Environmental > Aquatic > Non-marine Saline and Alkaline > Saline ...
TCTCTTCCAGACCAGAATGATCTTGGACAATATCCAAAACCTCTTGGTTGGTGGCCGCCACTTCCCGATTGTTGGAAGCGTAAGAGGTCAGCGTTCCATTCAAATGCGAATGGAGGTATTTGGCGGCAAACAAGGGTGTCCGACCGGGATCGAACCGGCGACGACCAGCACCACAAGCTGGCGCTCTACCAACTGAGCTAACGGCCCGTTTGATACGTAGGGATACCACGGGGTAAGGGGGGTGTCAAGTTTATGTGGACTTTCTTATGGGGGAGGCTGGTACATGGGTTACACCACAGGCGGTTCGGGTAGGTTAGAAGCCCACGGGCAGAGCAGAACATTGTGCAGGTGGATAAACACTTCATCCGTACCCACACCGGACATTTTTCTCCCATAGGTACTAGTCGTCTGCGGGAACTCCCGGAAGATCTGGGGGTTTAGATGGCCGGACACATTACCTAGTGAAGTCGTAGCTACAGTACGGATAGACTCATAGAATCCGGTGTCGGGATTGGGTGCTTGGGCATCACCCATCCATGACAGATAGTTAATATCAGGATCTGCTACCCTTGTATACCGACCGTTGGTATCATCCCAATGTACCATCGTGTGATCCGACCTCCCTCTAGGGGAGCCCGTACCCTCCCCCACATCGAAGCGATACACCACCTCTGATCTCCAGTTGGTCTCCGTATCCACGGGAATCTTGTCATTGACAATCATCTCGCTGGATACGCCCCAAAAGCCATATCCGTCATTACTCACGCCGCTCTTACCACAGTAAATGAAAAGCTCTGCCTTATCCGTGTTCTCGATGAAGTACAAGGTACACTCGGGACCATTCTCGTACCAATACTGCATGGGTATCACTTGACAGGAACTGGCAGCGTCCCAGAATTCCTGACTCAAGGAGGGGTCATGCCCGTTTCCAAATGCTGTAGTGTACCCTCCAGTAGGTGAGAAGGCAATCCCTAGAATCTGCTCTTGGTAGCTGGGGATTTTAGAGGTTCCCCTATACCAAGAAGTATTGAGAATGCCCGAATCCAAATCTACATACCGGCCGTTAGGGATATAGATCAGGACTTCGTACGTCCCGTGGGTTAGAACGATGTAATCCCGCTCGTAGTTACCAGAGCCAAACGCATATACAGAACTTGTGGTCCACGTCGTCAGATTAGACGCCAAAAAAGACTGGAGTGTTTGAGCTTGGGAAGATCCCGGAGTTGCCGTGAGTGAATAGCCTGCTTTTGGCATAAATTATAGTCCTTCGCCGGGGGGGAAAACTACTGTGTTAGGTACGTAGGGCATGACCAGTGCATCGTGGTACTTGATGAACTTGCCGCCATCATAGAGAGACAGATAGCCTCGGTTGTAAGGCCCCATCACCCGAATTATATCAGAGTCAATGAAGCCTTTGTAGGTAATACTATTCGCCAGAAGAACAACGTCCCACGGATAGTTACCGTCCGAAAAGGGGATATTAGCTCGACTAAAGAACGTGTGGTAGTAGTCCTCTGCGTTCGTCCGGGACCCGGTCTCGGTATATACATTAGTCTGGCCTCGGCGTGGGCGGCCCTGACTATCACTATCCACCTCAAGATCCCACCAAAAGGAGCCGCTGGTAAATGTATCCGTCGATCTGTAGGGCACTACGATCTCACCCGCAATATATACCGTGCGAATGTTATTATCAAGTGAGTTTGTAGCGTACATCGCCATGAAGGGCTTTTGATCATCAAAAATGGCGACCCAGTTAAACTCCCCGTTACCATGCGCCATGTTATCTGTAGGCTGGAAGCCCATCAGCTTTCCGCTCGGCATGAACGTATCCAACGCGCTGTAGGGGTTTGAGGCTGGAGCCCCAAAGTCGCCAGAAGGGTGTGACCCATCGGCATCGAGTCCCATATCATAGGGAGTAGACTGACCCGTATCGTTGTAGTGAAAAGCTATACCACCTTCATCGTAATAATTGCTGCCTAAATCTTCCTGTCTCCAGTACGATCCGATCGTACTGTCATTATTATTACCTACGACGTAACTGAAATCAGCGTTTTTATAGGACCAGACAACGAACAGCCACTCCGGGCCGGTAGGGGTGCTGGGCGGCCCCTCCCCATCCCGATGCTGAATCTTAAAAGCATAGCCATACTTGCTGCTGCCATATCCTGTCCACTCCACAATATCAGACACTTGCCAGTTTGTCTGTTGCCCATCAGGGTCAAGTGTCGAGCGGAAGGAGTCCCGGATCGTCGTAGCCAAGTTCTGCATTGAGCCTCTACTACTTTTTTCATAGTTGTCGAAGTCTATGTGGGGGAGGGTTGTAACCATTGTGCGAGCCATACTTTACCTCGGGGGTTGAGATCTCAAAGAGAGTTCAGGATAAATGGATTATGAATTCCTACACAGAGTAGAAAGTGACGTCAAGAGCGGGATCATAGAGCTGGGTGAAGGATTCAGTCTGCGAGTCACCCCTATATGCCAATGGAGGGGCCGGGTTATCTACGTCCACTCGATCTTGAAAGAACCGATAGTGTTCCTTGGTGTCCGTGCCCGGAGGTGGGTCAGGTTGGCCGTAGGACAGGCGAAGACAGTTGAAGTTGAACTCCACTGTCGTAGATCCCGTATTACTCCCGTCTGACGCTGTGATAGTGAACTCAGAACTTTTCGTGTCCAGTGCCGTGAACACAGTATACCCGTTTGTTAAGGTACGCACAGCATCCCCCGCTTCATTGAATACCGTATCCTCGTCACCATCGAATACAATGTTAGGGTCCACCGAAGACAGCGTAACCTGCGTCGTACTATCAGACGACACAACCTTGCCTTCTGAGTCTAGAGCCCTAACCTCGATCTCGAAAGTCTCCCCAGAGGTGATCACCGTGGGCACCAACATTTGGAAACTAGCAATCGCCATCATTCACCTCACAGTACCACATCGAATTTTCTTGCGAGCCACAGGGTCAATTCTTGCACTTGCGTGTTCGTCGGGAAGTGAGCTGCCGCCATCGCCCACCCAAAGAACCCTTGGTAGTACAAGGATGCCCCTTCATTGGTAGCACCAAAGCACAGGGTGTTAGTTGATCCTGTGTTTAAGGCTTGGGTATTTCTCCACACCTCAACACCATCAACCCACCCTACCACATCGGTACCGTCATAGGCTACGATCAGGATCTCAGGCTTGCCTGCTGGAACCGCGATCGAATGATCATCCCCGTAGCCATTAAAAGTATACATATACGTGGAGCCCCGGTAGGACATAACCCCAAACCTCTCGTTGGTATTATCCGAGCCCCACGAACTGATCGTTCTCCAACTGTCATCATTCCTGCGAGGTCCCACTACAAAAGCCATCATACGGGGGTCCGATCCTGTTGCAGGAACCGTAGGTGTCACGTAGAAGTCATCTGTACCATCAAAGTAGAGAGCTGGGTGCCCACCCATTACGTGGGGATAGTACCCAGCCTGATTCGCTACCGTCGCCGGTGTAGCGTCGGCGGTACCAGAGGCGTCGGGAAGTGTAGGGACGTCTTGGCCACGGGTGTACCCCATGAGATCACAGGCATCGAACTCAAACTTCACATTTGGGATCACAGGCTTGCTTTGCGAGAGCACATGCCGGGTATGTACGTGGCGGGCCACAGCATAAAGCTCCCGGTCATCCAAGGTTCGGTTATAGCAGGCGATCTCAAACTGAGAGCCATTGAACCCTGTTTCCGTACCAGAACCTCCAACATACGTGGTGGTCCCGGAAGACGCTGTGTACCCTGCTAGAGTGCCAGAAGCATCCAGATCTACATTGTTTCCAAGCTCTACGTCGAGTCCATTGCGACGAAGAGAGACAATATGATTCTGAGTCGTGTCGTGGCTGCTTGTAACAGAACCCTGTCCCTCATGCGCATAAAGTAGGTACCCGCTTGCGTCGTAACCAAGCGTCCAGCCCTCTCCTGAGACGTTTGAATTCGTCAGGAGGGTGCCAGCGGAGGACGTCGCATTTCGAGCCATTAGAACGGCGCTGAACTGGTCTGACGAGACGTTTGCGAGGGCCGCTGACACTTCCAACTGATCGTCGCCGTCGAAATCAATGGAAGGGTTATCGTCGAAGTCTATCGCATCATAAGTAGGCTGTGCTGTTGTGGTACCTTGTGTAGCCGTGTAGCCGTTGGTGCTCAGGTCGGACCATGACGAAACCGGGTCGAGGTCCGCATAAGCTGTTCCGGGTTGGTCCGCTCGAAGCCAAAGAGCGAGGTCTGCCACATCATCTACATCGAAATAGGTGTAGGCCAACAGGTTCTCAAACTTGGTTCGTAGATCACCGTCATACCCCTTACCAACTATCAAGGCACCCATCTGTCCTTTCATGTAGCCAGAGATGAAGCTACTATCCCACTCTTGTCCCACACTAAAACGACCTGCGGTCTCAGGACGCATTGTGCTTGTGAAATTGATCTCCTCCACCCCATTCACGATCACTTGGTTAGTTCCAGTTTCAGGATCTAGCATCCACGTGAGGATCAGAACATCTCCGGTAACATAGGTGCTCGTACTTGCTGTACTTGTACTAGTGGCTCCGTCGTACAGAGTGATCTGACCTGTTGCAGAGTGGGAGAGTATGTAAGTATTACCACCATTGGACGTGTTGAAGGCCATGATAGTGCCTGCCGCACTGAAATCCGGTGTGATGATGGTGGAGATCGTAAAGCCGGTATCACCTGCAACGGCCACACTGATACCATCAATAAGGAGGTGATCTGATGATCCGTCAAAATAGATCGCCGGGTGGTCGTTGATTGATCCTGATTGGTACAGAGGGTCATAGGTAGTAGACGTATTAATCTGGCTTGTAGTTACGTTGCCCGTAAGGTCTACCCACGTCTGTACATTCCCCTCTAAGGTATACTGTGTGGTATCAAACCATGCTACCACTCTATCATCGTCTTTGGGGTACCAAACCAAGCCATCCTTCCAATCCGTCTCAAATACCCGTTGGTTCTCTGCCCTCTCGATGGTGTCGAGGGTGCGAGGAAGGACCTCCAGTTTGAGGAGGTCCCCATTGAAGTATTCTGTGAGGGACCCTTTATAGTCCGTAGTGCTCGTAGCCCGTGCGCCCACAATACTACCCTCCTGTAAAATCTTACGGGACCCCGTAGCCGTGTATGTGGCATCTTGCTTATTGTCTACGTAGATGGTAAAGGTATTACCCTTCCGCTCAAAGAGAACCTGATACAACTGGCCGGGGGTAAGAGAAGATCCGGTCACTTGCGTTGTGGCGTAGGTACCATCGTCCCCAAGGTAAATCTCCATACCCGAATTGTACCGAAAAGAGATTCGTCCATTGCCCGCCGCCTCGATGTACTGAGACATAAGAGCTTGGATAGCAACCACGTCATTCATCTGGAGGACCATAGATACGGTCCAATCACTCTCAGAAGGGATCTGGGAGACGGCATGAGAGTTGACCACGTTCATCCAGTCACCCGTTCCATCAAAACGGGCGGCCACATAATCAGTCAAAACCCGGTACAGTGGTGCACTGAATGCGGTCTCTTGGGCCAGATAAATAGAGGAGACAGAATCAATGTTAGACCACGTGGTGATGGGGTCCATATCCGTATAACTGGTCAGGGCCTGAGCACTCACAATGAGTTGCCCACTAACCACGATATTCAGGCTCGGATCATAGAGCTGGGTGAAGGATTCAGTCTGCGAGTCACCCCTATATGCCAATGGAGGGGCCGGGTTATCTACGTCCACTCGATCTTGAAAGAACCGATAGTGTTCCTTGGTGTCCGTGCCCGGAGGTGGGTCAGGTTGGCCGTAGTTTTGTTGAGGACAGGCTGCGGAGGCCCTCTGCATCACAGGACTCTCACTTGTAACCGTACCGTCTGTGGCAGATACAGTCACAGTGATCGCGGTATCGTCCTTCGCCGGAATTCTAGTCTCACCCTTCGTCAGATTTTTTGAGTTGTCAGCCATAATTAGGACCCGTAGTTTCCGTCGTTATCAGCATCGAATACGATCGTGTCATCTGACGTCACCGTAACTAGCGTCGTGTTATCTGTCTTGACCGTCTTGCCCGTAACGTCACGGGCTTTCACCACAACGCCAAATTCGACACCGGAATTGACTGCTTCGGGTGTCTGCACGTCGTACCTCACCACAGGTCCAAGAGCCTCTTGGTAATGTGTCTCAACCTGCGTCTGCGTCAATGCGGTGTTATACAAGGCCATCATTGAAACCGACCCTCCCATCCCCGGCCCAATGCTAAATCTTGACGGCAGCACGACATTCCCGCTGTGCGTAGTTGAGGCGATAATGAAGCTATCGTAATATGCACGCACCCAAGATCCATCGTAGGTGAGCACTATGTGATACCATTCACCTACTTCTCGATCGGACATCATAAGCGTCTTCGTACCATCCATCGTCTTGAGCTTGAAAGCGAAGCGTGTTCCCTCATTGGAAATTGTCAAAAAATCACTGATAACGGACGAAGACGTATGCAACGTGTTCTTAACCCAGATCTCCAATGTCATCTGATCAGTAATCTGCGGGGCTAAGTTAGTAAGAGGGGTCGTGATGTACCCACGGTCCACATTGGCGGCAACCTCCAAGTCCTTTGCTAGCGGGCCTGTTTGGGTACGCTCTACCTGATTGACATACGTGCCAGTAGCTTGGGTACCCATCATATCGTAGGCCCGAATACCTCCCGCCTCATTGAAGGGCCAGAAGCCAATGGGGGCATCGTCAAAGACCATTTTAGGGTAGTATTGGCCGAAGACCGGAACCGTCACCGAAGACGATGCTGTGTTGTGGAACTCGTCCCTGATGGTGTAGTCGAAACTACCAACACCCAGAAAGTCCGTGGGCGGTGTGAAGCTCACATAGTTATTTGGCCCCGTGCCTTCGATGGAGGCGGTACCATTGGTCACGTTAGAGATGCTCTGGATAAAGAGGTCATCCCCTTCTGGATCGGAGGCTTGGTCGAGCGCCTTAATGTCCGCAGGTGTGTTATATACCGTGGGCCTGTAGATCACATCGGAGATAACGGGTGACTGGTTGGCTAGCACGTCTACCGTTATCGTAGCAGTATCCCGGAGGCCGTACTCGTCCTCGATGGTGTATGTGAACGTATCCGTAAACGGAGTTGTCACATCATCCGGGTGCACATAGGAGATGAAGTCGTCATAGATGTAGCTCGAAGATCCATCATTGTTGATAGCTACGATGCCGCCTAGATCCGACACACCCTGTACCTCTACAATGGCGAACCGGTCTCCATCGGGATCTCCGTCATTCTCACGAGGGTCAAAGTCAAGTAGCTTGCCCTCTGCTACCCCCACCTGAACGTCCTGAGCTACGGGTCTTTTGTTGGCCCCTACCGTCACCGTCTGCATCAACGACTTCTCAACACCATAACTGTCTAGGACGGTACAGGATACGTCGAAGGTGCCGATGCCACCAAAATAGTGATTACCGCTTCTGCTCGTGGAAGTAGAGCCGTCACCAAAGTCCCAGAAGTACGTGTAGGACTTGTCGTACCCATACTGTGCTGTGACGTCTACGCTATAGTTGATGTGCTCGGTAGCGGGGATCAGAGTCGGGCTCACGTCAATGCTCATGTTGTAGCCTACAGCCACATAAGCTGTGCCACTATCCTGCTGGCCGATCGAGTCCTCGATGGTATACTCGAACGTATCTACCCCGACGAAACTGGTGTCCGGGGTGTACGTCAAGGTATCGTCAGAGGTGTCTCCCGCTGTGCCACCATCATTAAGCACGACACTACCATTCGTGGGTTGGGTAAAGGACACGAGGTAAATAGTCTCTCCCTCACGGTCGTAAGCCACGGAGAGCGGGTCCAACGTCTTTGGTGTGTCCACGGTGGTAGACACCTTGATGCGTCCTGTACGGGGAGGATCGTTGCGCACCGTGACTGAGATGGTCGCAGTGTCGGAGTAAGTCCCATCCGTCATTGTATAGGTGAAAGACGTGGGGCCTACGAAGCCTTGATCGGCAGTGTATATGACCGCCGTGCTATCACCGGAGATCGTAACAGTACCCTCACCAGCGGGCGGCTGGGTGATAGATGAAATGGTAAGGGGGTCTGGATAGGGGGTCGTATCATTCCCCAGCACATTGAAAGTGCGGGTGTCTTCGTAATTCACGGTGTACGAGTTATTGGTGGCCCGAAAGTCCACCTGAGTCACATTGATCGTCACCGTTGCAGAGCCGGAAACTCCGTCCTCGTCTTCTGCCTCATAGACAAAGGTGTCTGTTCCCTGAAAGTCGGTAGGAGGAGTATACTGGATCTGATTGTTGGCAGAGTCCAACACCGCAGACCCATCCTGATCAGTGGGATTTTGAACCGTGGTCAGGGTGATTGTCTGTGATGGAGGATCGGCAGAGTCATTGTCTTGAGGCTGGTAAGTCGCTGTGGTATTCGGCGCTAGATAATATGTGACCCCATTGATCGAGGGGTCCTGCTTGGCGCTTACCTCCACAGTCACAGTAGCAGTCTCAAAGGCCCCCGCACCGTTCGTAATGGTGTACTCGAAGGTGTCGGAAACCCCGGAGCCATCTGTGTTGGGTACATAGGAGAAAGATGCCGACGTACCCGATCCTTGAAGTGTCAAGGTACCATGAGAGGGATCAGTCCAGCTATCAATTGAGCCGCCACCAGAGGGAAAGCTGTCATTACTCAGGACGTTAAGCGTCTTAGAGCGCTGGTATCCCGTTGTGTAGAAGTCGTTGAACGCTTTGAGATCCGGTATAGGCTCAACCTTCACCGTAGCAAAAGGGGCAGCCCTGTTGAGGCGGCCATCCGAAGCAAAGCCCACGGGATAGTAGAAGCCAGACTCAGTGAATTGCTGTGTGAAGGTGCTGCTTGCTTGTGGCCCGAACTCGGGGATGAACCCGGAACGGGAGAGGTAGTATTGAAGGGTATCGCCCTCCGGGTCCACGGCATTGATCTCGAAGGTAACAGTATCGCCCTCGAAGATCGTCAAGGTGCTACCCGGCCCGATACCATCGGCACTCGTGCTGGTTATGACTGGAGCTTTGTTGCCGCCACGGTGGAAGCCAACTCGATCATCGGCATTACCCCCGTCGAGTGCTTGACCATATACCGCCACTTCGTCAATGTAGGCATTGATCCGTGACGCATTATTGTAGGAGCCGATCTGGATGGAGTTGTTGCTGGTAGTCAGCGTGGGTGCATGTGGCACCGCCGTACCTTCTGTACCATTGAGGAAAATGGCTGTTTGCGTACCATCCCAGATAGCCATCACGTGATACCACTCATTGACCACGAGCGGACTATCGGAGTAGGCGATCTTACTAGACTCCGCACTGTGGAGCCAGAACTTGACACGCCCATCCGGGATCACGGATACCTGAAAGTTGTTGTTCCCCGGCCCATCCCCGCGCCCAACCAAGGTAGCCTCACTTTCGGGCAGTTGCGGGAGCTTCACCCAGAGGTCGGTACCAAAAGAGGTAAAGGCTTGATCTAGAGAGGGACTCGGAGGAACCTCCAAAAAGCCGCCATCAAGCAAAATAGAGTAGTCCCGTCGATCATTTGTCAGGGGTGACGGCTGCTCGAACAAGATACCCGTGGACGAATAGGTACCGTCATTATCATAGGCGGTGTAATCTTCGGCGGGAACTCCTGAGGAGGCCTCCTGCAACCGAAGGTACATAAGAGGGTCGCTTCTCAGAATGAAGGCGAAATACCGCAACCCTCCGGGGACTAGATCCCCGAAGTCGAAAATCAAGTTGGGGTTTAGGACGTTAAAATCCGGCATAAAGCAACCGATCTCAGGAGAATCGCTGCTCTACTGAGGATATAAATACATTACCGGCTTAGCGTTGGAGTCCTTTGAGAAAGCTCAAGGGGTTGAACCCTTTCCGGGCTTGCTCACGACGTTCCTTCTCCAGTTGCTCCCGATACTCTCGGTATGTCTTCAAGAGTTCTTCGTCCCCTAGACGGACACAAGAAGCGCACAGACTGTACGACTTTCCATTCATCCTGCGAACCCAGATCGAATACGTCCTACTCCTCCAATGATACCCGCAGGTATCACAGGCAACATGCACATCTTGTGATGGACAAAATCGAAAGTTATCGGGATACTTTCATGGCATCGCGTTAAAGTCTGGGTGGTGGGACTCGAACCCACACGAAGTCCTGCTCCCAAAGCAGGCGGCCTACCAAATGGCCCTCACCCAGCTAACGAGGTGTCTTCTATCG
>Ga0306901_1000948_pt1 | contig 10239 bp, 11 predicted proteins | sample AntRauMFilla3767_FD_190431 | JGI IMG/M metagenome (GOLD analysis project Ga0306901, IMG submission 190431) | Saline lake microbial communities from Rauer Islands, Antarctica - Metagenome Filla 3 #767 (v2) (version 2) | ecosystem: Environmental > Aquatic > Non-marine Saline and Alkaline > Saline ...
CCAACTTCAGTACGAGATGGTGGTGGTGATATCAATGATGAAGAAGACCCCATCGCTCCGGCCCAAAACTATAATTCATCTCGTTCCAATAAACCAACTCCAGTACGAGATGGTGGTGGTGATATCAATGATGAAGAAGACCCCATCGCTCCGGCCCAAAACTATAATGCATCTCGTTCTAATAGACCAACTTCAGTACGAGATGGTGGTGGTGATATCAATGATGAAGAAGACCCCATCGCTCCGGCCCAAAACTATAATTCATCTCGTTCCAATAAACCAACTTCAGTACGAGGTAACAGTGACGATCAGACAACGCCATACCTATGGCAATCTTTTCGGCCAACCAACGACGTTGAACCCGAAGACCCCGATAGTGATGACGATGGCTTGTCAGATGGAGAGGAGAGTAGTGCGCCAGGCGCTGCCCGCGGCGGCTTTATCAAGTTTGGTGACATCAAGGGTGAAGTGCGAGTCGATGAAGAAACTGGTACACCACGTCTGTCGCAAGTAGCGGTGGCTGCCCGTGATTTGCGCAACTGGACCGAAGAAGATCGCGCCGCCTTTACGGCCTTCCGTCAGGCAGTTGCGAGCAACACCCCAGAAGCCGCCAGCTTGCGTATCACTCAACACATGCTCGATGATGATCGGATTGAAGAAATTGAAGCTAATGAAACCGAGTCTCACGTTCGTTACCGGGCTAACTTACGTTTGTTTGGGTTTATTCCCGTAGAGCGTGAAGTGGAAGCGACCGCGCAAGCAGGCGGGGAAGTTGAGGTAGACTATCCTTGGTACAGCTTTTTAGCCTCAAAGCCGGATACAGCAGCAATTAAAAATATCTTCAGCTTTGTGTCAGAGACCCTTTCCGGTAGCGAGGGATAGGAAGATTGATTGAATAGAAAGCACCCAGATCCGTAAAAAAAGCAGACTGCTTTGCTCTAGGTTTTTAATAAAACTTAAAAATTACCTATCTTGCTATGTAAATCAGACTATACATACCACTATTTGTATACGGCATTAATCTCGTCTAATGTTATTAGATTAATTGGTAATAATTTTTAACTATCTATGTCACAAACACCAACCCCACGCCAAGCAGCTCCAGAACTAGCTGTGGAAACGCTCGATAACGGCAGCTGGAACCTAACTGAGCAGAATCCAGAGAATTTCACTCTTGTAATTTTTTATCGAGGCTTGCACTGCCCGGTTTGTAAAGACTATCTACAGACGCTCACTGAACTCGAGTCTAAATTTGGTGAGCGTGGGGTGAAGGTGATGGCTGTCAGTATGGACAGTGAGGACCGCGCTCGCGAAGCCCAGGAAGAGTGGGGGTTTGAAGGATTTCCGCTTGGCTATGGCTTAAGTAAAGAAGCAGCTGCTGACTGGGGTCTCTACTTGAGTGCTGGAATTAGTGACGCGGAGCCGGAACTTTTTAGTGAGCCAGGGCTCTTTTTAGTCCGTCCGGACGGTGAGCTTTTCTATGGAGCGATAAATTCTATGCCGTTTGGCCGGCCGCACCTGCCAACGATGCTCAAGAGTCTTGATTTTGTGTTGGAGAACGATTATCCAGCTCGCGGCGAGGTAATTGACGCAAATAATCAATCACCAATCTGCTAATAGGGGTATTTTTGTTTTTTTAATTTTCGAGTCAGAAGAATCTTCTGATGCAGTATCGAGATATTACAAAACAAGTTTTTGTCATCTTGCTGATACCAGTTAGTATTGTGAGCTGGTGGTATGCAATTTCACTCTATCAGGCTAATGAGGCCAGTATCACCAAGTCACTTGCCAGTACTGTCCGCCGAATTGCTCTGCCGTATCATATCGCTGAGCTATCACAGCAAAAAGCGACCAACCAGCTTCCGGTGCCAGTGTATAATGTTCGACTTGTCGATATCAGTGATACTTGGGGAGCGGCCAGGATCAAAGGACGCACCCACGAAGGGGTTGATATTTTTTCCGAGCGGTGGACGCCGGTATTCTCAGCAACAGCTGGCTACTTGCGCCGGCTGAATATTGGCACTCGTGGTGGTAAAAACGTCATGGTCATCGGCCCCGGTGGAGTTAACTACTACTACGCACACCTCGATCGTGTTGCTCGTGGCATCGAGGCCGGAGTAAAGGTAACTACCGATACTGTCCTGGGGTTTGTCGGTAATTCTGGTAATGCTTCTGGCACGCCGCCACATCTACATTTTGGCATTTACAGCGAGCCAGGAAACTGGGATGCGGTTGTTAATCCGTACCCGCTTTCTGCATGCTCTCTCGATTCCGCATGTCGGCGCTGAAACCGCTCGCCTGATTAGCCAAGATTTCCAAACGCTTAAAAATGTTCGCACTGCTACCAAGGAAGCTCTGGCTGAAATTACTGGGGTTGGCGACGTAGTAGCTGAGTCAGTGGTTGATTTTTTCGCCGCTGATGACAACCAGGATTTTGTTGATAGGCTTCTCAAGCAAGTAAATGTTACCAAGATGTTAATGTCGGACATTAACATCTTGTTAATCCGTACCCGCTTTTAATTAGGCGCTAATTATTACTACTTTCTAAGTTTTTTGTGATACACTGATTACGCATTAATGAGGGAGAGAGTCCCGCCATTTGGGGCTCTTTTCTTTTAGATACAGACATATATGGAAATACGAAACATCGCCATCATTGCTCACGTAGACCATGGGAAAACCACTCTCACCGACGTTATCATGCGCCAGACTGGCATGGTGACTGATGATACCAGTATGGATAGTGATGATCTTGAGCAGGAGCGCGGTATCACCATTTATGCTAAGAATACCTCGGTCCGCTACAAAGATACCAAAATTAATATCGTCGATACGCCGGGCCATGCCGATTTTGGCTCCGAGGTCGAGCGAGTGCTGCGAAGTATTGACTCAGTACTACTGATCGTCGATGCGCAGGAGGGCCCGATGCCCCAGACTCGCTTTGTTTTAAAAAAGTCCCTTGAGCTGGGTCTGAAGCCGATTGTGGTGATCAACAAAATCGACAAGCCGGCGGCAGACCCTGAGCGCGTGCAGGAGGAGGTGCTGGAGCTGTTCTTTGATCTTGTCGCTGAGCTTGGGTCTGATGAGAGTCAGCTTGAGTTCATAACGCTGTATGCGATTGGCATTGAAGGGGCGGCAATGTATGAACCCGATGATGATCCGGAGGACATGACGCCACTTTTAGACACGATTCTCGAAGAGGTCCCGGCCGCGGCTGATGCGGATACATCGGCGGAGCCGAAAGATTTACGCGCCCAGCCGTTTAACCTGGCTTACGATAATTTTCTGGGCCGGTTGGCGGTTGTCCGAATGTATGAAGGAGCGGCTCAGGTTGGCATGAAGGTGTGGGTGAAAAAGCCTGATGGGGCAGTACAGCAAGGGAAGATAAGTCAGCTATTTATCTTTGAAGGTATCAAGCGAGTTGAGGTTGATACGGCCACGGCCGGTGATATTGTCATGATCGCCGGCCTCGAAGATATTTTCATTGGCGATACGATTGCGGGGTCCGAGGCGATCGATCCACTGCCGGCTATCGAGATTGATGAGCCGACGATTGCGCTGGAGTTTTTGGTTAATGATTCTCCGTTTGCTGGGCAGGAAGGTGAGTTTGTCACCGGCCGCCAGATTCGTGCGCGCCTGGAAAAAGAGTTAGAGGTGAACGTTGGCCTACAAGTTGAGTTTAAGGAGGGTCGGATGCTGGTGCGCGGGCGCGGTGAGCTCCACATTGCTATTTTGCTTGAGAACATGCGTCGGGAGGGTTATGAGCTACAGATCTCTCAGCCGCGGGCAATTACCAAAGAGGTCGAGGGTGAGATTCAAGAGCCGTTTGAGGAAGTCTTGGTCGATACGCCGACTGATATGCAGGGTACGGTAATCGAGAAGCTGGCGGCCCGGCAGGTGATTATGAAGAATCTGGTCCAGCACGGTGATCGCGTGCACATGACATTTGAGGGCCCAACCCGCGGGTTGCTCGGCTACCGTAGCCAGTTTGTGGTTGATACCAAAGGCGCCGGGATTTTCTCGGCTCGCGTGCTCGGCTTCCGGCCGCATGCCGGAGAGATTGAGAGGCGTCGGGTCGGCTCGATGACCTCAATGGAGTCAGGTAAAGCACTGGCGTTTGCGCTTAATAATCTTCAAGAGCGGGGTGAGCTTTATATCGGTCCAAATACAAAAGTGTACGAAGGGATGGTCATCGGCAATGTCGCCAAAGGCGATGAGATGGCGGTTAACCCTACCAAAGGTAAGCAGCTGACAAACATGCGTGCTAGTGGCTCGGATGAGAATGTTGCCTTAGCCCCACCAACACCGGTGACGATTGAACGCGGGCTGGAGATCATGTCGGGTGATGAGTATTTAGAGATCACCCCTAAAAGTACTCGCCTGCGCAAGCAGATCCTCGATGAGGGCGAGCGCCTGAAGGCTGACAAGTAATCTTGAGCTCTAGTGGATTGCCGATGAAAACGTGTTAAAATACATTTATCATGAAAACAACAAATACAATTCTTACAATTATTGTTCTTATTATTATCGCTGTCGGAGCATACTTCTTAATCTGGGATACCCCCAACTCAGCCACCGTTTCTGATGACGACCAGGAGATGAGTACCAATACTCCGGCAACATCAACAGACGAGTCAGCAACGAGTAGTGACGAGACTGCGGATGATGAAGACATAAATGACGGCCAGACGGTGATCGGCACATCAGTTGAAGGGCGGGATATCCAGGCTTATCATTTTGGCAGTGGCGAGACCGAGCTGCTGTTTGTTGCTGGTATCCACGGTGGCTACCAGTGGAATACGAGCCTCCTCGCTTATGAGCTGATTGATTACTTTGAAGATAACGACGAGACAATTCCGGATGGTGTCGCGGTATCGATCATTCCGACGCTGAACCCGGATGGGTTAGTTGAGGTGGCCGGTACGGCGGGCGACTTTTCTGCCTCGGCGGTAACGGCGACTCTTGAAGAGACAATCCCGGCTCGCTTTAATGCTAATGGCGTTGATCTCAATCGAAACTTTGCCTGCAATTGGCAATCGGAGGGCCAGTGGCAAACGCGTCAAGTTGATGCTGGAGACGCCGCCTTTTCTGAACCGGAGAGCCAGGCACTGCGTGATTACATTAGTGCCAACCGGCCAACCGCGGCGGTTGTCTACTATTCAGCGGCTGGGGCGGTCTACTCCTCAAGCTGTAATGATGGTGTACTGGCCGAATCAACTGAGCTAATGAACACTTACGCCACCGCTTCTGATTACGAAGCTGCCGGGGAATTCACGGCCTACCCAATCACCGGCGATGCTGTCAACTGGATGGCTAAGCAAGGTATTCCAGCCATTAGCGTCCTGTTGAGTAATCATCAAGACGCTGAATTTGAAATGAACCTTGAAGGTATTGAGGAGACGCTCGAACGTTACGCCCAGTAATGCAGCTTTTGCCACAGAATAAGGTGATTGCACTAACAATCACTGCCGTCATGGTGGCAGTGATTGGTGGTTATCTTTTGTTTTGGGCGGGTGATACTTTAATCGAGCCATCACTGCTTAATCAAACAGCAACGACCAGTCCGGCAACCACTACACCTACTATGGATACGTCAACGAGCCAAGTGATCGGTCGCTCAGTGGAGGGGCGCGCCATCGAGGCCATCACCTACGGTGATGGAGAAATACATTTGTTATTTGTCGGCGGAATCCATGGCGGCTACGAGTGGAACTCGGTCCTGCTTGCCTACCGGCTGATGGATTATCTGGCGGGAAATCCGGAGGCGGTTCCTGCTAATGTAGCGGTAAGCGTGATTCCGACCGCTAATCCTGATGGCGTCTATGACGTGATCGGGCAGGAAGGCCGCTTTACTCGCGCGGATGTACCGGCGGATGAAGGTCCGCTTGGCACCGGCCGTTTTAACGCCAATGATGTTGATCTGAATCGTAATTTTGCCTGCCGGTGGCAGCCAACGAGTACGTGGCGCGCCCGAAAAGTGAGTGCGGGTACGAGCGCCTTCTCTGAGCCGGAAGCCCGGGCCATCAGGGATTATGTGCAAACTATCCAGCCGACGGCAGGCGTATTTTTTCACTCGGCCGCCGGAGCTGTGTACGGAGCCGCCTGCGACGGTACGATCGGGCCAGCAACGACGAAGCTTTTGAATACGTATGCGCAAGCCTCCGGCTACCGGGCGGTCCCACTCTTTAGCGCTTACCCGATCACCGGCGATGTTGAAAGCTGGCTCACCAAGCTCAACATTCCGGCAGTTAGCGTGGAAATGACCAACCACACTGACGTCGAGTGGACCAAAAACCTTGCCGGAATAAAGGCGATGCTTAATTTTTATAGCCAGATTTAATTTCTGATATCTCTTGATAATTCTCTTTTTCGTGCTACCGTGTAGATACGGTTTTTTTACATAATTTTACGTATATATGATTATTGTTTCAACTGAGGAAGTAGCGGGTCGGGAGATTAAAAAGCAACTAGGGATTGCCCGTGGTAACACAGTCCGGGCCCGCAACATCGGTAGCGATATCGGCGCCAGTCTGAAAAGTCTGGTCGGTGGCAAAATCGGCGGTTACGTGAAGGTGCTGACTCAGGCTCGTGAGGAAGTGACCGCAGAAATGATTCGGGATGCGCAAGATCGTGGTGCCGATGCGATTGTGAACGTGCGCTACACAACATCCCAGGTGATGCAGGGGGCGGCTGAGGTGATGGTGTACGGTACGGCAGTAACGCTTGGTAAGTGAGAAAACTTATTTTTAAGGTATTTTTTCTGGGCTTCTGTTAGGCAGATAATGCAGTCAAACTGGGTTAAGTCTTCGTACGCCCTAATTCGGCTACTCTGATGGTTGGTAATATTTAAATTACGCTCAGCCATGCAGGCAATAGCGTAGCTATCAGCCTTGTGTATAACTCGGTCCTCCAGAATGGCAGCGCTTTTTATCACAGTATTTCTATCTTCTTTCAATTTTTCTTTCAGTAACGCTTTTAGCATGGGGTTAAAGTTTGTGTCTTCTGTATCGACACATAGTATTTTCATAGGAGTAAGATTTTGATTTTAAAGGGACGGTTGCCTTTACTGTACGCGCCGGGAATTGGCTCGTCAACCTTTCACTGTTTCTAAAGCTATTGTGTATGGGTGGTAGAATGTAGTCATGAGCACAACCACTACTCCCGATAGTTTAAACTTAGTTATCTTCGGTGTGACTGGTGATCTGACGCGCCACAAGCTTCTGCCGGCTCTGTTTGATCTCTTTCAGGATAATAATTTACCACAAGATTTTTCTGTCACCGCCTTTTCTCGCCAAGACCTATTAGATCAGGATTACCGAGAGCTGGCTAATGATTGCCTGTCTGAATCGCATCCGGAGGTAGCAGATAATACTAAAAAAGATTTTCTTTCTGGCTTTACGTACTGCCAAGGAAACTTTAAGGAAGCTGCAGACTTTGCGGCCCTCAAAGAACAGCTGGCTAGTAATAGAGCAGAGCTAGTGCTTTTTTATGTCGCAGCCTCACCAACCTGGTACGACACTATCTTTCGCCATATTCATGAAGTCGGTCTGCACGCTCTTAAGGATAAGTCGGTGCGCATTTGTATTGAGAAACCGTTCGGCCGCGATCTCGAGACGGCGCGCCGTCTCGACCAGGAGCTCTGTAAGATTTTCTCCGAGGAGCAGATTTTCCGCATTGATCACTATCTGGCCAAGCAGGCGCTAGAAAATATTCTGACGTTTCGCTTTACGAATCGTCTGTTTGCTCATTCCTGGGATCACGAATCAATTGAGGCGGTTAAAATTTCTTTCCATGAAGATAATGATGCGACCGGTAGAGGAACTTTTTACGATGATATCGGCGCCCTGCGGGATGTTGGTCAGAATCATCTGCTGCAGCTTCTGGCAGCGGTGGCAATGGAGAATCCTGGTGAGTTAGCGGCCGAGCCGGTTCGAGCCGCTCGCGCTGCTGTTTTAGAGGATCTGCGTATTTATCAAGCAGGCGAGGTCTGTGATCGGGCAATTCGCGCTCAGTATAAGGGTTACACCAATACCGACGGTGTGGCGTCTGATTCTTCGACCGAAACGTACTTTAAACTTGAGGCGCATATTGATAATGATCGTTGGCAGGGAGTGCCGTTTTATTTGGAGAGCGGCAAGGCACTTTCCGAGAAGCGGGTAGAGATTGAGATCACCTTTCGACCGCTGGTGCCGTGTGTTTGTGGAGCTGATGGTGAGCATGATCATCGCAATATTCTTACAATTCGATTGGCACCAGAGGCCCAGATTGATACTAAGATATGGGTCCGTTCCGGCGGCGTTAATATGGAAATAGTTTCCGGGATTGCTTCATTTGATTTGGCCAGTGATGTAGCTGAGGCTGATACGGCGAGTGCTTACGAAAAGATTCTTTTTGATGCCATTCGCGGTGATCAGCTACTCTTTACGACCGGCCGAGAGGTGCAGGCGGCCTGGCAGTTTATCACACCGATTTTAACTGGCTGGCAGGAGTGCCCGCTTCCCGAGTACGAGCCGGGAACGGGTGGTCCGAAGGAGCATTTATCAAGAGATAATAATTAATACATTTCTATGCAGATTGGCTACGTAGGGTTAGGGAAGATGGGAGCTAACATGGTGGAGCGGCTACTGGAGATCGGGCATGAGCCGGTGGTGTATGACCAAGCCGCGGAGCCAGTCAAAAAGGCGGTTGAGTCGGGGGCTACTGCCGGTGATTCGCTCGAGGATTTAGTAAAAAAACTTTCGCCTTTACGGACAGTCTGGATTATGGTGCCCCACCAGGTGGTTGCTGACGTCGTGGCTGAGCTGGCTGATCTACTGGAGCCTGGTGACGTAGTGATTGATGGCGGGAATACCAACTTTCAGGACACAAAGAAGCATGCAGAATTACTTGCTCGCCAGGAGATTACGCTTCTGGATGCCGGTGTTTCCGGTGGTCCGTCCGGAGCCAGAAAAGGTGCCTGTATGATGATCGGTGGTCCAGCAGAAGCGTATCAAGCACATGAGGCGCTGTTTGCTGATCTGTGCGTGCCGGATGGCTTTGGGCGGGTTGGCCCGGTTTCTGCCGGGCACTTTGTGAAGATGGTTCACAACGGCATCGAGTACGGCATGATGCAGGCGATTGGTGAGGGCTTTAACCTACTTGAAAAAAGTAATTATGAGCTTGATCTTTCGCAGGTGGCCGGGATTTATAATCACGGTAGTGTCATCGAGAGCTCGCTCGTTGGTTGGCTGGAGACTGCTTACCAAGAAGAAGGCGTAGAGCTGATGCGGATTTCTGGAGCGATTAATCAAAGTGGTGAAGGCCGCTGGACCAGTCAGTGGGCCGGCGAGCATAATCAGCCAGCGCCAATTATTGATGGGGCGGTTCAATTTCGCACGGCTTCAGCGGATAATCCTAGCTACATTGGCAAGGTTGTCTCGGCTCTGCGCAATCAGTTTGGTGGGCATGACGTATCTAAGGGTAATGAGTAACATCATGCTCCATGACCAGCTGGCTAATCCAGCGCAGTCGGCCGGTGAGCATTTGGAAAGCTTGTTCTTACGTGATATTCCGACGCTGTTTTTAGCATCTGGGGGCTCGGCGCTGGCAATCCTTGATTATATTGACCCGGCCGTGCTTCCGAATGATTCGTGCGTCGGGGTGCTGGATGAGCGCTTTTCCTTAGATCCGGCGGTCAATAATTTTGCTCAAGTGCTTGCTTCACCATTTGGAGAGAAGCTACAAGACCAAGAAGTTGAACTCATTAATACCACGATACGCCAGACGGATACGCTCGCAGCGCTGGCTGATCGCTTCAATGAGGCGCTCAGCCACTGGCTGGAGAATCATCCGACTGGTCAGGTAATCGCCACTGTCGGAATTGGTACTGACGGCCACATTGCCGGTCTGATGCCAACAGAGACCGCCGCGCAGTTTAAGCGTCGTTTCAGCGGAGAGAAATTAGCGACCGGCTACGAAGTGCCACCGGCGGTTAATCAATACACTAAGCGAGTTACCACTACCCCGGCTTTTTTTACGCATCGACTTGATCGAGCGGTAGTGTTTGCTACTGGAGCCAAGAAGCAGGCGGTGCTTGAAACTTTAGTCTCAAAAAATGTTCCCATACACAAAACTCCAGCTCAATTATTAAAGCAGGTCGACATCACGATTTTTACTGATCAGTTTATACGGTCCCTGGACAGAACACCACGGCTTTAGCCGTGGTTGAATGAGTCCCGATGGCGGTACAATGTAATCAAT
>Ga0306901_1000951_pt1 | contig 10228 bp, 9 predicted proteins | sample AntRauMFilla3767_FD_190431 | JGI IMG/M metagenome (GOLD analysis project Ga0306901, IMG submission 190431) | Saline lake microbial communities from Rauer Islands, Antarctica - Metagenome Filla 3 #767 (v2) (version 2) | ecosystem: Environmental > Aquatic > Non-marine Saline and Alkaline > Saline ...
AGACCATTTTTTGAGTAATCGCATGCCGTACCGGTCGCCAAGCAAGTAGGTAAATTAAAAATATCAACACGCAAAGTGTGAATCTCAAAAGATAAGACAGTGATTGTTTCATCCTTCATTTTTGTCAGTAGAAAAGTCTTTACTGCCCAAGTTCACCCAAATCATCCAGAGTACAAATATCACCAGGTAAAAAATGGCTGTGGTTGAATAGTCGTGGGTGATATCAAATATAGCAGGATAGAATTGCTGGGTAATCACCAGTACTATAATGCGCAGAATATTTACTAAATAAATAACCCCAATGCCCACTAAAATGAAACTTATGCGTGGAATCCAACGCCCGGGATAGGCTATCACGAAACCAATAAAGAGCCCAATGGCTGAAATGCCACTGCAGCCGTTTACAAGTAAAATTCCTGCCGTATTTTCTAATCCAATAAGTCGCCCGGTCCAGTAAACATCGTAACCCATTCCGCTCAATAGGCTTGAAGAGACATCAATAACATTTAGAACGAGCCATTTGTCGAGTCGACCATCGGGAAGCAGCCAGAGATCATAGATTATGTACCACAATATATAAATGCCCACTACCTTGAGCAGGAATTGTGCGATATCAGATTTTAGCCATTTCTTCATGATTGTGCTTTGATATTCGTCTTCTTGCCAAGCAGAATATACAAATTTATAATTAATGCATGATATGCAGAAATCCATAGCCCACAGATAAATCAGTGGGCTGTAGATTAGATAAGAAGCCCATTTATTTCTAATCAGTCCGTCCCCGCTTTTTCTGAATCTCACCGGATGAAGCCAGATTGATAAAAAAACAGCTATTTAAACATTATTTTCAGCTTAACTTTTAACATCAACAATCGTACGAGCGAGCAGCTTTATCTCGAAAAAACCCCTCCCTCCAGTCTTGGAGTTGTCAACGGCTTGGGTGTACGTGTTGGATCAGAGAAAACGAACAACGGGCTGTCTGAGCGGTAGCGAGTTCCCGTTGTTCCCGAAGGGCCAAAACGAACACCCGATGAGAAGTCCTTGCCTTAATTTTTTAGTTCCAGCCCGCTGGTTCCGATCCTTCGGAATGTATCAAGACAAAGACCGTCAATGTCTTTTCTAAATTTTAGTATACGTGGCCAAAGAATTTAAAATATTCCTTGAATAACTTTAGAAAAACTCATCCCCCCTTGCCCCCTTCGGTTACATTTACTTCCCCAATTCGAAATCTTGCCACAAGGGGGACATTATATCTCAAAACCACTTTATCAACGCTCAAAAGCGAGCGGGTTCAAACAGAATAAAAGCTGTTTGAACAAAGCGGGCACTGCACGTTTCAGAGACAAAAGATAGAATCCGCTGAGTGAGTTCTTTTATTCTTGAGCTTTTGGTTCGTTTTGGCTCAAGCCAAAATGAACAATAAAAAAATGCTTTTTAGATACATTTGCCACTTTTTTATTTCCAAATTATGAACCACTTACAAACCCACCCCGTCCCGATCCGGAGTCCTCGGAACGGGACAATCGCGCCCCTCCGGTGGAGGGGAATTTTTCGAAACCCATATATAATTCACGAGAAGAACAATATTTTTTAAAAAAAGGCAAGAAAATTCCCCTCTAAAAAGAGGGGTGGTTCCGGCCTTGTTTTTTGGCCGGAATCGGGGGGTGTTATTTTAAGGCCTAATTACCCTATTGTGAAATCCGTTCGGCTCCAAACCCACCCCTTATTTCAAGACTTATAATTTCTAAATAATTCATAAACTAACTTCATACCATCAAGCAATGTCTGCCAAATAATTGCAGCCGCTTTTCGCATTCCATTCAGATGTTTATTAATGGTTTTGCGCCGGTACCGCATGGTCTGTAAACGAATGGTAATACGTGTAGATAACGGCCGATAATACTTGCGATAATGATAGACCACCTCGGGGAGAATTTCAATCCGGGCGGCCGTTTTCAAGAGGCGAATTGAGTAATCGACTTCCTGTCCGCGCATTAATGACACATCAAACAATCCTGTTCTGTAAAGCAGTTCTTTTGTGATAATGGTACTATTGAGGTGAAAAGGGGTTTTGACAGAAAAAAAGAATTGATTAATCAGCTTTACTTTTAATACGCCCCTAACCAGTCTCCGCATTTCTATAATAGACCCCTCAAGATCGGTAACGGCAAATTCGCCGATGACCATTTCTGCTTCCGACGATTCTATTGCTTCATATCTTTTTCTCAGGCTATCGTTTGGCAGTATATCATCGGCATCCATGAAAACAATATACTTGCCATTAACTTTCTCATTAGCAAGTACCTCATTAATGCATGCCGCTTTGCCTTGGTGTGAAACGTGATGGTATCGAATAGGTAAACTCACCTCTGTCTCGAATTCTTTTATTAGTTCGGCTGTGTTATCGGTTGAGCCGTCATTAATGATAATAATCTCAACCTTAGAAAAGGAGTTATCAACAATACTTTTTATGGCCTCCGGAAGGAAGCGGGCCATGTTATGGGTGGGAATGATGAAAGTTATCAAATCAAGGGAACCTTTTTTATAAGATTTTTCTGTTAGCGCTTTTAGTGGTTGGTGTATATTTTTTTGGATTCACGATAAACAACCCCCGGATTCGAAAAAATGACGAATCCCCCTCTTTGTTAAGGCCGTGTGAATATTCATTGTCAAATTTTTCAAATTTAAATTTATAAGGCCAAGATGCTCATTTTTTGCTTCTTGCTATTCATACCCACCCCCGGCCCCTCCCTATGCCGTAAAACCACGGCTCAAGGAGGGGAGCATTAAAATAGGTCTATATCGCTTAAATAATTTAAGACAATTAATACTTAAATTTCGCCTTAGGCATCCCTTTGGGAGCTTTTTCTCACAGGCTCTGTTAATGGGGATTTTATAGAATGGCGACAAACGAATACGTACGGTTTAAAAAGTCTCCCTTAATAAAGGGAGTACCCCGCATCCGCCGGCTTGGCGGATTGCGGGGGGAGGGTTGTGGCTTTGGTTCGTTATATAGGGCTTTTTCACATATCTTTTAACCACTCCACGTCTTTCTATTATTTTTTATTAACAAACTGTATAACCTCTTTCTCAATTTTATTCATCACCGTTTCCCATTTTAAATCGGGATCTTTTACCAACACCGGCCAGTCCGCAAGATCAACGTCATCGAAGTATATTAAACTTTTAAGCACATGGGATGCATCTTGTTGGTTATATTTGGTTTTATAGAAATCAATCATATCGGATATCGTGTAGGTTTTCAGCCCATAGTAAATATCTATAAAATTTTTTGACCGCTGCCCACTAATAGACACGGCATTTAATTTCATAGCTATAATATCTTCTTCAGAAAGTAAAGATATGCTATCTACCGTTATGGGATCCCGAAGGAACGGATATCGGTGAGCAATAACATCAACCTTTACACCGGAAATAGTTCCCTTTAGTAAACTTTTAGCCGTATAGGAAAGTTGATAAGAAAAATCTTGGTGAATCTGCTCCAGCAGTTGTTTGGCATCAAAGTTGTCTTTGGAAAACAGATCAATGTCATCCGAACGGCGATGTCCATAATATAGTGCCAAAGCTGAACCACCCACCAAATAAAAATTCTGAAAATACTCCTTTTGTTGAAGCGACTTCAGGAGCTCCAGTGTTGAGGGCTCGATTGTTTCCGTGTATAGCATCTAAATTTATCTTTGGGAGTATTGAAAAGCTTGGATACAAAATTCAGCGTTTTGGGCTCCAAATAATTCAATGTGCATAATACTTCTACAACCTCATTTTGACCATAATTTGAAATAACAGTGTGCATATCTTTCAGACTGCCTCGCGTAAAAACACCTTGTATAATCAACCGCTTTGAAGCTTCCGGATCAAGTTCAGAGACGTCAACATCCCAAAAAAGATGAGGTTTAAATTGTTGTATGAAAACAGAAAAATTATCCATGAGCACTTATAATATACGAAAAAGCACCATTTTATGCTATGCTGTTGATGGCCTCGGGAAGGAAGCGGGCCATGTTATACGTAGGAAGGATGACAGAAGTTTTAACAGCTAAAATAAAGAAGTGGAGTTATACCCTGCTAATTTAGAGGTAAAAAGAGAGTACAAAAATCATTTCAATTCGCTTTCTCTTCAAAAAATATTTTATATAGATAATAGTAAAAACTACTACAAATCTTCAATTGTCTCTTTTATGGTACGAACCACGTATTCCTGTTGTGAATCGGTTAATTCCGGATACATAGGCAATGCTAAGGTAGTGTTACTTGCAGTGGTAGATACAGCACAGTCTGAAGATTCATATCCTAAATATTTGAAACACTCTTGTTCGTGTAAAGGCACCGGGTAATAAACAGAATAACCAATATTATTTTTATCAAACGCTTGGGTTATTTTTTTTCTGGCTCCCGTTCGAATAACATATTGGTGATAAACATGCCGCCCTTTATCAGCAGGATTACCAGCTACCTCTCGGGGAGTTAAAATATGCTTTTTCAGCTCGCTGAAGGATTTATCTGAATGAGGAGGATAATCCTTAGGCCTGGAATTTAGATTATATTTCTTAAATAAATTATTATACCTGAGCGCTTTCTCTCGACTACTATTTGACCATTCATCAAGATATTTGAGTTTCACATTTAATACAGCAGCTTGCAGGGCATCCAATCTACTATTTATTCCCACCAAGCTGTGATGATACTTTGGTTTTGCCCCATGCAGACGAAGTACACTCAGTTTTTCAGCCATTTTTTTATTATTAGTCGTCACCAATCCTCCATCGCCGTATCCTCCCAGGTTTTTACTTGGGAAAAAACTAAAACAACCAAAATCACCAATGCTTCCTGCTCTTTGGCCTTTATATTCTGATCCTATAGCCTGGGCTGCATCTTCAATAACCTTGATATCATAGGTTTTGACAATTTCCATTATCGGATCCATATCCGCCATTTGTCCGTACAAATGTACCGGCATGATAGCTTTCACGGATTCCTGATAAATATTCAGCTTTTTATTTAACGGATGGTCTCCTTTCAAAAACAGTTCAATCTGCTCAGTATCAATGTTATAACTGGCAGGGTCGATATCCAGGAAAACAGGTCTTGCCCCCAAACGAGCAATCGCTCCGGCGGTAGCAAAAAACGTAAACGGAGTGGTTATTACAGCATCACCCGGACCGATATCCAGTGCCATTAAGGATAGCAGTAAAGCGTCAGAACCGGAAGCACATCCAATAGCGTGTTCAACCCCACAATATTCAGCGACTTTGTTTTCAAAATCTTTGACTTCGGGGCCCATAATAAAGTATTGGCTTTCCAATACTCGATCTATTGCTTCCTTTACCTCATCTTTAATCTGATTATATTGTGCATTTAAATCTAAAAGAGGAACTTCTGAAATGGTTACTTGAGTGGACATAAATTAATTTAGATAGCTATTAATTATTGTTTAGAGGCCTTTGCATTACTGACGTTTATTTCGACTATGCTCCGCTGCGCTCAATATGACGTCAGTCTGAGCGCAATGAGACCTGATTTTATATCGGTCGAATGTAGTCGAAGATTTTTGGTTAGGTTTTGCAAAGCCCTCTGTTTATATAAGTTGTTTTGAATGTTTTATTAGAAGCCTTTGCAATACCTGCTGTCATTGCACCGAAGGTATGCCTTTGGCACGAGCGACCGATAGGGAGCGCAACAATCTCCCAACGGAGACCGTGCTATACGCTACGTAAGGGGATCGCCACGTCCCGAAAAACAGGACTCGCGATGACAAGGTTGTATGTAATGGGTATTTAAAAGGCCTCTTATTAGAGTACTTTCCACCAAAGGAACGATGTCCGACTGTCGGCACAAAGACGCTCAAAGCCTGGCCCTGTCATTCCAAGTTCCCGATAATAAATTTTATGAATGAAAGGTGACAATTTCAACCTTCCCTATGCGGTAAGTGACAGAACTTCAACCACACTATGTTTCTTTTTTGCTTCTTTTACGATGTTTTCAATTTTAAAAGCTGTATCATCATCAATCCACTCCATTCCACACTGTGAACATATAGTAGCCGCTACATTACGCACAACAACTACACCGGTACCAAAATCAACGGTAAATGTCGTTTCACACTGTTTCATGGCTCCCCTGCATGCATAGCAGATTGAAGGTTGATTATCCGTTTTCATTTTTTCCTTGTTTTATAATCTGATTCAAAATATTCCGAATCGGGTTGATATGCTGTAATAATATAACAACAATCAACTTCTTTATCCACAGCAACAACCACATGAAGTGGCGCTCGATTTATAAATCCAAGAACCAATCCACTTGGAAAAGGATGGTCATCGGGGTATTCTTCTATAAGTTCACCATCCAAAAGTACTTGCTTAACATCATCTCTAAATATATCGCGTCCATCATCCTTTCCAAAGCATGAAGGTTGAAGGTCATAATGTCAGAGCTCAAAAGCCCCAAGTCTATAGGTTGTAAGGTTTTTATTTGTCGAAGGTCAGGAGGTCTGAAGGTCAAAGGTCAAAGGTCCAATGTCGAAGGTCGGGGCCGTTGACTTTAGACTTTCCGACCTTAAGACCTGCGACTTTCCGACATTGGACATTCAGACATTTGACCTAAATCGACTTTAAGTCTTTTTTCAATCTACCTCATAAACAAGGCTGCCGGGGTTTTCCATTTTTTTTTTGAAGCCTCCAGCAGTTCAACACTCCAACCAGAAGCTTTTCAACTTTTGACCTTTGACTTTAGTCTTTTAACTAAATCTATAATCGATCAATAATCAAAAACCCGGTAGCAATACTTGAAAGTACAGGCGCAATAACTCGTACATAATCAACAAACGAAGGGCGCCGTTTAACCTGCACCGATACCACCTGATTATTTTTTAAATCAAACGTCCGCATTCCATCCGGCAAGGGCTCATTAAATCGATATTTAAAATTTGCAATTTCTTCCTGGTTAGATATACCGTTATATCCCGAAATATTTATTTCGACCCGCACCTTTGACCAGTCCAGGTCCGTCTGCCCGTCCCGTATGGTACTGGGTCCAAAGGTGTACGAAATAAGTTCCGGTAGGGTTGTTTGCCGGGGAATTAAATATCGCCCGGCACTATTTACGTCTCCCCATACATTTAGGGTATCGGCTAACTGTCCAGGCTCAGCAACGCGAATAATGCGTTCTCCCAGGCGAAATTGCTGGCTTGTTCTTAGTTGCTGTCCCTGATTAACCTGTGCTTTTGCAACATTTGGTATTAACCAGGAAAAGGATACAAATAAAATTAAAATTAGAACTTTTTTTATAGAAATCATCTACTGCAAAATTATATATTGGATAATAAAGTAAATACTACAACAGGTTTAACTTGCGGTATAGGTCGAGTAGTCTTCATACACATCTTTATAATAATTTGACCGAAACTTTACAAGGGTATTTTGTATCACTCATTTAATATTATTACGCGTTCTCATACTCCGCATAATCCCGATAAAATTCCTTGTAATAATTCTGCCCGTAATAATAATCACTGCTTTCATCAGCCTCAAAACCATTGAGCACCGTACCCATCACTTTTGCATCCACTCGTTCAAGCTGGTGGAGGGTGTGCTCCAGTTCTCCGATCTTGGTCTCTCCAAATTTTGATACTACCACAACCCCATCGGTCTGATCTATGAGCGAAGAAGAATCGGTGATAATGCCAAAAGGCGGCGTATCAATAATTACCCGGTCGTATTGGTGTTCCAGTTTTTTTATTAGTGCTAAAAAGCTCGCGCTTTTAGTAATAGCCGAAGCGTTGGGCGGCCGCTTGCCGGCACAAAGCACACTCAGATTGGGTACTACCGTGGGTCTTAGCGCTTCTTCCAAGGTAGCTTCTTCAAAGAGCACATCTACCAAGCCCGGTGAGCGCTCCATTCCAAACATATCGTGCAGGTTGGGGCGCCGCAGGTCGGTATCCACAATAATTATTTTTTGATCCGCTTCGGCCATCACCGTGGCAAGGTTTGCAGCTATGGTGGTTTTTCCCTCTCCCTGGGTGGTGCTGGTTACCATGAGTGATTTTAAATCGGAATCGGGGTTAGAATGTAAAATATTACTTTCCAGCCGGCGGAATGACTCGGCCGCAGGTGAAACGGTTTTTAACAGGCTCACCAAACGCGTAGATACTTCGCTGCCCTGCACGGTCGTTCGCTCTTTTCCCTCAAAATTATCGTTGATATATTTTTGAACATTCGGAACCACAGCAAGTAAGGGAACATCAAACTGCTTGAGCTTTTGGGTGCCGTCAATGGTGGTATTAAAAGCTTCTTTTGTAAATACATAGCCAATTCCAAGAATTCCTCCCAACACTAACCCAACCAATAAATATAACGGGGTTTTAGGCTCCACAGGCACTTCGGGAATGTACCCTTCATCAACCAATTGACCTTTGCCAAATTGCGTTTGCTGCCACAGCGACATCTCGGCATACTGCTGGGAAACGGTTATATAAAGCTGCTCGTTGATTTTTACATTTCTCTGTAACCGAGCCAGGCCCATCATATTTTCAGGCAAGTTATCGAAGACCTGCTCCAGCTCATTTATTTCACCCGTAAGAACATCATCTTGTGATTGGTACTGCTGTTGCTCAATTTTTAATTCAATAATTTGTTTGTTTAACGCTGAAATATTTTCGGTAACTCCATTTCCAAGAAATCCAATGTATTCATCGCTTTTAGAAAGCAACTCATTGGTCAAGCTTCGAATCTCATTTTGATAATCTTCAATTTGCCTGTTCAGTGTTTGTAGTCTTGCTGGAGGATCTGCGCTGTTTTCTTTAAGCCCGGGGTTTTCCGACAGTATCTTCATCCGTTCGGTCTTAAATTCTGTCAGTTGAAACTGCAGCTGCTGCATATTAGTCCCAAGGGCATCAGCATATTGATCCGCCAAGCCCGGCTTAATTTGATCGAGTTGATTTTGATACTGTTCTAAAGCAGAATTAACGGTTACCAATCTTGTCCGGGCCTCTTGCCTGCGCTTTTGCAACTCAGTCATACGATCTATCATCGCTTTGGTCTGTGCATCTACCTGAACCAGTTCATTTTCATCCATGTATTGCTGAAGTAGTACCTCGGCTCTGTTCAGTTCATTTTCAATACGGTTGCGCTCTTTTTCCAGAAAGACTACGGCTGCATTGGCCGATTTTCGGTTCTGCCGGGTGGAAAATTCACTGTATAATTCAATCGTCAGATTAACAACATCAGCAGACTCTATTGCAGACGGACTTTCATAGCTGATGTTGACCAAATTTGATTCCATGTCAACCTGGTTAAATAGCAGGTTTTGCCTCAGGCGAGAGGCGACGACATCTTTAAAAGCCATGGTAGAATCATCCGGATACTCCTTAAAAAGGGCCGGATACTGCCGTCCATTTTCCATGAGTCGCATGTCCATGAGCGTATCGGCAATTTCTTTAGATAAATTACGCGAGCGAAGAATCTGCAGCTCATCGGCAATAGAACTACCTATCCCAATGCCATACGAGTTGGTAAGAAGATTCCCCAGATCACTGCCGGCATAGGAATACTGGTTTTGAGATTCAGTAATAAGTATGGATCCTTCGCTTTGATAAATGGGCGTTTTTAAGGCTGCCGCCAAGCCGGCTAAAAAAACGCATACCACGATAACGGACAGAATAATCCATTTATGCCCCCATAAAAAATAGAAAAGATGGCGCAAATCTACTACATCCGGATCGTCTTTCGCATTATCTCCCTGCTGGCCGCTATAATTTTGCAGGCTGCCCCGATAGGATCCATTTGATGAATGTGTTTTATTGTTGTTAGATGACATATGCCTACTTAAATTAAATATTCCCGATAATAAAGCTTTGTGCTCTATTTGTTATTTTTTTTAAACAAAATGATGAAAGTGGTACACACTAATCCGTTGTGCGATTAACTATCTAATCAACCTGTCAGAGTCTGTAAGACCTGACTGCGTTGACTTCACACGCTGACAGGTTTTAGGAACACCACCGAAACGCTGCCAGGTGGTGTTTTTATTTCAACCGCACAATGCGTTAGACTACATTGGTTTTCTGGTACAAGGTATAAAAACTATTTATCAGAGGGCTTTGATTTACCAGCCCTTTTCGGGCTTTCTAGATTTTAGGGGTTTTATTTTTCTAAACGGGATTAAATCTGCATTTATCATAGGAATATCTTGGTTTTTTGCCCGAAAAATC
>Ga0306901_1000955_pt1 | contig 10208 bp, 8 predicted proteins | sample AntRauMFilla3767_FD_190431 | JGI IMG/M metagenome (GOLD analysis project Ga0306901, IMG submission 190431) | Saline lake microbial communities from Rauer Islands, Antarctica - Metagenome Filla 3 #767 (v2) (version 2) | ecosystem: Environmental > Aquatic > Non-marine Saline and Alkaline > Saline ...
CACGAGAAAATGTAGACTGTAGTGAATGAGTGTTTGGAAAATAAACAGCATCGACATATGCTACCAATAAATTAAACAAAAACCAGCACGAAACGATAGTGTCTCGTGCTAGCTCTAAGATGCGGGCTACCTCGGGCTGGAACCGTGGTCGGTCAAGGCAGGATTGGTCGATTTAGTTATTTTTAAATTCTGGTTTTATAGGGTCTCGAGCACCTACGTTAATCACTCCAAACTGCCTTTTTATCTTTACAAAGCTGAATTAAACTATCATCAATTCCTTTCTCAGGATCAAGGCTTGCATAGTAATCAAAGCACTCATCAAAAACTTTCTGAGCTACTCCTGAACTCGAAGAATTGAAATCATTAACTAGTGAGAAGAGTCCCAGCACTACTCCCAAGGTAGCAGCTATGCCTGCGACCCAAGTAGCAATCCGTATTGATTTAGTAAGCTTTTCAGAAGATTCTGATGCTTTATCAATGGTTTCAGTCAGTGTATTTATAGCCTGGTTAGGATTTCCTGGTGTGTATTTTTGGTGATGAAACCAAACCATTTTCCATAAGAATTTATCAACTTTGTCATCATGTGGCATTGTTTTCCAATCTTTACGAAGTTGTTGTAGCTCTGTATCGTCTCCAAACATATTCAAATTTTATTTAACTCCAGTAACTTCTAACAAAACTATTCTTTGTCCTTTTTTCTAATCAATCCCTTAGATTCAAGTTCAGAATCTATACAACCTAACCACTCAGTAAGCTGCGCAATTTCTTTTTTATACCCAAGGGCTTGTTTGTTCACAAGCACCAGTAACATTATCGTCAATACATTTAAAAATAGTAAGAAGTAAATCATATTTACATAATAACGTAATAAGTAAACTTGTATAGCAGATGTCTATAAAAATAGTGTCTCGAGCTAGCTCTATGATGAGGGCTGTCTCAAGCAGTCTTTAAACAAAGCTAATCTAAATCACCGCTACTCATTATGTGCTCTTGACTAGGTGGAGGGTTCGGTTCATTTTCGTAAGCTTTTCTATCAATCATAAGTCTATAATGATCGTATTCGCGGTCTTCTGGAGTAAGTTCATCACCTTTTTTAATTTTAAGAGATTCTTTTCTAATACAACCCAGCTCTCGCAACTTTACAGGCGTTTCGTTTTCAAAAACATATGCACAGAAATTATAAGACTCCCCTTCTTTATACAATGATTCAAATTTAGTAAACATAGACGTTGAATACTTAAAACCTTTACAGCACATCATTAAACCAACATGCATAATATGCTCTTTATTTGGAAACTCATTATCTCTCACATCTTTTACTCTTAGGTAATCAGGATCTTTCTCAGCGTTTGGATAAACATATACATGGTAATCATCATTTTCTTCATCAATTATGATACTTATTTGTATTAGGTTATTTATATCGTGACTTCCATCCTTTGCCCAGTGCTTAAATACAGAAAAAATCTTACCTGCCGCTTCTCTAGATGAATAAAACATTCCCAGTTCAAAACGTCTTGGAGCGTCCTCCAGAGGATATGTCCATAACATTCCTCTCCAGTCTGTATGATCATACTCCGGGAAAACAGTTAAATACATTGTGTAATAAACAAAAATGACTTTTTCAAGAGCAATTTCAAGCCCCAAGAACGTAAGTGCCATTATTAAATTTAAATACCACACTTCAAATGCAAGAACTGAAGTAACTATTCCTACCCCAGCCAACAATCTGATACCCCACTTCACTATGTCCTGGTAACTTTCATTAACATTTATCCGCGGAACATGATTTTTGATGGTCACATAGAAAAAACGATTACTGTTTTTTCTCCAAAAAAATATCAAAAACTTTTTAATCTTTCTTATCCAATGTTTAATATTTTTTCTTATCTTTAGAAACATAAATTTGGCAGTATCAATTCATTATAAACATAACTAGCACGAAACATAGTTCCTCGTGCTAGCTGTCAGATGCGGTGAACTACTTACCTTTGCTCGAACCCATTTTGAAAAGAACTAGCAACGCGCGGAGCGCGTGGTGATTCGATACTTCTGTGTACGCATTGGGGTTCGTGTTGGTGCCAAGCGCGTCTCACTGCTCGCTAACGCTCGCACCCAAAACAAAGAAATTTCCTTGCCTTCATATTTTCGGAGGAGGGGTGAGGGGAGGAGCCGACAAAAGATTGAAAGGATATTTCTTTGTTTTTGGATCGCCGCTTCGTCCTCCGAAAAACTCCATTTCAGCCTCCATTTATTTGAGAGACTTACACTTTGTCTTTCTACGTCCTCGCGGTGTGTGAGACGCGCTCCCGTCCCGAACGTGCGTGGTAATTCTGAAATTCACTCACACGCTCCAGCACCTCCGCATAGCCCACTCACAGGCTAACGCCTGTTCGCTTAGCTGCTGCGGTGCTTGCGTGTGCTCGTTTAGTTGCTTCGTTTGAGTCTGTGATATTCAAGGTTGTTTGCGCTAGCGCGCAAGCAGGTCTATATGTGCTTGTCCCACCCTCCCCAGATACGCGCACAAACGAAACTCCCTTTAACATTTACAAACTAAACTTCGATTGCAATAGCTGAGCATCTTTCTTATTAAATTTTTGCTCCAATTTACTCAATATTTTATTTTCAGTTTCTGGCGTCCAGTAGATTTTCAATTTTTTCTTTGCTCGTGTAATTGCTGTATAAAATACATTGTGTGAAATTCTTTCCTCTGTCTCATTTGTAATTACGACTTTTACAGAATCATATTCTAAACCTTGTGCCTTATGAATGGAGACAGCGTATGCAACTTGAAACGGCACAATGTCTGACGCAGAGTCATCATCGTCTTCATCTGTGTTTCTGAGTTTATTAACACTAAACCGAATGGTAGATTTCGTTTCCTCAGTGCTATCTAGTAGCTCCAAATCATAACCTCGAATATCCAGCTCGGAGATTGGCTTATCAATTTGAATATCAAACTGGATACTGTCTTCTGACATTTGAATATCTAATATGCTACCTTTGAGATTGTTGTGAATTGTTGACCCAAATCTGCCTGACTCATTAAATAGAACAGGGTCTCCAACTTTGTATGTGTGGTGATCTAACCATGTTACAGGAGTGTTTTCATTACTTTCTTGTAAGAATCTATTAATATTATTTATTCCGTAAAAACCATCGTAATTTAAACACAAGATTATTTCATCGTCTTCGGAATGATCAAAAATGGAATCGTCTAATCTACCAGAGTAATTATTTTTTGTAATATGTTGAACAATGTCTTCTTCGAGGTTTCTAACCTTATCCCAAAGTTTTAATAATTCATTATTATCCTTTGCTCGCCAAGGGGTAGTTAGTTCTACGACTGACGAATCCGGAACAAAACTTTTTGCAATATAAAACCAATTTCCAAATCGAATTGATTCAATCTGAAATGTGTCACCAACAAGAATCAAAGCACCGAATGAGGCTTTTCTAAGTATATCGCGCATATCTGAATTACTTACAACACTGCACTCATCAATTATCAATATGTCGAATGTAGTATTATTTCTGTTTCCGCTCAGAAAACTCCTTATGGTGTTAAACTCAGTATTTTGTGCTTTTATTCTGCTCTGTAAATTGCTTTTTGCGGCATGCGTATTGGTCAAGTAAAGCTTAGAGCCTTGGTTATGATACTTTGAGATATGCTCAATCATTTTTGTTTTTCCAGTCCCAGCAGCACCATAAATTAACGAGACTTTTGAAGCCAAAAACATTTGTTTCAATGCCTCTTTCTTCTCAGGAGAGTTTACATCAACGTCCGAGTCTGACGAAGACAGCCAAGCATTAATCGAGTTTGAGTAATTTTTAATCCCTGAGTTAGAAATTCCTTTCAGCTTGTTAATAATTTCTACAACAGCATTTTCATACCCAGTAATGTAGACATGATCTTTATATACATCCAGCTTCCGATTTTGTTGCCTTTCTGTATGGTAGAGCAAGTTGTTGAATGTGCCGATGAGATTGTTTATGTTTTCAAATTTTGCTACATCTTCTGTCGGGGTATACAACCACCCTCTCATTTCAGCATTGCTGGTTATACGGCGAGCAAATAATTCATGCTCTCTGCCAGTAACATCTAAACAGTCAAACAAGTCAGAAATAACAGGATTATGTCCAACAGGAGAAGTGGCGAAAGGCATTTCATCAAAGGGAATGCAGGCATATGCAAGATTCAAGTTTGAAAGCTTGTAGTTGCTACGTGCGTCATGCTGCTCTTTTATAATTCTGTTGTTGAGGTTGTAGAGCAAATATCTGATTATATTACTGCCAGCAGAATTTTTTTGTATAAGTTTACGGCTCTGATCCAACAAATCAAGTATGCGAGAGGTTGCCGCTTTTTGTGAAATTATTTTCTTGAATCTATTATAGTAATTATCTGGAAAATCAATTATCTCCACAAAATTTAAACCTGTACTAGTCAGAAAAGCCATCACCTCTCGAAACTCAGCTGTTTTTTTGCTATACGTTTTGGCGTCCCAATTAAAAATTTTCTCCAAATTTTGAAACTCACATGGTCGAATCTCAGTCTCCCAGCTATCTATAATTTGTATGGGCATTCTTTTTTCAGATACCTCTATGAAGTCCTCACGGAGAACAAAACTAACCGCATAATTTTCAGATATTTCTAATTTTGTGAAAGCAATAAATCTATCAAATTTACGGAGTTTGTCATCGGCTATTCTAAAGGTAACTTCATAAAACACCTCTTGATTGAGAATAAAAGGTTTTACTTTTTGTATATAAAATCTCTCTTTTAACTCACCACTGGAGTTAGGATTTTTAATCTTCTCTATTATTTTAGAATAATACTCATCAAGGGTCTGGTCTGTATCTAAAGGAAACTTATCAATATTTTCCAAAACATCTATGCCGTAGGATGTTTTCAGCAGAGACTTAATTTTAAGTAGATATACAAAGTAGTTTAGCATCAACCTCTCCGAAGCTTCTTCATCAGTGGCGAAATGGGATTTCGATTCCTGCAGACGTTTGTGAAATTTACTTAGAAACCTTAAATCAGCTCTTGCAGCAACATAACTCTTTGCTTTATTTTTGAAAATCTCGTTATCGTACCCTGTCTCACCAGCAACCTTAACTGAAACTGCCTCAACAAAGTGTCTAAGGTTATTCAGGATATTCAAACACATAAAACCCCTCTGATCCGCCTCAAAGGTATCAATCAGCTTACATATTGCTTTGTCGGAAATATCTATTTGCTCATCTACATTTCTCATAATTGTATTTTCAGACTTGATTCAAATAACTTACCGATTGCCTTTCGCTCGATTATGTGTCTTGCACAACATCTCGCAGTTTTTTATATCCGTTGCTCCACCCTTACTCCAAGCCGCAACGTGGTCGGCATCCATGTCACTCAGACTCCAAACTTTCTCTTTATTGGCATCGTGACCAATTGCACAAAGTGAACAATTTGAAACACCTTTGGCTTTGGCGCTTGCGGTTTGTGTAGCATAAACAGATTTCTTGGTTGCCTCATCAAAGACACGTACATCGAGCAATTTAGATTCTTTTGAGCCTCCGAGAATAAATTCAAAAACACCTTTTCGGTTTTTGACGTAAGGATCGGCATATAGTCTGTGAACCTCAGCCGATACCTTTGCAGGATCATAGGCTTTTTTGTAATACGCTTCGTATAGCCGACCCCACTCCAAACCACGCATTTCACTTTCAACATCTACAAACACACTGGAAACCCAGTCGATAACGCTGTTAAAATAATTTTTAAGTTCGGTAATATTTGTGTCGTTGCGGTGACGACTCATATAATTATCAATTTCTCCTTTACTGACCCATTCAAACGCTCGCTCTAGGAAATCTTGACGATTCACACTTCCTGATAAGTACGCACTCCATTTTTGAACGTTAGCATTTTGACTGTTACTAAACTCTTCTTTCGCGAGTGTTACAAACGAACCAGAATAAATTGCATTGAGTAACTCCTGGTTACTAAGTGGAACACCTGCGATATTTATAGTCCTAAACCACTCTTTTATCTCGCTTTCAGTACCTTCGCATTCATAAATAAGCAGTTTTGTTTCTAAGATTTTGTCTTTTTTATCTTTAGCTATTCCACTAAAATACTGCTCCATACCACCCTCATCTTTAATGGCAAATTTTTCCGTCACAAACCGACCGATACTGGTAATGCGTTGTTGACCGTCTAAAATCTCAAGACTATCGTCGTTTATTTTATTAAAATATATCAATCCAATCGGATAACCCTTTAAGATAGATTCAATAACAGCAACATCTCGTTTGCCGTCGGCATAAATATAATTACGTTGATATTCTGGCTGTATAGTTAGCTTGCCTGACAAGCCAAACAAACCTTTTCCTTCAAGCTCGTTGTACACGAAACCATCACAAATTTCTTTTACAGTAATTTCAGTTTTTAGGGATGTTTTCATAATTATTTTTTCTTGTTCTTAATAAAAATTCTTTTGTAGACCATCTTTGCAATACCATCATCATAAAAGCCAGCTGTTGGGTTACCCTCTTTGTATGCTCCTGTGCCTCCAGCTTTATAATAATCATCCACGAATTTTTTTGTTAAGCCAGGTGTTTTTTTATATTTACTATCAACTATACCGTTATCGCTTGTACCTAGAATTGTAAACTGTTTTGGAGAGTGCTTGTCAAAAAAACTGATCGGGACACCCATCACGCCATCATAATCTTTAGGAATATTCTTTACTAGTGATACTTCGATAGCATCATAATTATCGTAAGCTACAAATGGTTTATTTGTACTGAACTTTATTACATCTGCTTCTGACATTAACGGAATCGGTTGGTGTAATCGACCGTGATCAAGGTTAGTAAACCATCGCACGCCTTGAACTCTAGTTATGTATATTTTTTTTCCTTGTTCATTAGTTTTTATTTCACGCACTTGATCTAGATTGACTACAGCTTCTGGAATCTCATAGAACATGGCTCCACCATTGACTCTTGCATTGTTTCCTAGCCAAACCTTATTACTTTTTAATAATGGAAAGACTTCTTTGTAGGTAATTGCATTTAAGTTACCGATGATCAGAAATTGTTTATTGTGTTCTGAAAGCTGAGTAATATATTCTCTGAATAGACTAAAAGGTGGATTTGTCACCACAATATCGGACTGCTTTAATAGTTCGACACACTCATCACTTCTGAAATCACCGTCGCCTTCTAGTGGAGTCCAGTCATTATTTTTATTTGTTTTTAGCTGCAGCGCAACATCTTTTAGATTGAACTCACCGTCGCCATTTAGATCACCAACTTCGTTAATAACAAATTTATTTGCAGTAATTTTTGGACGACCTTTTGATTTTGGAAGAGTTTTGTCAGTACCAAACAAACTAATTTGTGTGTTCGCTACTGGAGAAGGTTTGTAGCTGGTAGTGATAAGTTGTTTTAAACCGAGTTTGTTAAAATTAAGTACAAAATAACGAAAGAAATTACTCTCAAACGGATCGTCGCAGTTGGAATACACAACTTTGCCTTTGAATGTCTCTGCGTCATATTCTAAATACGCCTCCACCTCTTTCTGGATATCACTATACTGCGTATAGAATTCATCATTTTTAGCCTTTTTAGCTTTTGTAAGATTTTTGTTAGCCATAACTAAATAATATGCACTACAATCGCCAAGCTTGCTTCAGCAATTGGTATTCGGATTCATAACCACGATTTTTTAATTCCTCCAAGTAGACTTCTCTAAGTGGAATATTGCTGTAATAAGGTGTTGGTCCTGTAGATAACCCTCCTCCTGGGCCTGTCGACAAACCCCCGCCTGGCCCAGTAGATAATCCTCCACCTGGTCCAGTTGATAAACCTCCTCCCGGTCCCGTTGAAAGACCACCACCTGGTCCAGTTGATAAACCTCCTTCAGGTCCAGTAGACATTCCACCACCTGGGCCTGTTGACATGCCCCCGCCTGGTCCAGTTGAAGCACCCCCTTCAGGTCCTGTAGACAAACCACCACCCGGGCCAGTAGAAAATCCGCCTTCAGGTCCAGTTGATTCGTTTCGAGGCCATCCTTTGTGTTTCTTTTCCATAATTATTTATTTTAAGAGATCATCTACTGATATTTCAAATGCTTTCGCAATCCGTCTGACAGTATCAATCGTGGGATTTTGGTTCGTGCCGTCCTCAATCTTAACAACGGTGCTCAGTGACAAATCAGCAAGTCGAGCAACACGTTCGAGAGAGTAACCTTTTTCGGCACGAATCTTTTTGACGTTATTCGCAATGCTCATAATTTGTTTGTGTATTTTGATACATGTAATATAATATAAAGTGTGAAATCCTTATATCTTAATAATACTAAATCTGTAAGGTTTTGCAATTTAGTGGACTCACTGCGGCGATCCAAAAACAAAGAAATATCCTTTCAATCTTTTGTCGGCTCCTCCCCTCACCCCTCCTCCGAAAATATGAAGGCAAGGAAATTTCTTTGTTTTGGTGCGAGCGTTAGCGAGCAGTGAGACGCGCTTGGCACCAACACGAACCCCAATGCGTACACAGAAGTATCGAATCACCACGCGCTCCGCGCGTTGCTAGTTCTTTTCAAAATGGGTTCGAGCAAAGGTAAGTAGTTCACCGCAGAAACGGACTTCGTCAGAAGTCAGAGCAGAACCAACCCGCGCCGTAGGCGCGGAGGAAGCAGAAGAAGCCAGAAAACTCCGACGAACAGCCACGCAGTGGCTGGGAGGGGTGCAGGCGAAGTGGGCGGTTTTGTCCTTGTTTCAAATCTAAAAGATAATTTTTGAAAAAATTATGTCCAAACCAAAATATTTTCTATACGCTCGCAAGTCATCAGAAGACGATGATAAACAAATGATGAGTATTGAAGCGCAGTTGTTTGAACTGCGAGAATTTGCACGTAAAGAAAAGCTTGAAATCCTGTCGGAGTTTCAAGAGTCGAAAAGCGCAAAGACACCCGGCAGAAACGTGTTTGGTGAGATGATGGCGAAAATAGAGGAAATTGGGAACGTTGGTGTTTTAGCGTGGCATCCAGACCGCCTCGCCCGCAACAGCGTTGATGGTGGCAGGGTTATCTACGCCGTGGACACATCGAAAATTGTGTCTTTGCGCTTTCCGACATTTTGGTTTGAACCCACTCCTCAGGGACTCTTTATGTTGCAAGTGGCTTTTGGTCAGTCTAAGTATTATTCAGACAATTTGAGTGAGAACGTCAAAAGAGGCGTCCGCCAAAAACTGCGCCGCGGAGAATGGTTGAATCTCGCTCCTTTAGGGTATGTGAATAATCCACGTACAAGGAATATCGAACCTGATGAAGTTAAAGCGAGAGCTATTAAAAAAGCCTTCGAGGAATACAAAACAGCCAATCACACCTATGTATCATTGGCGCAGTTTTTGGCGGACTTGGATGTGACTACGCGGAGTGGAAAGCCACTTGCCAAAGTTTCCATTAAAAAGCTATTGACGAACAGAGCGTATCTCGGATTTATAAAGTACGGTGACGAATGGTTTAATGGAAACTTTGCGCCACTTATTTCTCCGCAATTGTTTGCCGACGTGCAGAAGGTTTTGCAATCGAAGGAACGACCAAGGAAACGGAAGGTCAGACATGACTTTCCGTTTACCGGACTTTTTCGCTGTGGCGAGTGTGCGAGTATGATCAGCGCGCAGTGGACTACTAATCGTCACGGAACAAAATATAGATATTATAGGTGCTCAAAAAAGTCTGGTCGTTGTGGTCAGTCGTACCTACAAGAGAAACATCTCGTTGAACAGTTGCGCGCACGTCTGCAAACAATCTCGCTTCCTGATAGCTATACCGAGTGGATGTTGGAGCGGGTGAGAGATTGGGAGCGCGAGGAAATTGGTGTATCACAAAGCGAGAGTCACAATCTTTCTGCAAAATTAAAAGCCAGCGAAGACCGCATGAATAAGCTGGTGTCTACGTACTTGGATGGCGATATACCGAAAGTGATTTATCTAAAACAAAAAGACACGCTCATGCGATCTTCGCTGACTTTGCAGGCAGAAAAGAAAGCTTGTGACGGCGGAGGAAATAAGTGGGTCGAACCCTTACGGGAGTGGATTTTAGATACAAAACAAGCCACCTTTTTATCCTCCGCAGACAATTTCTCCGAAATTGCCCGCTACGTCAAAAAAGTTGGAACGAACCCTACGGTTCGTGACAAAACCGCGTG
>Ga0306901_1000959_pt1 | contig 10166 bp, 6 predicted proteins | sample AntRauMFilla3767_FD_190431 | JGI IMG/M metagenome (GOLD analysis project Ga0306901, IMG submission 190431) | Saline lake microbial communities from Rauer Islands, Antarctica - Metagenome Filla 3 #767 (v2) (version 2) | ecosystem: Environmental > Aquatic > Non-marine Saline and Alkaline > Saline ...
TCGGCCTGGCGCAGCTGGTCATTGACCGCCTGAATCGAGACGCTGCCCTCGTCCCATATCACATAGTTGGAGGTGCCGCTGCCCCCGTCGCGGCTGTCGGCATCGAGGTAGCGAAGACCCGGTACGCCTAGTCGATTGAGCCACTGTGAATCCATCCGTGCCGCGCCGCGCGGGCCGGCATGGGGGTTGGCGAAGAAGTTGCGCGAGTAGAACTGACCGCCGGTCAATTCGTCAGGCGAAACCTGTATCTCGCGCGCCATGCTCTCCCAGGTATCGCGACCGATCCTCTCCTGCACCGCCTCGGGCTGCTGCTCCCAGCCACCGTCCCAGAACAACAGGTCGGCGTCATCGGGGATCTCGACCTCGTAGAGCGCACCGGCATTCTCCCGGTTGAGGTCCTGACCGCGCACCGGCTCCAGTAGGCCGATGGCCTCACCGTAGATGCGCTCGATCATGCCGCGCCCGCGGGAAGTCAGCTTCTCGAGCATCTCGTCGCGGCGGGCCTCCAGCACGCTGATGGCGCCATCCACGGTATCACTCTGCTGGACAGCGATCGTCAGTTCCAGCTGGGCGCGGTCGCTCAGTTCCCGATAGCCAGACAGGTCGCTGATCTGGCGGCCATCCACGCGCACCTGACCATCGGCGGCAGACAGCTCGTCACGGTAATACTCGGCGATCTCGCGCTGGCTGGCGAAGTACAAACCCCAGCCGTAGGCCTGGGCGCCCTCGCCGGTGCCGATGGCCTCAAGCGAGAAGCGGTCAAACTGGTGAGGCGTGCCGTGGAAGGCGGGCTGATCCAGCGTCGTCGCGCTCTCGCCGTCGGTCGCCTGCTCGGTCTGCTCGCCGCGCAGCAGTGCCTTGACCGCCTCGTTGTCCATGGCGTCGATGTCAACGCCAAGCTCGCCGAGGTAGTCACCTAGCTGCTCCAGAGTCTCGCGCAGCTGCTGCACCTGGGTGTCGCCGTCGAGCATCGAGAACACCGGGCCGTCGCGCAGCTCGCGGTCGATGGCATCGAACAGCTCGTTCTGCGTCACGTTGTCGCGGTCGAAGCCCTGCAGGTAACCTGCCTCGGCGACGGCCTGGGCGGCGTCGTCCAGGTCCATTCCGTCATCACGGGCGATGGCGCGCTGAAAGGCGCGGCGATTGGTGTCCACGTCCCGCGCAGCCAGCTCGCCGCCCTCATCGCGGATGCCTCGCTCGCGCAGGAAGTCCATCAGGCTGGGGCCGAAGGCGTCACGCTGGGTCGGCATGTCGCCGGCGCGCAGGCGGTCGATGATCGGGTCGAGGTCGGTGTCGAGGTTGCCACCGGCACGGCGCAGCACCTCGGGCAGCGGGCGGGTGACGCTGATGTTGTACTGCTGGAACAGCTCGGCGGGGTCGCGACCGGTGCGCTCGCCCAGCGAGCGGAACACGGCCTGGGTGATGCGCGCCTCCTGGTTGGCGGTGGAACGGTCACGCCCGGCGGCGAGGAGCTGGCCCATCACGTCGTCATAAACGGCGACGCTGGGATCAGGCTGGCTGCTCTCGGCCAAGTAGTCGCTGACCTGCTGAGGGGCGTTATCCAGCCACTCCTGGGCCTCGCGGGCGGTCATGTCGCCCGGTCGGAATCGGCTGTTCTGCGACAGGAACTCGTGGAACTCGCCGCCGGCGAGCTTCTCGGCGTAGGCCTCCACCGGGATCACCACGTCGCCGCCGGTGGCCATGGCCTCGGCATAGCCGTCATAGTTGCCGGTCACCTCGTTGGCGACCTCGGCGGGGTCCAGCTGCTGGGACTGGAACAATTCGTTCCAGCGTTCCACCGGGATCTGCACGTTCTGGATCGGGCCATCCTTGCGCAGTTTCTCGACCACCTCACGGTACTTCTTGGGCAGCCGTTCGCGTAGCTTGGAGGCACGCGCCCCTTCGCCCAACGCTTCCATGGCCTCGCTGGTCTGGCGAGCGCGCCGCGCGCGACCGTAATCCATGGCGAAGCTGGACACTGGGCCGGGGGCGGAGAGCAGGGCCATGCCCTGAGCGGCCAGGGTGAACGTCTCGGTCAGTCGCTCCTGCGCTTCCTCGGCGGTAATGCCATCGAAGTCGCCAGGATCCCACGCCTTGGCCAGTTCGCCGCCGATGATGGCCACGCCCTCCTGCATCACCTCGGTCATGGTCTCGGTGCCCCAGGCGGCGCCGTAGCGCTTGGCCAGGTCGCCGAAGGCCTGGCGCACGGTGGGGTTTTGCAGCGCGGCCTTCATGGTGTCGCGGGAGAAGGCGCCGAGCAGGGCCTCGCCACCCGGAAATGTCTTGACGATGGAGCCAAAGCCCAGTGACTCAAGCCCGGCGCCGATGCCACCGGTGATGGCAGCGGCCACGGCAGCGGTATCGCGGTCGATGGGGTTGCCCTCGGCGTCGCGGAACTTGCTGAACTCGGCGAAGGCGGCCCCGGTCTCCTGCTGGTAGGCGTACTGGGCAAAGCCAGCTGACCCACCGACGGAAAGCCCGGTCAACGTTGCGGCGGGAACAGTGAACAGCTCCTCAGGCGTGGCGATCTGTGGCCCTGCCTGGCCCATCGCTGCCGCCGTGGCGCCGGCACCGATGGCCGATGGGATCCCGGTCTCGGCGCCTGCCTGGACGCCGCCGATCAGCGACGGCGCGATCTCGCTGGCTGCCGCCACCATGTCGGTGAAGGTGCCGCGCCCGTCCACCTCGGGCACCTGGCCAAGCTGCTGATCCAACTCGGCAAGACGCGCCTGATCTGCAGGGCTCAGCCCGCCGCTCATCATCTGGTAGTAGAGCTGGTTGCGCTCCTCACCCTTCAGCCCTTTGCGGTAGTTGGCGGCCGGCGCCTCGAGGAACCACTCCAGGGTGCCCATGTCGCGGAAGCGCTCGGATTCGTTGGTTCGCTGCAGGCTAGCAAAGGCGGCATCACGGCGCTTAAGCGACTCTGGCGACTCACCGTTATGGGTTAGTGCCGTTGTGAATCGCGGGAACTGCGCCTGAAACTCCTGGAGATCAATCTCTTCGGCGTTCAGCGCGTCCTGAAGGCGGCGCGGATCAAGCCCGAAGTCCTCGGGACGCCGCCCGGTGCTTCCCTCTACCTGGAAGCGAAGCTCTCTATCGTCCAGCCCCTGGAGCCCCGACAGCGTACGCTCTAGCAACTGCAGGCTCTCGAGGTCATCATGGGCGAGCGCCGCGGTCTCGGGGTCCTCCATGGCGCCGGCGAGCTTGGGGAACTCCTGACGAAAGCGCTTGGGGTCGAAGTCCTTGGCGGCGGCGCGCGCGCGCACGGTCTCGAGGTTGCGCTGGATCAGCTCGGCGGGAAGGCCCGTCTTGCCCTGTAGGCTGAATACCTCGGCGCGCAAATCAGGATTCTGCTTGCGCGCCTGCTGCATAGAGGCCTTGAGCTTGCCGTCGCCCGCCTCGCCCGTCGCCCACTTCTGGAAGTCGGTGCTGGGGCGCGGGGTGATCTCGTCCATGCTGCCGGCCATGGCGCTCTCGGCGGTGTCACCGAGCTGCGTGTCCTGGGTGGGGCTCTCGTACCATTCCTGAATGCTCATTCACTGGCCTCGGATGATCTGCTGGAAGCGCTCGCGGTTGCCCAGGCTGTACTGGGCATAGGCCTTCTGTACGGTGTCGTTGTCGGCCACCCGGCCGTTGCCGGTGATCAGGTTGCGGATGAAGCCGGCGTCGTCGTCGGGGATGTCGTCGATCGGCACGTAGGCGTCGCCGAGCTCGTCCTCCTCGAGTGCCCAGCCGTAGGTCTCGCTGCCGCGGCCGAAGAGGCTGTCGTCGAGCAGGATGGTCTCGGTGAGCATCTCGTCGAGCACTTCCTGCTGCTCGTTGCCGGTGAGCCTGCGGCCCACCTGGCGCTCGGCGGCCTCGATGCGGCTGGCCCCCTCCTGCTGGAAGCGGGCGAACTTGAGCGACTCCTCCTCGCTGAAGCCCGCGGGCGTCTCGTCGGCGGGGATGATGCCCGACTGCATGGCGGCGTTCTTGACGCGCTGGTTGAAGGTCAGGGTGGCGCTGGTGTCGATGTCGTCGCCGACGCCCTTGGCGTCACTGATCAGGTTGACGGCCTTCTCGTAGTGGCTGTCATCCAGCACCGGGCGCAGGGCGGTATAGGGGTCGTCGATCTGGGCCAGCTCCTCGCGGCTCATCGTGCTTATCTCTGTCCAGCGGCCCCAGTCCATGGTCGGCTCGGCGCCGGCCAGGGTCTTGCTGCGGGTTTTCAGGGCCTTGATCTGGTCGGCGGTGAGGTTATCCACAGCGCGCGGCGGCAGGTCGTGGAAGCTGGTGCCGCCCTCCACCTCGAGCTGCACGGCCTCGAAGAGCTCGGCCTGCTGCTGGTCCTGCTGCTTCCATATCGCGTCGAGGCGCTCGTTGGCCACCTCTCTTACCTCGGGCGGTAGGCCGTTGAGGGCGGCCATCTGCTGAGAGCGGGTCAGCGGTTCGGTCGCGCTGCCCCGCGCCACGGTGCGCACATAGCCCTGGGTCTGGGCGAAGGGGATCTTCTGCACGAACGCCTCGCGGCTGATCGAGCCATCCCGCGGGTCGCCGTACTTGTCGAGCCAGGCATCCACGTTGCCCGGCCCGGCGTTGTAGGCGGCAGCGGCAAGCATCGGGTCGCCATACTTATCGACCTGCGCATCAAAGTAGGCCCGCCCCAACGCCTGGTTGTACTCGGCATCGTTGCGGTAACGCTCCTCGTCCCACTCAAGCCCCGCCATTCGCGCGGCCTCGGGGGCGGTATCCGGCATTACCTGGGCGATGCCCACGGCGCCGGCGCTGGAGGTCAGCGGCTCGCCGTTGCTGTCGAACTGATTGCCGCCGCTCTCCTGCTGGACCATGCGCGACCACACACCATCGGCACCCACCCCAACGCCGCCGGTCAGCCCGGCCACCACACGGTCGGCGGTGTGGCGGGTACGGGTCTCACGCATCACCTTGTCGTAGGCGGTGCGGTCGGCGGGCGTCATTTCTGGCCCATGCTGGGCGTAGTAGCGGACGGCGGCGGCTGGATCGTTGGCGGCCATGCGGTCGATCACCGCGCCGTGAGTGGTGCTCTCGGCCTTGCGCACCTCTAGTCGGGTCTTCTCCGGGCTCCAGCCCATGTCGGCGGCGCGGGCCATGATGGTGCCGCGCTGGCGGCCCAGCTCGATCTTCAGGCGCACGGGGTCGTTGTAGTAGTTGGCGGCGGTCACCTGGGAGCCGGCGATCAGGCTGTCGGCCTGCTGTTGCTCGTAGGTACCGATCTCGCTGGCCACGTGGCGCTGCAGGGTGCGGTCCATCTGCTGGCGGCGCTGGGCCACCAGCTTGTCGAAGGCGGCCACCTGGCGGCCGTTGAGGTTCGATCGGATCTCGGTGGCGCGGTCGTCGAACTCGCTCATCACCCGCTCGGGCACGTCGAAGGCGTTCTTGCCGCGCGCATTAAGGGCCCCCGCCTCGGGGTCATAGAGGGCGGTGTTCTCGAACTCGGTCAGCGCGGTGTCGGCCTCCATCACCTGGGCGGTGTCGGCGCGCTCGCGCGCCTTGAGCGCCATGTCGGTGACCTGATTGGCGGCCCCGGTCAGGTCCGGGCCGAAGGTGCCCTGGGGCGTGGCGGGGTTGATGTCGCTGAAGCCGGTGCTGGGCAGGCCGCGGCTCTGTTGCCGCTGGTCCGTCATGCGGGGAATGCGTGCCATGGTCGCGCCTTATCCGTAGAGGTTGCCGGGAGAACCGCCTGAAAAGGTCGGGCGCGGGCGTCCACCACCCATTCCGAGGCTGGCCGCCTGGGCGCCAGTGGTCAGCAGGGTGCCGAAGGCCTTGTTCTTGCCGGCTGCGCGAGCGTTGCGGCCGCTGGCTCGTGTCGAGCGAGCGCCATAGCGCGTATTAGTGGCCTGGAAGTCGTAGCCGTAGGCCTCGCGGGCGGCGTTGTTCTCGACCACCTGGGCGTCGTACTCGCCGAGCGTCGCCGTCTCGGCGAACAGGTCCAGGCTGGTACCCGAAGAAATGTCGAGCCCGTTGCCGGCCAGCTCTGTCGCCTGGCGAGCTCCCATGCGCCGCGCCTTGTCGCGCTGCTGCTCGGCGGCCACCACGCCACGCGCGCGCGTATCAGACGCCTGGTGCTGCTGCATGTCGGCATTGCGCTCCTGCATCTTGGCGTTCTGCTCGGCCACGGCCTCCTGATACTTGCCTTGCTCATTGGCCTGGTAGGCGCTTAGCGCACCGGACACGGCCGTAAAGGCGAGGGCAATGGTGTTCGGCTCACACATGGGGTCGCATCTCGAAGTGGTGGAACGGCAAGCCCATCACCCCATGGGGCTCCGGGTCGTGGAGAGTAAATCCCAGCCAGCGCAGCCAGCGGATCGCCTTGGTGTTGCGGGCATCCACGTAGTTGTGCAGATAGGTGAAGCCGCGGCTCATGTCGGCGATGGCCGGCCGGCAATGGCGTAGGAAGGTGACTTGGTGGCGCTCGATCAAGGGCGTGGCCAGCATCCAGGCATAGCCCGAGCCAGTGAGCCGTGATTGAGGCGCCACGCCGAAGATGCAGGCGATCTCGCCATCGGCAAGCCCCGCCCAGGCGTGGGCACTGGCCATCACACCATTGCGCAGGCTATCAAGCGGACGGCTCATGCTCGCCGCCCATATTTCGTCCCGATCGGCCTGGCGCATGTTCGGGGCCATGGCCTCGGCGTGCGCGAGGGTGGCGGGAACGATCTCAGCCCTTACCGCCAAGTTGCACCTCCGGGATGATCGAGAGAATGGTCAACGGCAGCGGGTCGGCCTGGCGCACGAAGACGCGCCCGTCCTGGTCCCAGCCGGTGGGGATGGCCAGCCGCGTGTAGCCGGTCAGCAGGCTGGTGGACTCGGCCCAATCCTCATCGTCGCGCTGCTTGAGCTCGATCAAATTGTTCTCGACCGCGAAGTCGTTGCGGTCACGCCCGACGAACACGCCCCGCGAGCGGTGCAGCACCAGGCCCACCGCCGGCACGTTCTTGACGTTGCCGCGCAGGTTGTCGCCGCTCTTGGTGGTCTGGTTGATCGGCAGGGTCTCGAGGTCGCTCTCGATCGGCAGGCCGACGTGGGCCACCGCGGCCTGGGTCGCCAGGGTGATGCTGCCACTGACCACGGTCGCCGAGGGAGCGGCGTTGCCATCGGCGGCGATGCTCACCGTCTCGCCCTCGAGGTGATCGAGCCCCGAGAGCGTAGTGGCCATCAGCGCCCAGTCGGCGGTTGCGGTGTCGTGCAGCGCCTCGGGCACCAGGCGCACCGGCTCGACGCTGACCACGGTGTCGCTGGTGAAGGCGGTCACCTCCACGTCGGCGAAGGTGTCGCCGCTGGTCAGCCGGAAGCGTCGGCCGACCACACCAGCCGTGAAGGTCGCCACGCTGGACGTTAAGACCAAGGTCTCGTCGGTTTTCCACTCGGTACCGCCGGAGAGCGTCAGCGTGGTGGCTGTGGTGTTTCGCCCGTCATAGGTCAGGCCGGCATCGACACCAAAATAGTCTTCCAGATCGTCAAACTCTCGGCTTTCCAGGCGCTCGATGTAGCGCACCGTCGATCCATTGATGGCGCGATTGACCACGGCATAGAGCGCATCTTCCGCGCCCTCGCTGACGCTGGCCACGCTCTCGAAGGTGCCGCCCGCGCTGTCATGGCGCGCCCAGGCCACCACCTGCTGCTCGCGCACGTAGGTCATGGAGAGCAGGGCGCCGTCGCTGCGCACCGCCCAGACCAGGCTGTTGGGCTCCTGGCTGTAGGCCCAGTCGTCCAAGGTAAAGCCGCGAAACAGGTGATTGGAGAACACGGTCAGGTCGTCGCCGGCGTAGCCGTCCAGCTCGAAGCTATAGGTCAGGTCGCGGACGATGGTGCCGCGCGCCTGGACGTAGAGCGCACTGGAGCCGATCAGCAGCGGAGGAAGGTGCGAGGTGCCGCGATAGCCCTGGACGCTGGCCTCCACGGTGTCCGGGGCCAGGCCCTTGTCGCCACTGGCGATCTGCCACTCGGCGCCACTGGTCAGCGCGAGCAGTGCGCCCAGCGGCACCAGGTGGCGGATCTCGTTGACCTGGCGGCTGGCCAGGGTAAAGGAAATGGCGTCGTCGGCCTCTAGTGGCAGGTTCGTCTCGAAGCCGTCGAAAATGCCGGTCTCGCTCATCCAGAAGGTTTGCGGCTGGGCGATGGAGCCGCCCAGCACCAGGCGCTGCTGGTAGTAGGTCGCTGTGCCCGGGTAGCCGCGCACGCCGTCCCAGGCGGCCAGGCTCCAGCGGTAGGTGTTTCCGCTGACCACGGTGTCGGGCAGGCGCTTGGCCACGGTCCCGGTGACGGTGGTCGAATTGGTAAAGCCGGTGATCTCGACCACGCCCACGCCGCTGTGCAGGTACTTCCATTTGACGCCGAGCGTGTCGGTGATGCCCTGCACGGTGGCCTGGGGGCCGTCCCACTGCTCGCCCTCGGTGTGTGCCGGGGTGTTGTCGCCGGTCAGGGTGTTGCTGGCGGTCGCCGAGAGCTCGGTGGCCTCATAGACGCGCTCGTCCACGTAGCGCTTGTCGCCCACCGTGACGTCGGCGCGGTTCTGCCAGGCACTGACCTCGCCCATGTCCACCTGGCGCAGCTGCACCAGGGTGCCGACGTGTTCGCTCGAGAAAATGCCGCTCGAGGCGGTCAGGGTCACGCTGCCGGTCACCGCATTGGCGCTGACGGTGATCGACTCATCGACGTTCTGGTCGCGGAAGGGGCCAAGCTGCGGCTTATAGGTCGCCAATGAAAAGCTGGTGGCGCTGGTGCGCGACAGCTCACGCGGCGCGTACTCGGGGTGCAGCAGGGTCAGCACATCAGCCGACTGTACCGTCTTGATCAGCGACAGGTCCGCCTCAGCCCAGGGCGTAGCGACCTCCACCGGACTACCACCATCCATCACCGGCGCGCCATCCTTGTGGAAGCGTGCATAACCGTCACCCATCTCGATGATGTACGTCTGCTCGGTGTTGAACGTGAACTCCAACAAACGACATTTTTTGTCGGCATGCTTCGCCGCTGCCACGAAACGCAGCCCAGGGCGCGTCGCGACGCCGCCATAGGGCAGCACGATGAAATTTCGGCAGGTGCGCAAGCTGATCGCATAGCGTGCCAGATCCACACGTCCCTGAAGGCTTGGCGCCAGCTCGCCACCCGCAAAGGAGGGTTGCAGCAGGCTCGCCATCAGGCACCCCCGAAGCGGTCACGCACCCACTCGGCGTCGGGCGCCTCGGGTTCGTGGCTCTCGTTGAGGTTGGCGGCCATCGCCTCGCTCAGCGCTAGCCTCGCCTTGTTGGCTAGATAGTCGGTGATCTTTGGCTGATTCACCATTGGCATGGCGATGTTGGTCGCCAGGGTCAGCTCCAGGGTCGTCGCGAAGTCGGCGGGGAAGAGGTTGGGATCCTCTACCCGGGCGGTGTAGAGCGCCTCGGCCTGGGCGACGTTGGAGAGGATCAGCCGGCCGCCCTCGCCGTCGCTGGCGATGCGGAAGGGGGCCATGTCCAGGCCATCGAGCTCGGTACCCGGCTGGTAGTCGCCCGACGCGAACACCCGATGCAGGTCCACGCAGTCGGTGGGGTAGCGGTAGCGGTAGGCCCAGCCGCCGGGCGGGTCGCCCATGTCGGCCAGCACCACGCGGCGCTGGGCGAAGTTCCAGGCGAAGGTGCGCAGTAGCTGGTCACGGCTGGCCACGTACCAGCGCGAGCAGACCCGGGCCTCCTTGGACTTCTCGCCCAGGCTGGCGATGGCCTGGTCGGTGCCGGTGTGGGAGAGGGCCCGGTTGCAGATGTCGATGACGCTGGGCATGGCGCACCTCTAGAAATAGGGAAGGGGCCCGCAGGCCCCTTGGGTGTTGCGTTAGGCGATCACTCGCCGGTCTTCTCGGCCTTATCGGCAGCCGCCTTATCGGCGTCTTCCTCCTCCGGGTCGTTATTTCCCGGCTTACCGGCCTCGTGCTTCTGCATCCAGCTGGGAAAATAGGCGACCTTCTTGCCCTTCACCGTCTTGCTGGTGGGGCCGTCGTAGTCGAAGGCCTCGCCGGCCTCGCGCTGACGGTTGGCCGGCCAGGTGCCCTTTTTGATGGCTTTAACCTTCATGGGAACTCCTTATCCTTAGTGGCCGTGTTGGTGGCCAGCGACCACGACAGCGGTGACGGTGCCGGCGGTGGCGTTGGTGCCGCCCACGGTATAGTTCAC
>Ga0306901_1000970_pt1 | contig 10087 bp, 10 predicted proteins | sample AntRauMFilla3767_FD_190431 | JGI IMG/M metagenome (GOLD analysis project Ga0306901, IMG submission 190431) | Saline lake microbial communities from Rauer Islands, Antarctica - Metagenome Filla 3 #767 (v2) (version 2) | ecosystem: Environmental > Aquatic > Non-marine Saline and Alkaline > Saline ...
CTCCGTAGACTCCACTAACAAACACATCGTCTTCATTTTTTACTAGAATATCGTCTCGAACAAAAGTTGCTAGCCCATAATGATTTTCAATGCTTGGCCGAAAATAACCAGTATAATTATCAAGAATTACTTCTGTTTCCTGAAAAAACTTAACATTGTCATGAGGCCAGTTCTCACTTTTCGCTGCCGCATTATGATTCACTTCCTGCAAACAAAATACATCAATCTTATTTTTATATTTTTCAAAAAAGTCAGCGAGTTGCTTTTCTTTTCGCCCACCCCAGACATTTAAGGTAAGTAATTTCATTTGCCTATTTTACATTTTTACTACCACCTTCCCCTGAGCGTGACGGGTTTCCGTCTTCTCGAGTGCGTCGAGCGCGACCTCAAAATCATACATTTTCTCAATGGTAAGCTGAATTTCCTGCTTGGCGACCTGGTCTAGCAAACGAGTCATTTCTCCCTTAGATTCGCTGTGGTGCTCTATTTGCTTTACAGTAATATTGCGCTCAGGTGTAATCTGGTCGTTATCACCCGAGACTGTTATCAGCCGACCACTATTTTCTACTGCTTTTATACTGTCCGCTCCGGTACCAGGCTGGATCGCTAGCGCAGCCTGTACTCCGCCGCCCGACCACTCTTTGATTTGAGCCGGCCAATCTGAGTCATGGTAATCAACCGTCTTTTTAGCACCAAGCGATTGCATATATTGATGGTTTTTCTTGGAGGCAGAAGCTGAAACCTGAACACCTGCTAAGTCGGCTAATTGGATCACCAAACTACCAATAGCTCCCGACGCTCCAGCGATGAAAACTTTGTCACCGGCCATCAACTCAAGCGCAGCCATCGAAGCAAGAGCTGTCTTCCCGGCAATCGGTAACGCCGCCCCTTCCGCAAAGGTTAACTCTTCCGGCAGCGGTAGCAAGGCCTCTGCTTTAGCGGCGGCGTATTCTGCCCAGGCACCACCCTGCGCTTGCAAGGCGGTAGTAAAGATCACTCGATCGCCGACCACATAGTCACTCACCTCACTGCCCAACTTCACAATAGTGCCGGCCCCTTCGGAGCCAATCACGTGAGGAAATTCAACGTCTTGCGGAATAAAATATCGATCATGGATTCCCACTCCAAACGCTTCTGTCTTTATGAGCACTTCATTGGCTTCGATGTCGTAAATCGATACCTCAGAAAGTACCACTTCTTGATTCTCGGCATTTGTACGTACGTAAGCTTTCATATTTTTACTATAGCAAAAAACCACCTACAAGGCGATTTTTCCAACCAAGGAAAGCTGTTGTAATAATGAGCTGAGCGCAGTTAGTTTGATAAATCCAGCCTTACATCTCACCAATAACTGCAAAGTTAACCGGCTCAAGTCGACACGAATTTTCGCTAATTAGAGAATATACTAGATAAGCTTCAGGACCTCCCACCACCCCTCTATGTATGCTCCCCGCTCGTTTTGATACTGCAGATAGTAGGCATGTTCCCAGACGTCGAGGCCAATCAGCGGAGTGTCGCCAGTCAAGTGCGGCGAGTCCTGATTGGCAGTGGAGTAGACCTGCAGATCACCGCTTTGATCGCGCACCAACCAGGCCCAGCCGCTTCCGAAGCGATCGGCGGCAACCTCAGAAAACTCGGCCTTGAAGACCTCGAGGGATCCAAAGGCCTCCTCTATTTCAGTCACCAGCTCCTCGTCAACCTCTTTTTCCGGCCCCATAATCTCGAAGAACAGTTGGTGGTTGAGGAACCCGCCGCCATTTTGCCGGATTGCCGTCCGGTCCTCCTCAGAGACCTCCAGCTCCTGGAGATTCTCGAGTAGTTCTTCAACCGGCGTGCCGGCCAGCTCCGGATAATTAGCCACGGCAGCATTAAGCTTTTTAGTGTAGCCGGCGTGATGCTTATCGTGGTGGATCTGCATCGTCTCCTCATCAATCACCGGCTCGAGGGCATCGTATAAATATGGCAGCTCCGGTAGTTCATAAGACATAAGCGGTTTTATTAGCCGAGTAAGTTAGCTCTATTATACGCTGATTAGCCCAGCAGTAAAACCCGTCAGCTGGTGGGTTTTACTGCTGGAGCTTTCACAGTATTTTCTTTTTTACGACTGCTAATTAGATTCTTTCCAATCAGCTTCACCAGACTCGTCGCCATCGCTCACTTTAGTTGGATCGATATGTGCGCCTGTACCGGCGGCCACCATCTTCGGATGAGCGACCGGGCCACGATACTTTGCGCCGCCAAAGCCGAGGATTGGCCAGAAAACAAAAGGTAACGTAGCCAGGCCGATCGTAAAACCGAGCCCTTTACCAAAGGAGCGGGCAATGTCGTAAAGAAGCACGCCCTGCACCAGAATAATAATGTTAAAGATGAGAAAAGTGAGAATAAAGGACGCAATAGCCAGAGCGCCGAGAGTGGCTCCGGCAGCTGAGTTATTAAGAGCCGCCTCCAAGCCTGCCGGCGTTGTTTGGGCTGAGGCGATACTTGTAACCGCACTGACAAGACTCGGCACTACCGGCAGGAAAAAGATAAGCGTCCACCAGCCGGAATGACCACTGAGGCGAAACATGATGTAGTAGTTATAAAACGGGATCAAGGCCTTCCAGCCGGACTCGCCGGCCTTCTTGAAGACCATCCACATTCCGGCAATTATTGCCACTATCACAGCTAAGGCCAGAAAACTAGTGGTAATTAGTAAGGCATTCATTATATAAATCTAATTAGCGGTTAGTATCTTTAAAATAGCACAGATACCACGCTTGTATAACTAGCAAGTCAGGCAATAAAAAAGACCCGCCGGGTGGCAGGCCTTTACATGGGTGAAAGGCTAGTGAGGACGAAGAAAGGGAAACCGCTGGTGAGCTACCTGGTCAATGCTGTCAATCTCTGCCTTAATCAGTGGCATATCATCGTAAAGACTCATTTTCGAGCGCAGTTCATCATCATGCCAGGCATTAATCTCGGCATTACTTTTGTGACTAATCCGGTCAAGATCGAGCGGGTCATAGTGATCACTCGAAGCGGTGGTTTCTGGGGTGGCTTTATTGTCAGTGGTGGCCGGGTCTGGTTGATAGGAACGTAGGTGATATAAGTACAACGCTGCGAAGAAAATGATAAGCAGTAGCGCAATCAGTAATCGCGTTGTTTTCTCAGTCATAAGAATGAATTTTAGGATTGATTGTAAGGAATTATCTGGCTATAAATATACACCGATATTTACATGTGTCAATAAAAGTCCGGATTTTGGATTTGGAAGTAAAAATTAGTATATTTACGAGAAAACTGAATTTTCGCGACCTCTTTCTGGTTCGATTCCGGAACGTCCATCCATACTATAAAAACCCACCCCGAAGGGCAGGTTTTTATAGTAAGTGGGTGCCTACCCGGAATCGAACCGGGGCCGTAGCCTCCACAAGGCCATGTGCTAACCGCTACACCATAGGCACCATGATCGCGCTAGAAACATTGTAGCGGAAAAGTGCTTTGAATGTAAGGGCCTCACAGCAAATATTGGCTTTTAAATTAAAAAACCGTACCAGTATATGTACCGGTACGGTTTATAAATTAGGATGTTATTTTTGAGCTAAATAAATTAGCTATTTTTACGCATGCGCAAAATTTTTGCTTCTGGCCAGTACTGCTCTCTAATATTACCAACCAGAAACAGAGAGCCGGTGGCAAGAACCAGCGCATCGTCGAGCTTCTCCGCCCGCACTTTAGCTTTCTCAAAAGCTACTTGTGGCTCGAGATGAAATGAACTTTTTGAAAATCCATTTTTGATCAATTCTCGATTAATTTCCTTTGGACTTGCTGTTTTTAACCCTTCTACTATCGGTGATGTGATGAAAACTTCATCAACCTGAGAAGGAAGTTCTGAAACCATGCCGCGTACATCTTTTCTCTTGATCAGACCAAACACTAATATGATTGGCTTGTCAGGGTAGAGTTTGGTAACTGTGCGCGAAAGTGCTTCGATTTTAGGCGGATTATGAGCCGCATCAAGAATAACCAGCGGATCATCTAAAACAATCTCAAATCGACCAGGGATGCAGGTTTTTTCTATCGCTCTAGCAGCTGATTCTACATTAATATTAGCGGCTGATTCATTCGATAGAATTTTAAAGACCGCCTTGGCAGTGTCACGATTTGTATCGTAATAACTACCTTCTCCAGAAGAGGTTGAGACAAAAGACATCTGAGCATCTTTCTTTTCTGCCTCAGTTTCCAGTACTGCCTTTAATTCAGGGGCCTCGACCCCACAGACTACCGGGGTATCAGGCTTGATAATGCCGGCTTGATGCCAAGCAACATCACTAAGCTCTGGGCCCAGACGCTGGAGGTGGTCATTCGATACATTAGTAACCACCGAAACTTCCGGTTTGATAATGTTTGTCTTGTCAAACCGACCACCAGAACCAACTTCTATCACAGCCCAGTCCACAGCCGCTTTCTGTATGAGCACGAACGCAGTGGCTGCTTTTACCTCAAGGTAGGTAGGAAGACCGTATGGAGACTCTTCGTAAAGAGTCTCGGCAGCTTCGACAACTTTATTGAAGGCTTTTACATAATCACCAGGATCTACGAGCTGACCATTAGCAGCAACCTCTTCAAGTGGTGTAGTGATAAACGGATTTGTGTACAGAGCAGTGGAGTGACCACTGGCACGTAATCCGTCGTAGATCATATGCGCAACGGAGCCTTTACCACTGGTACCACCCACGTGAACAAACTTCGTCTCATTTTGAGGATTTCCCAGGATTTTCATCAATGCTTTCATTCGCACAAACCCAAAGCGCATGGCTGGTAAGGTTTCCGTAATTTGAGGCCTCCAGTTACTTCTCTGCAAAAAAGAGAAAAGTAACTTTTTGGCTCTCTGGTACTGCTTATTATTGTCAGATACTGTTAGTTGATTTTCCATAACAAGTAGTTTCTATTTGAAATTACAATTCTGTATTAAAAGTAAAGTATTATGTCCCACTTGTCAATAAATACTTTGTAGCCAGCCAAGGCTCGAGATGATAACCTAAAATTGACGCATTATGGCCAGCAAAAAAATCTTACAATTAATCCAAGTAGAGGAAAAGCGCCAGGAAGAAACTATCGATCTTATCGCCTCTGAAAATTACGTCTCAAAAGCGGTGCGTGAAGCGCTCGGCTCAGTGTTTGTTAATAAATACGCCGAAGGCTACCCAAACGCTCGCTACTACCGCGGTAATCAGTTTGCAGACGAGCTTGAAAACGCGGTAAAAAAGCAAGCCCTCGAGCTTTTTGAAGCCGGCCCAGACTGGCAGGTAAATGTGCAGGCGTACTCAGGAACGCCGGCCAATTTAGCTGTCTATCACGCGCTAATTCCGATCGGCGGTACCATCATGGGAATGAAGCTTTCTATGGGTGGCCACCTGAGCCACGGTCACAGCGTATCCGTAAGCGGAAAATTGTGGGAGCAAGTAAGCTACGGAGTAGACAAAGAAACCCAGCGGCTCGACTACAAAAAAATACACTCGCTGGCAGAATCAGCATCGCCTGATATCATCGTTGCAGGAGCAAGCGCGTATTCACGCCAAATTGATTTTAGTGCCTTCCGAGAAATTGCTGATAAGACAAGCAGCTTACTTTTAGTCGACATGAGCCATATCGCTGGGTTAGTGGCGGCGGGTCTGCATCCATCACCGTTTCCCCACGCCGATATTATCATGACCACCACGCACAAAACCTTGCGCGGTCCGCGGGCTGCCCTTATTTTCAGCCGAGAAACTTTCGCCAAAAAGATAGACAAAGCGGTATTCCCTGGCCTACAAGGTGGTCCGCATCTCAATCAAATCGCCGCCGTCGGACAGGCGCTCGAGGAAGCAAAACAAGATGATTTCACCGAGTATGCCGAGCAAGTTTTAAAAAATGCTGATACGTTAGCGAGCGCTCTGGCAGAAGACGACTGGCGAATTGTATCTGGCGGCACCGATAACCATCTATTGCTTGTGGACACTCTCTCAAAAAATGTTAGCGGCAAGCGGGCCGCCCAATTGCTAGAGAAGGTTGGAATTGTCACAAATAAAAACAGTTTGCCGTATGACAAGCGGCCACCGACAGATCCGTCCGGAATCCGGCTTGGCACCCCCGCCGTTACCACCCGCGGCATGAAAGAGGCCGAGATGATTGAAACAGCCGAAATAATTACCGCTGTTTTAGGTGGAAGCGACACGAATGCCAAAGAGCACGTCGAGAAAATATGTGAAAAATTTCCCGTGTATAACTAAAATATGTTATGAAAATAGCCGGCAACCAGACAGCTGAAACCATTACGGGTGACTTAAAGAAGCGGCCATTGCCAGAGACGTACATCACTGCTTTCGTAATGGAGAACGATAAAAAGTCTTTTGGCTTCGTCAAGCAAAAGAAGAGCGTAGCGGCAAAGCTGGGTATAGAATTTAAGGTCAAGAAAATTACGGCCAACAACAAAACAAGCACCGTAAAAAAGGGCGTTAAAGATGCGGCAGCAAACCCTGAGTGTGGAGGTATTATCGTTCAACTTCCACTGGCCGACCGGCTTAATAAAAACGAAATATGTAACGTGATACCGGCCAAAAAAGACATTGACGTACTCGGCGCTTCTGCCTTGGGTCATTTTTACCAGCAGACAGCGGTTGTTTTGCCGCCGGCAGTAGGTGTCCTTAAAACTCTTCTCGCCGACAGACAATTAGAGATATCTCGGGCGCGGGTAGCTGTGATTGGCGCCGGAGATCTTACCGGCCGACCCATCGCCACCTGGCTTACCGGCCGCTGCCGGGAAATTTTTATTTTAGATAAAGGAAGTGATTTTCAAATTCTTAACCAAGCCGACATCGTTATCTCCGGTACCGGCCAACCAGCTCTTATTAGACCCGAGCAACTCAAGACTGGGGCTGCTTTTATTGATTTTGGCTACGGCAGTGTAAAAACCGCAAGCGGAAGCACGCTGTCTGGTGACCTTAATACTCAAAACGAACTCGAGCTTGAGAAACTATCTTTTTATACCCCAACGCCCGGTGGAACTGGACCGATTCTGGTGGCAGAAATATTTAAGAATTTTTATGCTTTAACCAGTAACTTGGTCGACACATTTTGATAGACAATATTTAAAGTGTGTTAGCGGAAAAGTGCTTTGAATGTAAGGGCTATCCGTGATTATGAGTGGAGGCACCAAAACCAGCGGCAAAATTAACCCGGCGCGCAAGAGCGCTAAGAAGCTTTGAGAGTCGGTTAAGAAAAGCCAGTGTCTCAGCGCTCACAAGCTCACCACCGTCTGCATGATTAGCCTCAACCACTCGGCGTTCAGCTCTACGAGCCACCGCCCAGGCTACATCCAGAAGGGCTGATAGCTCATCACCCCCCGTTAACGAACTTACTGAGGGGTTTGCGGCCGGCAGCGCCGCTTCGCTGTCCTCGATTACGGACTCCATGGCCCGAAGCTTCGCTGGTGTAATCGATGCACCATCCCCACCAAGCTCTGCGCGGACAATCAAGACATCTTTCTGACTGCGCTCAAGTACATCAGCAACCCCGGGACCACCGGGGTAACTCACCACGTCGCGATTGCGCGCCTTTGACCGACATAGCCCAAGATAAGCCTCGAGCTCTTCGGTGGTACCGATCGCCTCGGCGAGCCGGGAGGCCTTCGACATCGTGGCCCCGCTGTGGCTGGTCTTGGTTGTGCCATCATCACCGGCTCCAGTAAAAAGGTTCATGAAAAGATACGTTAGTGGTAAGTATCTAAATTATACAAATTTTTCTGGCTTTGTAAATAGCAAAGCGATCTTTTAACAAGAATTTTCCACGACATACTTTGCCGCAGCAAGTAAATTAGGTGCAGTGTGTGTGTGTTGCCTCGGGAGCTGTAACGTCATCACCTGATGTTTCTACGAGTACCGTCTTGGTACCAGCACTGTCCCCGGCCAGAATATCCGAGCGCCGATCACCGACCATAAAAATTTCGGCGGGATCAAGGTCAAAGTCATCTGCCGCCTTACGTATCATGGTTGGTTTTGGCTTGCCACAGGGGCAGTTGTCGGCCGGAGTATGCGGGCACAGGTACGTCTTTAAAATCTCCACACCGGACGATTCTAGCTTTTTTGTAACCTCCGTGTTTATTTTTTCAAACTCTTCTGGTGTAAGCCGCCCTTCGGAAATACCGGCCTGGTTTGTTATGAAAATAACCGCAAAGTCATTATCAGCGAGATACGTAAGTGCTTCTAGCGTATCCGGAAACAGTTCAATTTTATCAACCGTATCAACGCGATTATCTGAAGGCTCGGCTATTACGGTGCCGTCACGGTCTAGTAGTACTGTATTCATAATTATAATTTTATCATGGCTCAGGATGGTCTGCTGTCAGGCAGGGAGTCGAACCCGCTCACAAATGAGTCGCCAGCACTCAAAACAGAGTCATCATCATGAACAAAGGAGGCTAGACCGTAGTGGTCCTCAGGAAAATTATCATTCTTCCCCTCAGCTTCATAGTTTACCTCCTGTAGACAGAAGATATAAACCTCATTGTTGTGCTGGATGAAAAAATCGTGTAGCTTACTCTCCTTCCTCCCACCCCACACATTTAAAGTAATTAATTTTATGTCTTCAACTATAACAAAAACGTGTTGTGTGTAGCGTGCGGTTTTAAGACTGCTGACCTGCCTGGCCTTGAGAGTCACCGTCTTGGGCTAACCTACTATTGCTATCGTATGTTCTTTTCTCCAGCTCATCCTTCAGCTCTGGTTCAATCTCTTGATAGGCTTCGTATTCGTTTGTACCAGACGTGTGATACAGCGTACTGTCTCGCGCCTCGCGCTCGTTAACCAGTTGTTTCAAAGAAAATTAATTACTTGACTCTTGGTCATTCGATAATTTATCTAATTCTTTTTCGGTCATATCCGCTAAATAGCCGACCTGATCCAAGCGTTCAATTTTTTCCGATTCTTCTTCTGGGGTATACACAAGTCGATCCTGGCGCTCTTTTTCTACCTCATCAGCATACTTCTCTAGCAGCTCAGCCAGCTTATTATCATTGGATCTATTAACAGTTGGTAAGGTTCGACTAATCTCATCAATAATTGCTAAATTCCCGTAGCGATGCTGAAGTGACTCTGTGATTATGTGTGTGTTGTAAAGGTGGTTACCCTCACGAGTGCTGAAGGCGAATTTGTGCAGGTCATCCCTTAGCTGTTGACGCTCGACCTGAAGGTTCTCTTTCAGTCGCATCGCCTCTTTGTAAAGTGCCTCCCAACGATTAGCGAGCACCTCTGTTCGTGTTGGTTCAAGACCGTAGCGCTCTCGTAAATCAGTGATTGTTGCTGCTATTTCTGCTTGTTGGTCGTCAATCTTTTGATAGATCTCTTGACGCTTTTCATCACTTACACCCAAGTCAGCAATATCTTCTTTCAGTTGTTTGGAATACTCGATGTATTGCCTGCGTCGATTTTGAAGTTCTTCAATACGACGCTTCTTTTCTTTTAAGGTATCAAAGTCTTCTTCGAACGTAGATGTGTCTTCAGCACCTTCAGCATCTACAGCATTAGCCTCTTCTTTTTCTTCTTCGGGTTGTGTGGACTTTTTCTCAAAACTAGAAAGTGGGTTGAAATCCATAAATTATATGATTAACGTGGCCTAATTATAGCAAATAAATCTAACTCTTATATTATGACTAATAATTACGGTTTTTAAGGCAGGAGTTTGCAAAATAATATTTATATAAATGATTATATAACAAACTTAGCAACCTTAAGAATAAAAAGCATCGGCTATTACGTGCTCAACTTATGAGTGCGTAATAGCCGATTCACTGGAAAGAAGAGGCGGCGAGCTTGCGAGCGTTGGAAGAAGAAAACCCCGTGAAAAGGGTTTTTCAAGGATATTGTGCCCAGGGCGGGAGAATCTCACATAAACACATTTTCTATTCCCGACCCCAGAACTTTGAAAACCACTCGGTTTTCAACGCTCACTTCGCTCGCTGCTTTCCTCCACGGGAATAGAAAAGATTCGACTCCCAACTTGATACAAGAATAATAAAATAGCTAAACAAAAAACTACTTCCGCGTTCGCTGCCACTCCTTCGTACTCGCTC
>Ga0306901_1000974_pt1 | contig 10037 bp, 5 predicted proteins | sample AntRauMFilla3767_FD_190431 | JGI IMG/M metagenome (GOLD analysis project Ga0306901, IMG submission 190431) | Saline lake microbial communities from Rauer Islands, Antarctica - Metagenome Filla 3 #767 (v2) (version 2) | ecosystem: Environmental > Aquatic > Non-marine Saline and Alkaline > Saline ...
TAAACTGAATGATATACCCAGTGAGTCCGCCAATACAGCACTCCTCGACTGCCAAGTCGAACAACCGGAAGGTCCGGGAAGCATCACCATCGTGAAAAATGATTGTAGCGATGAAGGTGCTGATAATGGCCTTTTAACAGTTCGCATCGAAAACGGTGCTGATTTCGTTAAAATCACCAAGAATGGTGAACTGGTGAAAAACCTTAAACACACCAGAGCTAATCCCGTTAAAAATCAGGAGGAGACCTTCGATGGTGTTCCCTCTGGTAACTTCAAGATTGTGGCTGGCCTGAATGATCAAACCAGCCAAAAAGACGTCACGGTTGAGACCTGCGAAAGCAAACCACCAGAAGGTCCGGGTAATATTGACGCCAATGTCCGCTGCGAGGAAGAAGACGGTACGGTCACTTTTACGGTCGAGAACGGGTTTACTCGCTATCGCTTCCGTAATCTGACTGCAGACGAAACCGTTAAAGCAGAGCAGGACATCAAGTTACGCTTTGAGATCACCTTCCGCGACTTAGCTGACGGTGAGTACCGCTTCATCTCACGTCTTAATGGCCAGAAGAGCACGAAGGACGTGACGATCGGCTGTGACGTGGCGAATAAGCCACCTAAGGCTGACTTCAGCTTTGAGACGAATAATCTTGAGGTTGACTTCACTGATCAAAGTAGTGATTCAGATGGACAAATCGTCCAGTATCAGTGGGAGTTTGGTGACGGTGGAATGTCGAACGAAGAGAATCCATCGTACACCTACGACTCGCCTGGAAGTTACGACGTGACTGAAAAAGTCACTGACGATGATGGCGCGACTGATACGAAGACTCGAACTGTGACGGTCATACGACCAGAAGGTCCGGGTAACATGACAGCGGAGAACATCCGCTGCTCAGACAACGATGGCACCGTGACGATGACTATCGAGAAAGGTGCTAACTTTGTGCGTATTCTTGATCCTGACGACGCTGTGGTTGCCGAGCAAACTGGCTTAACGCCTGTCGCTCAGCAAACCGTTCAATTTACTGGCTTACCTGATGGTGATTTCACCCCGGTAGCCGGCAGAAACAACGGCACAGACCCCGTCAAAGGTGCTGTTTTCACCGTCGATTGTGACGTTGAGACAACCTATCAGGAGTATGCCCAGGAGTTAAACTTCGACTTCCAGCAAGGTAGCTTTACCTCTGGATTTAACGGCAAAGAACGCGATCTCTTGGTTGAGGTTATCGAAGTGATTTACTACAACGATAGTCAGACACCAGAGAATCCACAGCCGGTTGGTGAAGTCACCACTAAGCTGCGGGCGTTGGCTGATAATAGTCAGGCAGAGCAGTTGGCCGCAATTGAATACAGTTGCGCCAATAATACTGTTTTCCAGACACCGACTTTCAGCTTCACGAATGGAACTGAGAACGGCTGGAAAGTCTTGAGCCGACAGAATGATGCCGAGAACTTTGCCTCCATGGTGAAATGTGACATCACGCTGGTCGATAAAGGAAATGATACTGGCTCGGATACGTTCCGGATCAGTAACCCACCTGATGAAATCGCCAAGATAGTGATTGACTGGGACGTTGAAGTTCCGGCCCAAAACGGTGTTGCCCCGAGTGCTCCTAAGATGAGTAGTCAAGAACGAATAACTGCTCAACGATACTTCAAGTATAACGAGTACGGAGAAATGAAAGAAGTATCGAAAGAAGTATTCTTTAATTCCCACTAATTGGGTTCGGATATCTTAACCCACCTGATGAAATCGCCAAGATAGTATTCAGCTGGAAGATTGAAGTATCCGGTAACGCAAAAACAAGTGCAGCAATGAGTCGCCAAGATACCGAGGCTTCCATTGACACTTACTCGGACGGAACTCGAGACCACAGTGATAACAATTAACCTTGTGTCCTTTCATAGGTTCCGTGCTGTCACATCACATGTGACGGTATATGAAAACACAGAGCCCCCGACGACACGATCGTCTGGGGGCTTTTTTATTATCTATTGCCCAAAAGGTAGAGTAACCATTCGTATCGACTCGAGTCGTTGGAGTAATTACTTACTACAAGAGAAAGAATGTATTCGCAGCAACCTGCGCCCTGAGTTCCGCTTCTAGCGGAACAGGAAAGTACTCTTGTGCTGGGAACAGAGCGGCCGGTTACTCCTAGGGTGGAGTAACGTGAGTCAGATATGCTTTGGTATTTTTTAAACCTACTCCCTAAGTTTTTTGGTTGTGAATTAGCATAGGCCGGCGGGACCATATAGACTCCGATAGTCCATTCTATGTAAAGTTAATACTTCTTAAAAATTGTTTCCGCCTACTGAAATCTGCAAAGCATTCCCTGAACTGCCGTCATTTCCTTCAACATTGTTCATAGCAGAAGTACAATTAGAATTAAACTCATTATTTCCAAGCCAAGTTATTCCTAATTTTGGGTTATCTATCTTATTCCAAAAATCACATGGAATTGCGCCGGTCAACTGGTTATCACTGAAATAAAGCGTTTTTAGCTGGAAAAAATCAGGATATCCGTGAAATGGTAGACCACCCGAAAAGTTGTTCCAACCAAGGGATACGATTTGTGTACGCTCAGATAGTTGCAAAAGTTGAGAACCTATGGAGCCAGATAACTCATTACCCACAAGTTCAACAACTTCTATTGCTGGCATATTATTAAATCCATGAAGTGTGCCTGTCAAATTATTCCACGCAAAACCTAATATATGCAATTTAGTGAAGTTTCCATTATTTAAGTAAGAAGGATATTCTCCGCTAAGTTCATTTTTATTAAAATATATAGTACGTAAATTTGTATAATTACTTAAATCAGGTATAGATCCCGTTAAACCTTTTCCGAATGTCTTAGTTGCTACAACCTGAAAATAAGTAAGTTTAGTTAGATTTTCAAGACTTGCAGGTAGTTGACCGCTAAGATTAGAACTTGAAAAATAGAAATGTCTTAACTCAGTTAAATTACCAAATGAACTAGGAAGGCTATAACCCTCAAAATCAAGCTGATTTAAATATATTCCTTTAAGATTACTAAGGTTTCCTAAAGATGAAGGAATAGGCCCTGTAATATCCGGTTGGTCACTTATTTCTAAAAACAAGAGGTTGCTCAGGTTTCCAAATGATGCAGGAATAGTGCCTGAAAATCTGTTTGTTGAGGAGTTATATTTTCCTGGATGATACGCATAATCTAAGTTCTGCGGTGGTTCTTTTAGATAAGGGCCAAGCTCATAATTACGCCCTGCCAGAATAAGAGTCTTCAAGCTCGCCATATTTCCAATACTCGTAGGGATCCGGCCGGTCAAGTAATTACCTTTTGTATTAAGGTATGTAACCTCATCCAAATCTCCGATAGATGAAGGTAAACTGCCGTTTAGATTGTTTTCCCATAAATCAACTCTGGTAACACGGGTTTCTCCTCCGATGGTTGCCGTTTCAATGCCGTCTAAATTATTATTTATATTTAACCCAGATCCCGACCAACCGCTTCTATTAGACCAATTCGAGCCATTGGTGGAATTGTATATATCCATCAGAGCAGCTTCATCACCGGCTTTAGAGCCGCCCTCGTCTCTTGGTGGTAAGGACGGTCGATCGGTAGTGAAAGTTTGGTTGGAAACAGACCGGGTGTTCCCGCTGGCATCAACGGAAACAACTTGGTAGTGGTAGGTGGTGTCGGCAGTAAGGTTGGTAATGGATAACGAGTGAGATGTCGTATCCTTTGAGTCTGAAACTGAGCTACCGTAGCTATTTGTTCTGCCGTAGTTAACCTTTCGTCTGTTGGTTCGCTAGTCTGCCAAGAGATGCGAGCAGAAGTTGCCTTTGTGAGGATTCTGGCTTTTCCGTTTTATATTTTCTCAAATTTCAATATAAAGGTGTTTTATTAACTCTAGTCTAATTTTTTTATTAATTAGCAAAAGCGTAGTCGGCGAAGCTCCAGAAGGCGTCACTACCGGCGATATCCGCAACACACTCAGATGCTTGCGCGTAGCGGGGAGCTTGGGGGTGAAGCTGGGGAATAGGGAACTGACGGTAGACCCAGGCGACCTGATCACCTTCATAGGTATCAATGATCCGCTTCATGGTTGTATGGAAGTCGGCGCAGAAAGGGCACTTAAAGTCGGAGTACTCAACGACGACAACCGCCGCGTCGATACTGCCGCGAATGTGATCTGTCTCGTCAACGGGTGTGATGGCGATGTCGTCAGAGTTCCCGGCTTCACTTTCTTGTGAGCTGTCAGCTAGTAAAATATCTACTATCTGGGTCATGGCGTTGAAAGGAATGGCACCATTGAGCGCCAGTCGCTTTCCGTCCTGACTGATTCCGATACTATTGATGACATTTTTCAACTCAGTCTGCGTCCGGTCAGACAGGGGATCATTCAGAGCGAGGACGTTATAGGGCGTGCCAGTACCGCCGGCTTCGGCGGCGTTGTTCACATCCTCCTGTACGTCCGATTGAAAGCTGTCTGAGTTCAGGCAGCTTTGAAATTCTTCCATATCGACATTAGCGGCCTCGGCTGCGGCAATCACACCATCACTGTTTGCACTACCATCGGCAGAGTCTGAGCCGGTGTCTGCTACCTCACGCTTGTTGGCAATTAACTCTTGAAGCAGAGCAATGACTTGACGCATAAGCTCACGTACTTGTATCTGTAATGTCTCGGTATTTACTCCACTATTTACTCCACTATTTATATTTACCTCACTACTTACGTTCTGGAAAGGAGTGGTCTGATTGTCAGTATATCTCTGGTATACGGCTCGTGACCTGGGTCCGAAGTATCCTTCGTCTGGAGAGATACGACGAGATCGCTGCCAGCCGATGACGGCCTGTCTGGTTTCTGTATCAAATGCTCCGGTTGATTCACCTCCGTAGTAGCCGCGAGACTTTAAATGATCCTGTAAACACGTTACATCCTGTCCGTTATCGCCGAGCGATAGATCACGACTGAAGTCGCAATCCTTCGTTTGAGCTTGTGTGGTAGTGATCCCAAGCACAAGGATGAGTGCCCCAAGCAAAAAAACAATGATGAAGCTAGTAGGTAAAGATTGCTGAAAGAATTTTGGCATGCTAGGTATCACGCTATGAATTTAGTATAGCGCAGGGGTAATGTCTGGGTTTCGTGTCTGTGTATAACTTTATGTCATAGACTGGTTGTTGGTAAGAAAAACCCCAGCTTCTGCTTATTTGTGGTTCTTATCCGTTTATATTTCCATTTCCCTGCATGGCGTTAAATCCACTGGGCGGGCCTATATGGACTCCCTAAGTTTTTTGTTATATAACAAGTTGTACAAAGCTTAGCTTTGTATATTTTTTACATGTAAGGCGGTAATGACCTGGGTTGTTTATCTCAACCAGTAAAACGCTTCCGGCGCTTCTGCTTATGAAAGCTCTGGGCGAAGCGGTGTGACTCGGAATTCGCAATCATAATCTGCTGGCGACTGCCCTCAATCACCCTCCCCGGCCCAATAATGGCTTTAGGCTTGTGCTTGTCGTCCTTCACGACCGCAACGACTGGTATATCGACTCCAGCGTCGCTTAATTCGGCCAGGACGGCACTGCGTTGGGCTTTGCCACCATCGACCACGAAAACGTCTGGATACGGCCACTCCGGGTGCCCCAGCCGCCGACAAACTATCTCGGCTAATGCCGCCGGATCATTCGTTCCCTCAACCGTCTTAATAATAAATTTCCGGTAGTCACTCTTTTTCGCATAGCCATCCTCCAGTACCACCATCGCTCCGACCATATCCTCTCCCGCCAGGTGAGCAATGTCATAGCCTTCCAGCCGCAGATCCGCCTGATCCCCGACCACCCGCTCAGCTTCAATCAAGGCGACATCGTCAATATGCTCCAGAGAAAAAAGCCGCTCCTTGATGGCTTGGGCGTGCTCAAACTCCTTGGCGCCGGCGGTCGTTTTCATATCATCCGTGAGCTTCTCTTTGAGCTCAGCTGTTTTTCCGTTTAAGAAAAGTGAGAGGTTCTCGATGGTGTCGGCGTACTGATCGGCGCTTACTTCCCCAGTACAGACCCCCGGACAGAGGCCGATCTGGTAGGAAAAACAGGGCTTCGTGCCCTCCTTCTCACTGGCTGGGGTACATTTGCGCCCTCGGTAGGGGAAAATCTTACGGATGATCTCCCGAGCCGTATCCAGCTGGCGCCGGCTCGGGTACGGACCAAAGGAGGCCTGCACATCATCGGGGTCAATTGTTGTGGCCAGCTCGCGGCCACGGACAATCTTTACTTGTGGAAACTCCTCGTCCGTGAAGATCACGTAGCTGGCCGACTTGTTATCCTTCTCGCGGGTGTTGTAGGTGGGCTGTTTCTGCTTAATTAAATTACGCTCCAAAATCAGCGCTTCCAAGACCGAGCCCGTTTCCCGATGCTCCACGCTGTCGGCTTCCTCGATCATCTTCTGGATCAGCGGGCTGCGCGTCTCTAAAAGGTCGCTATTAAAATAGCTTCCCGCGCGGTCACGCAGGCTGGTTGCCTTACCGATGTAAAGAAGTTCCTTCCCAGATTTAAAGAAGTACACGCCGGGTGTGTCGGGAAGCGAACTTGCTTGTTTTTTGATATCACTCATATATACATAAGGTACCGTATTTTGCTCTTGATTATAAGTTCAGAGCCAAGATTTGACACAGTAGATTCATAAGTGTATTGTTTAGTTAAATAAAACGTTCATTAAAACCACATATTTATGATGCTAAAGAAAGTTTCTACGTATCTGAAAAGAATCTTAGGAATGAACTCTGACACCAGACCTCAAGAAGTTAGTAGTAAAAGGCTTGCTTCTTTCTTCTTACTTTTGACCAGCAAGGTACAGGCAGTGATTCAGATGGAGGAAATGGGATTACCTAGTACTGTTGAGAGTGTCGAAGAGAATCTCCGTAAAGGGTTCCCAGATTGTGTCGCCATGATTGAGACTAAAACAGGCAAACCTTGCAAAGAGTTCCTTGTTGAATTCAAAGCATATCTTAAAAGCAAGATGAAGGCAGCCAAAGATAATGGTGAGGAGATTGATATAACTCCAGTGCTGGAGAGAATACTTGCCGAGAAAGAACCTTTCTAACAAATTTCAACCTTTAAACCTATAAATAATATCGTTTATAGGTTTTTAATTATTCAGGACATCTTTTAAAAACGGCCCAGTCACGGAGTCGTCATTTTTCACAACCTGCTCGGGCGTACCGGCAGCCACAATCTCGCCACCATGCTCTCCACCGCCCGGGCCCATATCAAGGGCGTAGTCAGCATTTTTAATAATATCGAGGTTGTGCTCGATGACCATCACCGTATTCCCCTTTTCTACAAGCTCCTGGAGAATCTCGACCAGCTGGCGAACATCCTCATAGTGCAGGCCCACCGTCGGCTCATCGAGCAAGTACATAGTCTTTTTGGTGTGGCGCCGGTAGAGCTCCGAGGCTATCTTGATGCGCTGGGCCTCCCCACCCGACAGTGTGGTTGAGGGCTGACCGAGCTCTAAGTATGAAAGGCCAACTCGCACCAGCGTCTCCAGCCGGTCAGCAATCGGCGGGATATCCTCAAAAAACTCGGCGGCTTCTTCGACAGTCATCGAAAGAACCTCAAAAATATTCTTTCCCTTATACTCGATATCAAGGGTATCCTCGGTGTAGCGCCGGCCACTACAGATCTCACACGGCACATAGACCGTCGGCAAAAAGTGCATCTCGATCTTCTGTTCTCCCTTCCCTTTGCAAGCCTCGCAGCGACCACCAGAGGTATTGAAGGAGAAACGCCCCTTACCAAAGCCACGCACCTGCGCTTGCTTGGTCTCGGCGTAAAGATCACGAATGTAGTCAAAGGCGCTGGTGTAGGTGGCTGGGTTAGAGCGGCTAGAGCGGCCAATCGGTGACTGGTCAATCATCACCGCCCGGGCTAGATACTCCGTCCCGGCAAAATCGCTGCAATTAATCGGCTCGTTAGCCGCCTCTCGATCATGATAAATCCGCTTGAGGTTCTTGTATAAAATATCGTACATGAAAGAAGACTTCCCACTGCCAGAAACTCCCGAAAGCGCGATGAGCCGCCCCAGCGGTAGTTTCACGTTCAAGTTTTTAATGTTGTGCATCTGCCCGCCTTTAATGCGGAGGTGTCCTTGGTTGTCGCTGCGGCGCTCCTCGGGATACGGTGTCTCCTTGTCTCCCTGCAGATAAGCAACCGTCAGCGAGTCCTTGGCGGCCTGCTTGCTCTTAAGGAGCTTTTTAACTGGGCCGTTGACCATCACCTCGCCGCCATGAATCCCGGCTTGGGGCCCGAGATCAAGCAGATGATCGCTGGCCTCAATTGTTTGGCGATCATGCTCAACTACTAAAACTGAATTATCGAGATCACGAAGGTTATGGAGCGTACTTATAAGTCGATCGGTATCCTGCGAATGCAGGCCGATAGTTGGCTCATCGAGAACATACAGCGAGCCAACCAGCTTACTCCCTAGCTGTGAAGCAAGGCGGATTCGCTGGGCTTCGCCACCACTCAGCGTATTGGCGCGGCGATCCAGCGTTAGATACTCGACACCAACATCAATCATGAACTCAAGGCGGTCAGAAATCTCGCGACTAACGACGTCGATGATCTTCTGTTTGGCACCATCAATCTCAAGCTTCTCGTACCATTCTAGGGCCTGCTCGACGGTCAAAGCGGCGAAATCAGCAATATTCAACTGCTCATCACCGGCCGTAAGAAAGACGTTCCGCGCCGCCGCGCGCAGGCGTGCACCTTTGCAGTCGGAGCAGGCTTTTTCTCCTTTGTACTCAGTGGTGCCCAGGCCATTGCAGGTCGGGCAGGCACCGTAGGGTGAGTTAAAGGAGAAGAGCCGCGGCTCAACCTCGGGAAAGGAGTAGCCATCGTACGGACAGGTAAACTGGCTACTCATTAAATTACCACGGGTGTTCATCTCCTCATCACCAGCATCCTTGCCGTCTCCAACCCAGACGCGCACCAGGCCATCCGCTTCGTTCAAAGAGCGCTCGACTGCTTCTGCCAGACGATCGCGCACATCGTCGTTTCCTTTCGTAAAATCAGCTAAGGAAATAGCATCAACCAGGACATCAATGTCATGAGTACTGTGCTTCTTGAGAACAATCTGCTCACGCAGACGCTTGGTTTCGCCATCAACTAAAACCTGCGAGTAGCCCCGCTCAAGCAAATCGTAGAGAAGCTGATAATACTCTCCTTTGCGACCCCGGATAATCGGTGCATAAATGTAGACCGCTACATCCTCCGGGTTCTCTGCTGCTTTTCTTTCTTTTTCAACCTGCTTCTCTATCAACCGTTCGATCTCTTCGGGTGATAACTTCTCGATCGGCCGGCCGCACTCCAGACAATGGGGCGTCCCAACCCGAGCCCAGAGAATACGCAGGTAATCATAAGCCTCGGTAATTGTCGCTACCGTTGAGCGTGGGTTCGAGGAGCGTGATGATTGATCGATCGAAATGGCCGGACTCAGGCCGGTAATCTCATCGACATCCGGACGCTGCATTCGGTCGAGAAACTGTCGAGCATAGGAAGATAGAGACTCGACGTAGCGGCGTTGGCCTTCAGCAAAGATAGTATCGAAGGCCAGTGACGATTTGCCGGAGCCGGACACACCAGTCACCGCAATCATCTCACCGCGGGGTAATTCCACATCGATGTCTTTGAGATTGTGCGTGCGCGCACCACTGATTGTAATCGTGTCTTTCATCAGTACGAGTATTAATACATTACATTTTTGTTCCTGAAGTTCAATATACTGCCCCACCATACAAGCTGGTATGAAAAAATCAACTTAAGTAGCGCCGGCTTACTGCTCTTCGATAAGTTTATTGACCCGAACAACAATTTCATCAAGTGAGTGATTAGCCTTAACGATAAAATCAAGAGCCCCCATCCGCTTACCTTTCTCCATATCCTCTTTCTGACCCAAATTAGACAGAAACGCCACCGGAATGTCCGCAGTGGTTTCATCATCCTTGAGTTTTTTAAGAATTTCAAATCCATTCATACCCGGGAGAATAATATCAAGTAAAA
>Ga0306901_1000975_pt1 | contig 10026 bp, 6 predicted proteins | sample AntRauMFilla3767_FD_190431 | JGI IMG/M metagenome (GOLD analysis project Ga0306901, IMG submission 190431) | Saline lake microbial communities from Rauer Islands, Antarctica - Metagenome Filla 3 #767 (v2) (version 2) | ecosystem: Environmental > Aquatic > Non-marine Saline and Alkaline > Saline ...
CGGAAAGAATCAATACATGATCGTGCCGGTTATTATTCAGATGATGCAGCGACTGCCGCACCGCATCGGCGGTTCCCTGATACCAGCTTTCACTCTGGGGGGTCTGCTCGGCGGCTAAAATATCAACAAAACCGCTGCTGAAGGCGTCAAAATTGTAGGTATTTTTGATGTGCCGATTCAGCGAGGCCGAATTAAACTGCGTGAGCACATAAATGCGCCGAATATCAGAATTCAGGCAGTTAGAAATGGGGATATCAACCAGCCGATATTTCCCGGCTATAGGCACGGCCGGCTTTGATCGGAGCTTGGTGAGCGGAAACAAGCGCGTGCCTTGCCCCCCGCCTAATATGACTGCCACTACTGAATTTCTCATGCTCGAGCTATTACATTATGGTACATCTGAATATACGTTTTTGCTGAAACATTCCACGAAAAATCAAGCTGCATAATTTTTTTTCGGGTTGATTGAAACGTCTTCTGCTTTTCATAAAGGTCCAACGCCCGCTGGATCGCTTGCCCTGCGGCCTGCAGGGTAAAATCTAAAAAAGTGATTCCGTAGCCATTCTTTTTTCGAATATCCTGCACGGTGTCTTTCAAACCTCCTACATTTCTCACAATAGGAATAGTTCCATACTGCATGCAATACAGCTGGTTGAGCCCACACGGCTCCACGCGAGACGGCATAACCATAAAATCACTGGCGGCATATATTTGATGCGCCAGCTTCTCATTGTAGTTCAGTGAAGCATCAAAAAAACCAACATATTTATTACTCATGGTGTTGAATTTCTCATGCAGATCGGGGTTGCCGGTGCCAAGCACGATGAAATTTACATCTGCGTTTTCTTCAATGACCGACCTAAACAAATCGGGCAAAAGATCGGCCCCTTTTTCGGGCACCAGCCGACCAATAAATGAAACGAGCGGCCGGGATGTATCAAATCCAAATTCTTTGCATAGCTCTTTTTTATTAGCCGATTTCCCTTGGGCCACCGACTCCCCTGAATAGGGATGATTAATAAATTCATCCGTTTGCGGGTTCCATACCTCGGTATCTATGCCATTGAGGATGCCGCGTGATTTTTCTTTTTCCATTTCAAAAAGCATTTCCAACCCATTGCTCTCATGCCGCAGTTCTTTCATATATGTTGGTGATACGGTAGAAATCTGCCAGCAACATTTAAGCCCTGTGGCCAAACTGTTTAGCCGGCCGTTCCAATCCAACAGTCCTGTCTCCATTTCATCAAAGCGGGGCAAAAGAGTTTGCTTTTCATGCGAATAAATGCCTTGGTATTCGGCATTGTGAACCGTTAAAACAGTCGGGATTTTTGCCAACGACTTGAATGCCCGGCACTGGGTTATCATAAATGGTATCAGTGCGGTTTGATGATCATGACAATGCAGAAGATCCGGCTTATCAGACATTGAATGTATCCATGCCAACGCAGCTTTTTGAAAACCGATAAACCGTTCCGCTTCATCACTATACGCTTGGCCCATTTGCAGTTCACCGTAAATACCGGGGCGATCAAAATACACTGGTATGTCAATCAAAAAAAGCGGAAACGCCCATTTGGGGTCTTCAACCTGTTGGACGCGAAATGGAACAGAGCGTTTATCCATTGCTAAGGTGCCTTCAAACACAGTCAAAAATGATTGCGCCTGTATCCAGTCGGTACGGTATTTGGGAACGACGACCGAGGCATCAACCCCCGAAGCCTGTAAATATTTGGGAAGCGCGCCGACCACATCAGCCAGCCCGCCTACTTTGGCAGCCGGGTAACACTCGGCGCTTAGATGATAAATATTCAAAAGGTTTGAAACATTGCGTTAATCGGTTTCGTGTAATATACCAGTTTGTGTATCATGTAAAAACTGACAAAGCAACATTCAATACGGCTGGTTGATATACGGCTTTTTGATTTATCAATAAATACGATACATTCGCATTTCTCTAATGAATTACCCCGAGGCAAGCCATCGGGGTATCAACAATAGGAAGAAGATATGCAAAAATTGGTTTCTATTTATTATTACCCACCCCTGCACCCCTCCAGAGGGGATTTTCCCAAAGGGATGCCTTCGGCGTAGGAAATTTTTGCATACCTTCTTTTATACACGTTTCCGACCCATAGGATCGGGGAATTGAACCACTAAACTATTAAACTGAATTTTATGAGCGTCATCAATGTAAATGGAATCAATAAATCATTCGGTGATACCGATGCCGTGAAAGATGTCAGCTTTGAGGTAACGAAGGGCCGAATTTTTGGTCTTTTGGGTCCCAACGGCGCCGGCAAAACCACGGCTATCCGAATGATCAATCATATTCTTATCCCCGATTCGGGCACCATCATCATCAACGGGCAGCCTGCAAGTCCGGCCACGCAACGCCTTATTGGGTACATGCCCGAAGAACGCGGACTGTATAAAAAGATGAAAGTAGGTGAACAGCTGGTGTATCTTGCGCGACTCAAGGGATTATCGAAGGCGGAAGCCAAAGAGGCCATTGCGCACTGGCTCGATCGTTTTGAGGCGCGCGACTGGCTGCAGAAAAAAGTGGGTGAGCTTTCCAAAGGGATGTCCCAGAAAATTCAGTTTATCGCCACCATTGCTCACGATCCTGATATTTACATTTTTGATGAACCCTTCAGCGGGCTTGATCCTATTAACAGCGAGATGCTGAAAGAGGTGGTACTGGAACTGCGCGACAAGGGAAAAACTATTTTATTTTCAACCCACCGCATGGAGCAGGTGGAACAGATGTGCGATGAAATTTGCCTGTTTAACCAGGGGCGGAAAGTGTTGAGCGGCGACCTCAGAGATATTAAACAATCGTTTGGGAAAAATACCATTCTCATTGAGTTTGAAGGAGATCCTGCCTTCATTGACGACCTCGAAAATGTGCGCGTCAATAACCGCTCGACTAACTTTGCTGAAATACGCGTTCTTGATGGTCAAGATACGCAAAGTATTTTGAAAAAAGCCATGGATTATGCTCAAATCTATAAATTTGAACGCATTGAGCCCTCGCTTCAGGAAATTTTTATTTCCACCGTGGGCGAAGACAACATCAACAAAAAAGAGCTGTAATAATTATGAGTTTCAGACAAATAAAATTGGTTCTACAGCGCGAATACATGACCAAAATACGCAGTAAAGCGTTTATTTTGGCAACTATATTAATCCCGCTTGGCTTCGTTGCTTTTATTGGGGTGGTTACGGGGTTGACGCTCTGGGACACAGATCCGGTGGTAAAAATTGCCATTGCCGACCAAACTGAGCAGCTCTACCCGCGGCTGCAAAAAATTGACTCTACCCGCTATATCAATGCCGCAAATCTGAGCGAAGATTCATTGCGCAAGAAAGTAACAGCCGAAGAAATTAACGGCTACATATTCTTTACTGATGAACATATCAATGCCGCTAAAAATCCCGAACTGTTGTATGGCGGAAGTGGCGGTATTGGGTTGCTCAGCAGTATTGAAAATGATCTGGAAGACGTTATTCGTGATGAACGCCTTGAACAGGCTGAGGTTACGGATGAAGTGAAGCAAATTTACGGCAGTTCGGTTGATCTGGATTCTCGCAAACTCACCAAAGCAGGCGAAGAGACCGAGGATAATACTGGATTTTTGAGCGGTATCGGCTTTGCTATGGGTTTCATCATTGTAATGTCTCTTTTTGGTTACGGCGGGCTGCTGACCCGCAGCGTTATTGAGGAAAAAACCAACCGTATTGTTGAGGTCATCGCTTCATCTGTAAAACCCATTGAATTATTGATAGGCAAAATGGCCGGCATAGGCGCACTGGCCATCACCCAAATTACGTTCTGGATACTGGCATTCTTTGGCATCAGCGCGGCCGCAGCACCCGTTGTAGGTATGCTGGTGGACCCGGCTGAAGTGACCGGCGCCAGCGAAGTTGCATCTGGAGTGGATCCCGCCATGTTTCAAATTCCGAGCATCGACCCCATGATTTTTGTGTACTTCATCATCTTTTTCATATTGGGGTATTCAATGTACAGCACATTTTTTGCCGCAATAGGTTCAGCGGTTGATTCTGAAACCGATACGCAGCAATTTATGTTTCCCGTGATGGCTCCTATTTTTATTGCCTATTTCATTTTGTTCAGAACTATCGAAAGCCCCGATAGTAGTCTTTCTGTGGTAGGATCACTCATCCCATTATTCTCACCGATAATAATGACCACTCGCATTGCCATTACCGATGTCCCCTTCTGGCAAATCGGGCTTTCCATAGTGCTAATGATCCTGACGTTTATTGGTGCAATGTGGCTGGCCGCAAAAATTTACAAGGTTGGAATTCTCAGCTATGGCCAGAGCGCAAATTATAAAGAGCTGTGGAAATGGATTAAGCAGGGGTGATGAGTCTTGAGTTATGAGTCATGAGTAGTGAGTAGTGAGTAGTGAGTAGTGAGTAGTGAGTAGAAAGTTTAAAGTAGAGAGCAGAGAGTAGTGAGTATATAGCAACTACTGCTTACTTTTCCTTTTTACTGCGTATTATTCATCTCTTCCAAAACCCGGGCATCGTATTCCTGTTCTATGTGTGATGAAATAACAGTACTGCCATCAATGCCAGGGATGACATCCAAATTTTTTACCGCTAAATATCGCATACGGGGATCATAATCATTCAACAACATTTCCAGTCTTGAGCTCCAGTTTTCTGCCGATTTATCTTGATTTAACAGTACCTGAAACGCCTTTTTTCTGACGCTATAATCATAAACCGGCTCAATATAAAATCCGGCCAATTTAATCGCCTGCACGGTATTGCCCCTTTCGGCAAGCGCTTGGATAGCGACAATCGCTTTGGTACCCGATGTGTCTTGCTGCACCAGGGTATTTGTAAATGTTAGCGCAGCCGTGGAGTCGATCTGCTGCATGTATCTCTCCAACGCCTTGTTTGACAGCCTGGAATTCGTTTCTTGTCTTGCGTAATTTTTCAATTGATCAGAAACATTCGAGTCCTCATAATTGCCGAGTACGTCCAAAGCCGCCGCACGAACTTCCGGCTCATTACTTTGCAGCGCCTCCAAAAAACGCTGCTGGGTACCGTCCGCTCCGGCTGTTATTTTACCATAAGAACGAAGCAGCGCGGCTTCCACTTCCGGGGCCATTTCCCTGCTCATTAAGTCCGTTAAAGCAAGTTGCAAGTCCGGGTTATCGGTATGGTAGCCAAGCTGCTGTGCAGCTTTACGGCGTGATGCAACGGTGGCTCCATTCCGTATTTGATAAAGTAGGTAATCCACCGGCTTGTGTTCCTCAAAAATAAGCGATCGCTTTTCGGGCACGGTAATCTCTGCATTTCTTGTACCGGCGGGAATCGTCACTGAAACGGTATCGGTTGAGCCGGCAAAGGTAATTTGCTGCTCGGTTGTATTTCCATTAGAAGTAACTATCAGTGGTAACTGGGTAGGCTGCTGCAAGCTGCGCTTTTGGGCATTAAATGCTAAAGTAAGCGTATTGGAACCCGGCTGTGGCAAGTAATCCAGTCGATAACGAACGGTGTCTTTTGATCCAGTTAACGACGACTGTGTATCGGTGATGAATGCAGAAGCATCAACCCGGGGCTGACCGCTAAGCCGGTACCAAAAATCATCAAAAATTTCCGGGGTGATGATCGGGCTGTCTTTGGAAAGTATTTGGGGTATCAGTTGCTCGGTTAATTGCCGCATTGATGCGCTGCTTAAATCCGAATTCTGCCATTGGTTCCAGCGCTCGGTACTAAACTGATCATATACGGTGGTAAAGCTGGTTGCGGGTTCATCCCGGTCTGCCGCCAGTAGCGCCTGTTTCTTTTTTACAGAACGATGAATACCTGTTTGTAATAATTGTATGGGCCACGATGCCGCCCATTGCTCCTCTTGTTGGAGCACTCCGGCCCACTGTGCGTACAAACCGCGCCGAAGCTGGTTTACCCAATCACCCCGATTTTTATACAAGAAAATGGTGGATGCTCCATAGGGTTTTTGTTCCCAGTAATGATCATTCAGTACAACCACATTAAGCCGTTGATACGGGTAATTAATGCCTGTGGCTTGCCCAACTTCGGCCAATATTTTTTTAGTGCTGTCCACAAGTGCCGCCTGCTCAGCCGAGCTTACAGCACCGGGTTCTGCATAACTGTTGATTCGTTTAATCCCCATCGAAGAACCTTCTTCGCGGAATGACCCCAGCCCAAATGCCAGAGATGTAACAGGAATCGGTTGGCCGGTTCGAAACGTTACTTTCTGGGTGTCGGTTGAAAGGATTTCTCTTTCGGTGCGCACTCCGGAACCAAAAACGGTATAATTTGCAGGTACTTGCAATGAAAGCGTAGTGATTAACTGCACCCGCGGATGATCGCGAACGGGCACCCAACGACGGGTCGTTTGCGGTAGCATGGAGGTCCACATGGCACCGGAAGCACTTTTAAGCATCCCAAACGGTGGTGCAGCTCGGTAAAACAGTTCAACAGCATATTGCGTGCCTATCTCGGAAGATTCTGGCAAATCGATGGCCAGCTTGCCATCTTCAATTTCAAAACGCAACGGTTGACCATCTGCACGGACCGAATCAACCGTAATCCCGGGGGCATCAAGTTGGACCATATCAACGCCGTTTATTTTGGCCTTAAAACGGTACATCACCGACCCATTTAAGGTGGCCTCTTCCGGATTCAACCGAATATCAATGTGTGCTTCGGTGAAGTCAAAATTGAGCCGTGGTCGTTCCTCATAATCGAATGACTGTGCCTGAACAGTAGAAATACCAATAAGAAGCAGTACAATACATTGAAGAGATTTTCTGATCATAAATATTTACCAACTGTTAATTGAACTTTGCAACTAATAAAACCCATTATCAATACTGTATAATGAAAGAAGCTCCAGCATCTTGAATGTTTTTAAACCTTAATCTGTTTTCGGGGTTCCATTATATAATAAAAATAAAATTTATTTAGTATGTCCAAGATGAAAGCAATGCAAGTGAGTGAAGCCGGTTCCGACTTTGAACTGGTTGAGAAAGATATCCCTGAACCCGGTAAAAATGAAGTATTAATTAAAATTCAGGCGTGTGGAATTTGCCACAGCGATCAATTTACCAAAGAGGGCGCCATGCCGGGCATTGAATATCCACGCGTGCCGGGTCATGAAGTTATTGGTACCGTTGAAGAATTGGGCGATAATGTGTCACTTTGGGAAGAAGGACAGCGCGTGGGTGTTGGCTGGCACGGGGGACATTGTTTTGAGTGTGAGGCTTGCCGCCGCGGTGATTTCATCAATTGTGAGAATGCACAAGTTACCGGCATCCATTTTGACGGCGGCTATGCTGAATATTTGGTTGCGCCAAGTCAGGCTATTGCCGGCGTGCCCGATGATTTATCCTCCGAAGAGGCTGCACCGCTGCTTTGTGCAGGTATTACTACGTTTAATGCTTTGCGAAATAGTAATCTGGGTCCGGGTGATCTGGTTGCGGTACAAGGTATTGGTGGATTAGGCCACTTAGCACTGCAATATGCCAATAAAATGGGTTGTGAAGTTGTAGCCCTTTCGCGCGGAACCGACAAAAAGGAATTGGCTGAAGATCTGGGCGCGCATCACTTTATTGATGCAGAAGCAGATGATGCAGCCGAGGAGCTCCAAAACCTCGGCGGAGCGAAAGTAATTCTTTGCACCGCTCCGAACAGCGAGGCCATGAGTTCGGTTGTTGACGGCCTGGGACGCGACGGCACCATGATGGTGGTCGGTGCAACGATGGACCCTGTTGAAGTAAGCCCCATGCAGCTTATTATGGGACGTAAAAGTATTGAAGGCTGGCCCAGCGGCGATGCCACGGGATCGGAGGATACGCTTAACTTTAGCGCACTCCAGGGCATTGCACCAAAGATTGAAACCTATCCGTTGGAAGAAGCGAATGAAGCGTATGACCGCATGATTAATAACGAGGCACGATTTCGCGTGGTACTTTCAATGGATTAAATATTATTGCTGTTTCAAGTTTATAACTTGGAAAAGCAACTTTAACTATTTTCCGAACACTGTTTCAAGTTTGCAACTTGGAACAGTAACTATTTACCTACGGGCACAAGTTACAAACATGCGCCAGTAGATGAGTCAGTGGGTAAATTAAATGTCAGGCATTTTTGAAGTGTCTGGCATTTTTATGTAAAAACTGTTCTAAAACATCACTAATCAACCCACGACTGCATGAGATACCGTTCCCCGTTTCAATGGTTTCTTCGCCATTTATATCACAAAAAATACCACCCGCTTCCCGCATAATGGTCAATAGTGGTGCGGCATCCCAGATATTCAACACCGGATCAAACATGATATCGGCCCGACCGGTGGCCACCATCATATGCCCGTAAGCATCACCCCATGTGCGATGCATACGTGTCTTCTGTAACAATTTTTGGAGCGGCTCATCTAAATTAAACTCCTTAGCCGTTGTAACATCAGTCGATATAAATGTTGCTTTATCAAGTGATTCACAATCACGAACTGAGCATGATTCACCGTTCAGTCGAGTGCCCTTCCCTTCAGCTGCTTCACAAAGTTCATCCAAGGCCGGAGCATAAATCACCCCACAAATTGGTTTCCCTTTGTATAGTACGCCAATGAGTGTGGTATAAAATGGAACTCCGTGAATAAAAGACTTGGTGCCGTCAATGGGATCAAGAATCCACTGCAGTGGGCTATCCGGATTATGCTTGCCATGCTCCTCACCCAAAATGCCGTGATCTGGAAATCGCGATTGAATCTGCTTTCGTATCAGTGATTCCGTCTCACGGTCGGCAATCGTTACCGGAGATGTATCGTCTTTACGTTCAATCTTAAACTCTTTTTGAAAATAAGTTAAGGTATGATCTCCACCCATTTTGGCAATTTCAATGGCCGATTGGTGAATCATATTCAAGTCAATATCCATAATATTTATCTTATAAAATGATAAAATAGAACGTGCAAATATAGCATTTTTAATATCTTTTTATCAGAAATCCCTGATCTTTGCAAAAAAGATACTCTACTAAATTTTGATTCTAAGCGACGATCATTTATTAACTATGTAACAAACTAACACCCCCGCAAGTACTCGGCATGAAAAATTTTCTATATAATAATCGAGCACTCCTATCAAAACCATTGTTCAAATCGCTTGACAATTTCTGTAGAAGTAATGCCTCAAAAAATAAGATCAAATAAACGTGAGGAAGCCAAATTTAAATCTTAAAAAATGGTCGAATTATTCAGCCTCCCACTTACACATTTAGCGTTATGCCATGAAGCTTTTATCCTTTCACGAAGAGTAAAATAACAGGTATTAAAATAGCACCATCGCAAACGATAATTTGGCAATAAATGATTATAGCAAAAAGTGAGTTTTTAATTTCAGAAATCCACTAAAATTAAGGCTTTAAAATTCCATTTTGTGCAACTGGTTTTACCTCAAAACCGAGGGGGTATTGACGCTTAATTTGACAGCCTTTAAGAAAAAAATAATTATTATCTACCACTCTTCGTAATAACCAAAAAAGATACAATAACCGAGATGACTTTTTGTGTGCAATAATCAATTAGTCTTAATACTTCAGCCTTCCAAACCAAGAAAAATTATTTTAACACCTCTTACTTTTTAGATATATAAGTCGTAAAAAAATTTATTTCTGAGACAGACACCCCCGACGTTTTCTCCTTCAATGAGCAAACGAGAGGTATAAAACAGTAAAATTTATCTAATTTAAAATATAGATAAACCTATTAATCTATTGATATACAAGTAATTAAATATTTATAAGTATTTATATTGACTATTTAATATACCTATAAAAAATACAGGGCCTAAAACAATAAGGTCTTATAAATCTAAATAGCTAAAACCCTTAAAATTATTATAAACCTATAATTTACAGTTACTTATAAAGTATAAGTGGTTTTTCTCTATTCTATAGTGAGATTAGCTACCTAAATAAATTAGGTTCTTGTTAAAGATAGCAGGCTACCTATAAATAATTTAT
>Ga0306901_1000980_pt1 | contig 9987 bp, 5 predicted proteins | sample AntRauMFilla3767_FD_190431 | JGI IMG/M metagenome (GOLD analysis project Ga0306901, IMG submission 190431) | Saline lake microbial communities from Rauer Islands, Antarctica - Metagenome Filla 3 #767 (v2) (version 2) | ecosystem: Environmental > Aquatic > Non-marine Saline and Alkaline > Saline ...
AGATCAAAGACTTGCACTATATTTAAATGCTGAAACTAATTCTAGTTGGGCAATTTACATGGCAGATTCAGGACCTTTTAACTCTCTTAGTGGTGGAAATGCTACTACTGGACACAATTTCAGTTCACAAGCACTGCGTATGAGAACTGCAAAAAGTGACGGATATGGATTTATTTTTGAAAATTCAGATGAAGAGTTATTGATGAGTATTAACGCATTTGACAAATCTATTAATATGACAGGTGACACATATCTTGATAGGTCATTATATGTTGGTACTCCTGGAACTGGAGGTAGTGGAACTGGAACTACTACTAGAGCTACACCATCCACTATATATCTAGCAGCTGGTTCTGGTGATCATCAGGATACATGGGGTCACTGTGCAATAGAATGTCGTGAATATGGGGATGTAGTAAATGAAAAGCATGAACTTCTTCTTTTTATGGGAAATGATCCTTCTAGTGAAGATAAAACAGGTGATAGGGTTCGTATAAAGGGTCCTCAAATTCGTTTTGACACTTATGATTATTCATTAAATTCTACAAATCCTGACCGTACAACTGAAACAACAAAAATGATATTGAATAAATATGGGAACTTGGGAATTGGAACAATTTCGCCTACTGAACAACTACATGTGATTGGAAATATATTGGCTAGTGGATCAGGAACTATAGGAGGTAGTCTTAATATTCAAGGAAATACTTTGGGATTGGGTAATGGTACTGTTCTAAAATGGTTAAAGCCCAGCAATGAAGATCAAAGACTTGCACTATATTTAAATGCTGAAACTAATTCTAGTTGGGCAATTTACATGGCAGATTCAGGACCTTTTAACTCTCTTAGTGGTGGAAATGCTACTACTGGACACAATTTCAGTTCAAAAGCAGTGCGTATGAGAACTGCAAAACACTCGGCATATGGATTTATTTTTGAAAATTCAGATGAAGAGTTATTGATGAGTATTAACTCATTCGACAAATCTATTAACATGTTAGGTGATCTTAATGTTTTTCAACAACTCACTGCTTCTACTTTCACAGGAAATGGTGCTGCTCTTACTAATCTAACAGCTGCTAATTTAACAGGTATTGTGACAGTTGAAAATGGAGGAACTGGTGCAGGAACACATACAGATAATAAATTATTGGTAGGAAATGGTACAAATGCATTACAAAGTCCTACTAACTTACACTGGGATGATGTAAATGAGTATTTGGGAGTTGGTACATCAACTCCTTCAGAACAACTACATGTGATAGGAAATATGCTTACCGGTGGATCCGGAACTATAGGAGGTAATTTGAACATTCAAGGAAATAATTTAAGTTTCGGCAATAATAATATTATAAAATGGTTAACACCCACAAATAGCGAGCAACGTACCGCATACTATTTTGATGAAGGATCCCCAGATTGGGGGATATATATGGCAAGACCAGGTGTAGGAAATTCTTTAAATGGAGATGCAGTTTCTGGCTATAATTTTAATTCATATTCATTACGATTCAGAGCAAATAATTTGCGCACACATGGTTTTATTTTTGAAAATTCTTCGGAGGAATTATTGATGAGTATTAATGCAAATAACAAGGTAGTTAATATTACAGGCCCTCTTGTTGCAAATAATAATATTACCGCTAATTCATTTACTGGTGATGGTTCATCTATCACAAATCTAACATCTGGTAATTTAAGTGGTATTGTTTCTGTACCCAATGGAGGAACTGGTGTAGGAACACATACAGATAATAAATTATTGGTAGGAAATGGTACAAATGCTATACAAAGTCCTACTAATCTTCACTGGGATGCAACAAATACAAGATTAGGTATTAATACTTCTACACCAAATAGCGCTTTTCATGTTGTAGGAGATACAACCAATCATGGTAAAATTGTGGTCATGGACGGTCAAAATGGCGGTTCTGGTAGAGGTATACATATGTGGACCGCAAATGATAGCGACTGGGGTATATATATGGCTAACAGTCGTACTGGTCAAGCTATGGATGGAGGTAATGCTATCAGTGGTGATTTTGTTCCAAATCTTGCACTTCGTTTCAGAGTTGGAACCGGGACAGGCCAAGGTGTAATATTCGAAAATGCTACCGGAGGAAATCTTCTAAGCATGCGTACTGATGATGGTTTGTCACGTTTTCCTGGTAATCTGTCTGCCAATACTTTTCAATCTATAGCAAATGGTTCAGAAACATCACCATCTATTTCTTGGGCGGATGACACAAATACTGGTTTATTTAGAGCTAACGAAGACGTAATTGCCTTTTCGACTGCAGGTGAGGAACGTGCTCGCTTCAATGAAACCGGACTATTTGGAATTGGAACAATTTCGCCTACTGAACAACTACATGTGATTGGAAATATATTGGCTAGTGGATCAGGAACTATAGGAGGTAATTTGAATGTACAAGGAAATACTTTGAGTTTGGGCACTGATACTGTTCTAAAATGGTTAAAACCTAATAATGTCAATCAGAGAATGGCATTATATTTAAATGCCAACACTGATTCTAATTGGGCATTTTACATGGCAGAATCAGGAACAAATAATTCTCTAAGTGGTGGTGTTGCTACTAGTGGACACAATTTCAGTTTACAAGCACTGCGTATGAGAACTGCAAAAAGTGACGGATATGGATTTATTTTTGAAAATGAAGCTGAAGAGTTATTGATGAGTATTAACGCATTTGACAAATCTATTAATATGACAGGTGACACATATCTTGATAGGTCATTATATGTTGGTACTCCTGGAACTGGAGGTAGTGGAACTGGAACTACTACTAGAGGTACACCATCCACTATATATCTAGCAGCTGGTTCTGGTGATGATGAATGGGGTCACTGTGCACTAGAATGTCGTGAATATGGGGATATAGTACATGAAAATCATGAACTTCTTCTTTTTATGGGAAATGATCCTTCTTCTGTTGAAAATGATCAAACAGGTGATAGGATTCGTATAAAGGGTCCTCAAATTTGTTTTGACACTTATGATTATATATTAGATGATTCTACAAATCCTGACCGTACAACTGAAACAACAAAAATGATATTGAATAAAGATGGGAACTTGGGAATTAACAATTTATCACCTGGTTATAGATTACATGTAGGTGGAGATGTTTATGCAACAGGTAACATTATAGGGTCTTCTGATAGACGTCTCAAAACAAATATTGTTCCCATACAGGATGCCCTATCTCTAGTGAACAAGATGACCGGATATCGTTTTAATCGTTTGGATTGGAAGCAATTGGAGGTTTCTCCAGATAAAGCATATTTGGGATTTGTGGCTCAAGAAGTTTCTGAAATTATTCCAGAATTAGTAGAATATGACGAGAAAAATGACCAGTATGGGGTTAATTATCCTCAAATGATAGCAGTTCTTACAGAAGCATTAAAGATTGTGGATAAGAAGAATATTACTTTGGAACAAAAGCAAATTGATATGGATATAAAACAGAAAGATCTTGAAGACAGGTTAATTGCTCTTGAATCAAACGGTAATAGTAGAGAAAAAGGAAATAATCTGTAATTAAGACATTATTTTTCATAATATTTCTATGAAATTTTCTACAAGATGTAATAAAGATGTCAGAACCTAATTTTTTGATCAGGGATCTGTCCTATCCTCAGATTGAATTCAGAAGTGCTACAAATGAATCAAAAATATTGTTTGCTGACACCAGTGGAGCAACTGTTAATCACATTAGTCTGAACACCAATGGTGGTCTTCTATTAGGAAATGACGTTGCAGTAAATTCAAACAGTTTAGATGTTACCGGATCAGTTAATATTTCTGAAGACCTGGCTGTAAATGGATCAGCTATTTTTCAAGGTCCCAGTACTTTGTTAACTGGAGAAGATGCTAGTGGAGCCCTTCTTTTTGTGAACAACAGTAATAACTCATATGCAATATACCATTCATCTACTCAATCTATAGATGGAAGTACATCCGTCAATGGTCATGATTTTTCTGGCAGCTCTATGTGTATCCGTGTTCCTAATGACACTACTAAAGGTCTTGTTTTAGAGAATGATACCAATGAATTACTTGCCTCTGTAAATGGTGCGTCAGGTAGAATGTATTTATCAGGAGATATGGTAGTGAATGGAACAACCAAATTACAAGGAAATAGTGTATTTACCACAGCTGAAGGTCAATTCCATGTCCGCAGTGCAGATGCCAATATTAATCTCATAACCACTGACAATTCATCTACCAATGGTCCATCGTTTAGTATAGAGAACCAAGATGGAACTCCAAATTGGTCCATTAAACGTGTCCCAGACACTTTGCCAGCCGATTCATCTTTGTATTTTAAGGGAGGGACTGCATCTATGCCAGATGTGATGTCTCTAACACATGATAACATGACAGTGTATCAGAATCTCATTGCCAAAAAGAATATATCAGTCGATGGTTATTTAGAAAATAAAGGCACAGGAGTTTTTGTTTTGGGAGAAGACGGAAGTTTACGCACAAGAGGCATTAGTTATTCTAATGATGTAATTTATGAAGATATATCTGGAAGTGCCCCTGCAGGATATGATTTTACTGGAACTGCTATCCGTAATAGGAAGGTTGATAGTGCTAACCAAGGATTTGTATGGGAAAACAGCACAAATAAGCTGTTGATGTCTCTTAATGCCAATACAGGACGTCTAAGTGTAACTGATCAAGTGTTGGCAGGAGACGGCACAGTATCTCGCCCAGGATTTGCATTTGGGTCTCGTTCAAATGTAGGTATATGGTCAGAAGCAACCAAAGGTCTATCTTTAAGTTCTGGCAATGCAGCTGAAGCCATGTCCATGAACAATCAGAATCAGATTACTATGAATGGACCACTCTCTTTCAGCGGATACGACAGCATCTCTGGTCCGACTGGTAGTATGGATTTTACCACAGATGATTATCTTATCATGCAAGCAAACAGTAAACTTGTATTAAATAGCCCAGATACACGTGTACTAGGTGCCTTGTATACATCTGCAGACGCTTTATCAAAAAGAAATGTATTAGATGATGGATTAGGTAACAGTACTATTTTAAATAATCTAGGAGTAGGAACATATTCGCCATCATCAAAGTTTCACTTGAGTGGAGGTGATTTACGGGTCACATCAGGTGATATATTGCTACCAAGTGGTCCTAATGGTTTACGAAGTAGTTTCAGTGCTGGCGTTATGATGGACGGTTCTCATGGAAATTTCAAGTTTCAGAATGGCGCTTCACCTAAGAACTCTTGGAATATATTTGGAGGACTTGATGGGAATAATAGATTAATTCAAGTCTATCAAGACGGAAGGTTTCTGGCTAATGACATAACACTCAATGACAGTCTTGGTAATATGGGACTGGGTATTGCCAATCCTGAAGGAAAATTACATGTTAAGAATTCAGGTAATACATTTGGAACAATTATAGATACTAACTCTAGTGATATTTTGAAGATGGAGAGATCTTCTACATTTGAAGAATTAGTTACACATTCTTTGAAAACGGGTGCTACTGTTAATGACAATGCTTATGTTCAAGAACTGATTCGTCCTAGTACAAGCTTATCTGCCAAATTGGAGATGAGATTGTTAGCAGATAACACTGCTCAAATGGAGTTTTTTGGAGATCTTGTTTCTAAGAGCTATACATTTAATGACCAAGTAGGAGAGACTATGGAATTAGGAGCAAATGGAAACAGGAGTACTGGTGTATCTCTGCGTCGTATTACCACTGATCCTGCTAACCAACACACATTGTTCTCTGTAGAAGGTGTTACATCTGAAAATCTATTTGGTGTATCTCTAGGAAATGGAGCATTTGTCAGAGACAACCTCTATGTTGGGAAAATATTTGATGCAGATACAGATATTCCTGTTCCTACACATGATCTTTACATTTCAGGAACTGCTAAAATTGAAGAGAATTTGGACATGGATCAGAATATTACATTTAGGAACACTGATATGGTTATGGGAGGTACAAATACCAATAGATCTACTGGTGTCTCTGTTAAGACATTGTCTTCTGTAGGAAGTCTCAACACCTTGTTTAATGTTGAATCAGCTGATTCCAAAAATCATTTTGGGGTCACCGAAGGTAATGGAGCTTTTGTTAAAGATTCCTTGAGAGTGGGTTATGATTTTGATGGAGATGTTGACATACCATCCCTTCCTAATAATATACTTCTTGATGTCAATGGCAATGCACAAATAAGTGGAAATATTATACAAGAGGATATAGTGTCAAGATCCATACCTGGTAGTGGACAATATCTCATTATTTGTCCTTATGATGCTGGTAGTAAGGTTATTGGGAGTGTATATGCAGGTTCTGACCTCAATTACACAGCAACACATAATGATATTGTATACACTGCGGATAGTGGTCAGAAAGGTGCTTCATTGACATCACATACCACACTCAAAATGGAGATGGTTGCAGTGACATACAATTCTGTACAGTACCTAGCAATTAAACAAATTGACTTAACCAAAGATCTTCCTACTCAAACTTATTTTCAAGGATTTTACCGCCCTACTACAGATGGAATATTTTATGTTAATGCGGGAGATATTACTGCTGAAGTCTCAGTGCCTACCACAATACAGACATTAGATATTCAAAACACAAGTACAAATATTTCAAAAGGAAAGTTTCAAGTTATAGATGATTCTACTCAAGATATTAGACTTTTTGTGGATTCTCAAAGTCCTTCAGTAGGAATTAATACTCAGACACCAACCCATAATCTTCATGTAGAAGGTACATTGTATGCAAGTGGAAATGCGACTATAGGGAATAATTTAAAGGTTAATGGAGATACTATAGGACTTGGATCTATTGATATTTTACGATGGTTAAAACCAACAAACGTTAATCAGCGTGCAGCTCTTTATTTAAACGGATCTGTTGATAATAATTGGGTACTGTATATGGCAGATTCAGGTCATTCTACTTCCGGGGGTTCTTCTCCTCAAGGTTTTGATTTCACAAGTTATGCAATTCGATTAAGATGTAACAATTTATCTAGTCATGGTATAATTTTTGAAAATTCTGCAGAAGAACGTTTGTTATCTGTTAGAGGTGATGATGCATCTACCCGAATTGAAGGCCCACTAAGCATCAAAGGAAACATAACTATAGGAGGTAATGATTTGTATCTTTCAGATGTTTCGGGTAATCCTAATAAGGTTATGTCTTGGATGCAGAAGAGTAATGATAATAAACGTCTAGAGTTCTATATGAATGGGCTTATTGATAATAATTGGGGATTTTATATGGCAAATTCAGGAACTGGTAATTCTCTTGATAATGGAAATTCGGTTGAAGGATATGACTTTAATGATTTTGCAATTCGCTTTAGATGTTATAAAGCGAATCGCAATGGTTTTATTTTTGAAAACTCAGAGGAAGAACGATTGCTTTCTATTCGAGCTACAGATGCATCAACACGAATTGAAGGACCTTTAAGTATTAAGGGCAACATGACTATTGATAATACGGAAATATATTTAGGGGAAATTTTTGGAAAACCTAATCTTGTTTTAAAAACGCTCTACGAAACCAATAATCAACAACGAACTGCTTTGTATCTGAATAATGGACAAGATAACAATTGGGGTATGTATATGGCAGTAGCAGGTCCTGTGAATTCTTTAGATCAAGGTGATGCAGTTCCTGGATATGATTTTAATGGATGGGCACAGCGAATAAGATTTAATGGAGATCCAGATCAAGGATTAATATTTGAAAATGCAGCGGAACAACGTATGATGTCTATTCGTGGGTCAGATGCATCTACTAGCATTGAAGGACCATTGAGGGCCAAGGCAACTACTATAGATGGAAATCTTAGTGTAAATGGTGATGCTACTATCGCAGGTCAAATTAGTCAAAGTTCTGATAGCAGATTAAAAGAAAATGTACTTTCACTTAGCGATAGCTTGAAAACAGTGATGAAAATGCGTGGTCGTACATTTAAGCGAACTATGTATGATCATAAAAGACCAGTACCTGATAAGTTTAAGGATAAAATACATATTGGATTTATTGCGCAAGAATTATTAGATGCTGTACCTGAAGCGGTTTCTCAAGATGATACAAGTGGATATTACAGAGTGGATTATGGATGTTTAACAGCAGTGTTGGCAGATGCTATTAAGGAAATGCATCAAAAGCATGAACAAGAGATAAGTGACCTAAAAGGTGAATTAAAAGATATTAGGATTCTTTTAGAAAAACTGATTTAAGATTTCTATTTAAAAATACCATGAATTCTTATAAGTCTAATTTATAGAACCAATTAATGAATTTTACACATTCTAAATATAAAGAAGACGGAAGCTTTCTAGACAATGAAATGGTATATAAACGTCATAATGAAAAGGAGGATATATTAATCATAGAAAATGATAAAATATATATTAAAAAAGATGGCACATATCATAATTGGAAATCTTTTAAAAAAATTAATAAGTTAATTGCAAATACTCATTACAAGATTATTAAACGTATAAGTATTAACTGTTGGCATTTATTCAACCAAGGAATAGTGTCTCCTTTTTCTGACAATGATTATATTCAAGATAATAATATTGCTAGATATATAATTCAAAAATGTTTTTATAATCAATAATTTCTAAAACAAGGATTTATATTTACATTGTGATTTACTAAATTATGAAAGAGTTTCTGAAAATCACGTTTCCCTATTACTAATTTTAAAATACCTTTTCTTTTAAGTTTCCATGTATTAGGAGAAAACCAAGAATATGAATGATTCAAAAAACCTTTCTTTATAGTTTCCTTACCGTACATATCAAATACTCTTTCTAATATTCTTAAAAACACGCGAATAGATGTCCTATAACATTTTAAAAAATCTTCTTTTTCGTTATTACTTTTGATTTTATTTTTTAAAAGTTTACGTTTTTGATCATATATACTTGTGATAAATGTTGATTTTTTTCCAGAAATAAGTTTACCTGTAACTATACATTTAATTCCATTATATTCTAAATTTCGTTCAAAAACTACTGTGAATGAGTCTGAAGATATAGATTTGAATGTAAAACTTTCATTTTTGGTTTTAAAACATATACTATATTGAAGAATAGATTGTCTCAAGCATTTGAATTGTTGATAAACTTGACAATCGTTTAATATGGCATCTACATATTTGTTAAAGTCTAAAACTTTTTGTTCATTGGACATGACTATAATATGATTCATCAAATGCAATGACAAATTCATTTTTGAATCATTTGTCAAAGTAAATTTGATTTATAAAACAAAAACAATATTCTCAAGAATGGCTACAAGTTATATTTGCAAATCATCCTGAAGTGTCCTTAAAGACACGATTTACAATTTATCAAACAAATCCCGAAGATAATGAAGAAGGAGAGATTGGACAACCTTTGTATACAGCTGGCATGGTGCAAAACAAAACGGGATGTCAAAAGTCTTTGAAAGAAAGACCACGTCCTAAAAGAAGAATAATGCGATTTTTGGAATGCATGTATACAATAATCACTAATAGTGTTACATTTTTGGTACATATATTGGGTTTAGTAATATTAATTATATTGCTTACTGACTCTTGAAATCGGAAAAATCAATAACAATTAATCACTCCTCCATGCAAAACAAAATTATAATAAGCATGAAATGGTTTTCGTAAAAAGTAAAGACCTATTATAATGTCTCAGACTCCACACTCAGAAAATGGGCTAGAGAAAAACTCATCAGAACAGAAACCACCAAAGGAGGACATTGGAGATATTGGATCGAAGACAAATCCCAACAGTCAAACACACCACAAAATGAACAATCATCACAGACATTGGAAGCGGAATTAATTACAATCGCAAAGGATTTCCATATTGGAACAACTCTTCCAAGGAAATATCAAAAAAGTTGTGGTTGCCCATCAAGATAGGTTCACAAGATTCGGCTTC
>Ga0306901_1000984_pt1 | contig 9937 bp, 8 predicted proteins | sample AntRauMFilla3767_FD_190431 | JGI IMG/M metagenome (GOLD analysis project Ga0306901, IMG submission 190431) | Saline lake microbial communities from Rauer Islands, Antarctica - Metagenome Filla 3 #767 (v2) (version 2) | ecosystem: Environmental > Aquatic > Non-marine Saline and Alkaline > Saline ...
TGTCAGTAGCGTTGGTGCGGATGAGGCTACGATACGAAAGTATGTCGAGCATCAGGGGAGCCGGGATTCAGGTCAAGCGAAGCTTGAGTTGTAGGGAGGACCACGGGTTTACCCGTGGGTATCTATTAAGAAAAATAAGTAAGTTTGTGTAAAAATCAAATCAAAATTTCAACAAAGCCCCGTCTTCCAAGACCGGGCTTTTTTATTTACATACCAAGAACAACCCATCCTCTCACCACCTCTACTGTGCAACACCTGGTGTTGCACACCTGCCCATTACTTTACTGGCTGGGTTTAGTTTTAAAGTTTGTTATATAACGGATTATATAATCCGTTATATAACACTTACCTTATTTAAAAACCGTAAAACATTGCTTGGATCAGTAGCTTTTGGTAATCTTACTACTGTGCATTAGGCGCGATTAGCTCAGCCTGGTTTAGAGCGCACCGCTGATAACGGTGAGGTCCCAAGTTCAAATCTTGGATCGCGCACAACGAACAACGTGAGCGAGCAGCTAAAAACGTGCATTTCTGCACGTTTGCCTTGAGTTGAAAGACGGAGTGATGTCGCGTGAGCGCAGCAAGAATGACGAACGAGCCCGGGAAGGAGCCGCACACTTTTTGTCTCATTAATGAGATCAATTTGTTAATTTAGATAATATAATTAACGCAGATTGGAGTTGAACCGGAAAGAGGGTCGGAGAAAATGCTCATTTTCTCCGTGGAGGAAGTTTTTGAAACCGAGTGGTTTTAAAAGAGGAGCGAAGCGACGACGTGAAACTCCAAGTAGCCGCACACTCCAAGAGTACTTCCTCGTTCGCAAACTTACTCACAGCGCAGCGAACATCACAAAGAGTTGTTATATAATCCGTTATATAACGGATTATATAACAACCGAAACTTAGCAATAAAAACCTAGCTCCTGGGCGAAGGAGTCGGGTTAAGAATCTTCCTAAAAAACTACTTACTAGCCCGGTAGACAGTATCAACCAAGGCAATCAGTAGGTAGCCGATCACGGCGTAGACCATGATGGCAAACAGCGTCGACATCTCGACAACAACGCCACTCTCTACGACGGTCGGGAAGATTCCCTCAAACGGCACCAGAAGCGGCGCACTGGTCTGGTAAATCCACTGCACAAACTCAGCCGACTGGTTGGCACCCAGAAGCTTCAAGACAAGTCGGAAGATCAGGAACGCCTCCACCACCGTCAGAATGATATTGATAATGCCACCGATAATATTGCGAGTGCGAAACATAGGTAAGTGTAATTATGTGATAATATCCTACATCTAGTATACAATATCTTTGCGCGGTTGCCGATGGAGGCAAGTAGTTGGTTACCTAAGAGCCGGAGTAGCTCAGCGGTAGAGCAATCCCTTCGTAAGGGATAGGTCAGCGGTTCAATTCCGCTCTCCGGCTCTAAGGTAACGAGCAAATTCTTCGTACTTTGTTCTAAAGTGGCACTCGATGATGATGAAGGTAAAGCTTCGTCATACACCTCGCTTGCTCTATTCATTGTGGAAAACTAGCGTCTGGATTTGCGAGCAACGCTTATAAGGCGTGTTATTATATAATGCAGATACTACTTCAATCCGCGATTTTTTATATATGATCAATCAGCAATTACTTGATTACATTTCGCGCCAGCAGGAAGCTGGCTCCGATGACGATACTATTAAAGCCAATCTTACCGAGGCCGGCTGGCGAGAGGAGGATGTCGAAGAGGGCTTCCAGGCTGTCGAGGCTAAGGGCGATGGCAACTCAACTGCGGCCCACCAGGAGGTTCGGGCCGAAGCTTCTAAAGAGCGTAGTCAAGGCCAGGCTGACGGTATTGATTCAGCTGATGAAGCGTCAGAGCCAAAGGAGGTGGCGGATAATTCCACGCTGGGTCCCATCGATGAAAAGGCCGGTGATGATTCGGCCGCTCAACCAAGAAAAGTTTCAGACGATAATGAAAATGAAGAAGATGCTGGGCCTGTAGCCGAAGCAGATACTTCTATCGCGGATAATTCCGCTACGGATACTGGTGAGCCGTCGGCTGCAGAACAGACCAAAGACTCTAACGACATTAAGGACCCTCTAACCGAAAATGCCAAGCTAGCTGAGCTTGGTAAGCAAGATAAGGCGTCCTCAGGTAATAACAGTGATGACATCGGGCCGATGTCGGTTCGCACCTACCAGCAGGATAAGGCCCGGGCCTCCGGTGGTGGCAATCAGGCGGCACTTCATCCTAAGCATAAAGCTGATCAGAAAAGCCCTGAACAAAAAGCGGATAAAAAGGAAGCTTCCAGCCGTGAGCAATCAAACCAATCTACTCAAAAAACGCAGCCGGCCAAAAAGACTTCTGGTAAAAGTATAGAGGAAGCCACCAGCCAAGCCCGAGAAAAAAAGGCTAAAGAGAAGAAGTCGGCCTCAAGAAATAAGCCAAAAAAGAAATCATCCGTCCAAAAGCGCGACCAGGTTATGCCTAAAAAAGCAGCAGCGGCCGGAGTGATGGCCTCTAGTGCAGCGGGTAAGTCGAAAGAGGAGCGCCAAACAAGCGATGGTCGCCAGCGCTTTTCGGCCAATAAGGATGATGTCGCCGGCGCCAAAAAGCGAGCAGCAGCCCGCCAGAAAAAGCGCTCTAAGAGCAGCTCCTCTGGTTCAAACCTCGTTTCAATACTGATCTTTATTTTCGCTCTTATTTTGGTGGGTGGAGGAGGTGTGTACGCCTACGTTACCTACTTCCAAACTGATGTTCCAACCGCTACAGCGGCTGATGTGATGGACTCACTAACTGCTGCCGAGACCTTTGATTTTCGCTTTACCATTGAGTCGGCCAGCGGCACAACCACGACCGGCCGAAAGATTATCGAAGGGGCTGTTGATCTCGATCAGAACACAGAGGCAGAGAGCTACTATACGCTGACGGGGTCTAACCAAACGGCGCCACCGCTACGAGCTGTGATGGCCGAGATTGAGAATATTGCCGCAGTTCCGGCCGAGCAGCGCGCTACAGTCAGTGATATTGTGCTCACTCCACAATTTTTCTCAGTCGGCGAGTTTCAAACCACCGAGCTCTTAGGTCAAAGTGAAGGCTTCATGACCAACCGCTTTAGTATTTCAGCGGATTCAACAAAGCTTGTTGCTGACTACGCGACCCTGCACCAGGCACTTTTCAATGATCCACTCTCGGCCGATGTGTTAAATAATCTCCAGGCAACTGTGGCTGGTTTTTCCACTACCCAAGGTCAGGTTTGGCTCGACACCGAGACCGGGGTCCCCTACCAGATTACCTTTATCGGCACTAATGCCGCCGGGGAGGATACGCAGGTCAATCTCCAGTTTAAAAACCATGGAGCCGCGCTTGAAAGCACGCCGCCATATGAGCCTCGTTCGCTTGAGCGGGTGTTGAGCCAGTACTTCAGTACTAATGGCGCGGCAGCTGAGCCAACGGCTACTACTTCTGATGATCCAACACCAGATGAAGGTACAGAGCCGGTTGCTGAACCTGAAGACAGCTCAACATCACCGGTCGAAATAGCCCGCCGGCAGGATCAGCTACGTATTAACGACATTCAGCAGCTGACGGTCGCACTGCGTCTCTATGCTAATGACACAGGGGACTTCCCACCAACACTGTCGGCGCTGTCAGCCTCTGATGCGGTTGTCTTTAGCAGCATCCCGCGTGATCCGGTTACTGATAATGCCTACTCCTACAGCGTTTCCGGCGATGCGGAGCGCTACCACCTCGGCGCGACACTTCGCCAGCTCCGGCGTGCTGATCTATCCGGTGATGCCAACTTCAACTCACGCGGGCAGGGCTATACTGACGGCTTTAATGGCGCGGCGGCCGGCTGCCAACCAGAGGAAGCCGACCCGGCAGCCACCTGCTACGACGTGACCGCTACGGTTGAGTAGACCACAGCTTTTTCTCTTGTAGGGGGCTATATTTGCTATACTGTAGGTTGATGAAATCAGTTGATAAAATTGAGGAAAAATTAGCGGATTTGCGCGAGCAGATGAATCAGCCTGACTTCTGGAATGATAAGCCGGCAGCTAAGGAGACCGTCGCTACCTACGAAAAGCTCAAAAAACAAAAGCAGTATGTTGGTTCCTTTGACGATCGTAATGCTGTCTTATCAATCATCTCTGGAGCTGGCGGGCTGGATGCCGAGGATTTTGCTGCTCGGCTTCTGGAAATGTACGCCGGCTACGTGCAGTCAAGCGGCTGGAAGCTCAAGCTTGTTAGCAAACAGACCAATGATCACGACGGCCTTAAGCACGTCACCGTTGATGTAGTAGGCGACGGCGTCTACGGGAGGTTAAAGCATGAGTCGGGCGTGCATCGGCTGGTCCGGAAGTCTCCCTTTAATGCTGACGGCAAGCGCCATACGTCATTCGCCCTCGTGGAGGTGGTGCCAGAAATGGCCGATGTTGACGGGGTGGAGATTGATGAGAGTGATCTTGATATTAGCTTTACGCGCTCGGGCGGGGCCGGTGGGCAGAATGTCAATCGCCGCGAGACAGCAGTGCGAATTGTGCATCAGCCAACCGGTATTTCTGTTCGCACTGACTCCGAGCGTACTCAGGGAGCCAACCGCAAAAAGGCATTGGAAATTTTGCGCGGGAAACTGTATCATAAGCAGGAGGCAGAGATGAAGGCCGCTCGCGATACGTTTACACCGACCACCTCCGCCGACAATGAATGGGGTAATCAGATGCGCAGCTATGTTTTAGATCCCTATACGTTGGTAAAGGATCATCGTACTAATCACGAAGTGTCTGATGTTGAGGCTGTACTGAGTGGTGATCTCGACACCTTTATTAGCGCGGCCGAAACGCAAGCCAACGAAGCTTAACCTTTCAATATACCCATGACTACTGACGAGAACAGTCATAACAATGAAGGCTTGATTCATTTTGATAATGTTTCTAAGATTTATCTTGAGGATGCAGTGGCGGTTAAGGATGTTACCTTTACTATCAATCCGGCCGAGTTCATTTCTCTGGTTGGGCATTCTGGTGCCGGCAAAACGACGCTTCTTAAGCTTCTTTTGGCCGAGGAGGCTCCCTCTAGCGGTAATGTGCTGTTTGAGTCGACGCCGGTCCATACGCTTGACGGGCATGAGCGCACCAAGCTGCGCCGACGGATCGGGATGGTGTTTCAGGACTTCCGGCTTCTGAGTCACAAGACAGCGTATGAGAACATTGCCTTTGCCATGGAGGTCTCCGGCCGCGGCGATTCGGAGATCGAGGCGGACGTTCCGTACGTGCTTGATCTGGTTGGTATGCTCGATAAGATGTGGCACTTTCCGGCCGAGCTCTCTGGCGGAGAGAAGCAGCGGCTGGCGATTGCTCGGGCGATTGTTAACCAGCCGGATGTAGTGATTGCTGATGAGCCGACGGGAAACCTGGATCCGGTTAATACCTTTGATGTCATCCAGATTCTCAAAAAGATTAACAGCCTCGGCACGACGGTGATCCTCTCGACGCATAATAAAGGAGTGGTTGATATTCTGGAGGATCGGGTAGTGACGCTCGAGGATGGTCGGCTTATTCGTGATGATGACAAGGGTTCATACATTCTTTAATTATGTCTTTTTTCCAAAAAACTCAGCGGGTGGTGCGGGCCGGCTTTACCAGCTTCTGGCGCAACAAGTTTGTTACGGCCGCAGCCATCTTGATTCTGACGGTGACGCTGTTTGTGATGGGGAGTCTGCTTTTTTTAGGTTCGATGCTTGATACCTCTCTTGAGCAGATCGAAAGCAAGGTGGATGTTAATGTCTACTTCACCACCGCGGCTCCAGAGTCAGAGATTCTCACCATCAAAAGTGCCCTGGAAGCTCGCTCTGATGTAGCAGCGGTTGAGTACATCTCTCAGGAACAGGCGCTGTCTAACTTTCGCAGCCAGAATCGCGCTGATGATTTGATCGTCCAGGCGCTCGAGGAGCTTGAGGAGAATCCGCTGGGAGCCCACTTCAATGTCCAGGCGAATGATGCCGAAAACTACGAAGCAATTGTTTCCTATCTTGAGAGCGACGCCCCGGTTGTGGCCGGCAGCCAGGACATTATCGAAAATATCAACTACCAGCAGAACAAGCAGGCGATTGACCGGCTGACTAATATCATTAACTCGATCGACACCTTTTCTTTCCTGATCATGATTGTCTTTGCCGTGATTGCGGCGATGATCGTCTTTAACACCATCCGGCTGGCCATCTTTGCCTCTCGCGACGAGATCTCGGTCATGGAGCTGATGGGTGCCAGCCGCGGCTACGTTCGCGGTCCGTTCGTGATTGAGGGAATAATGTATGGGATTGTCTCGGCACTTTTGACCTTGCTTTTGTTTTATCCGATCTCGCTGTGGGGCGCTGAGTTTACCAAAAACTTCTTTGGCTCGGCCGGCTCCTTTAACTACTTTGTTAACAATTTCGGCGAGCTGTTTGTCATTCTGATGGTGACCGGAATTGCGCTTGGCGGTATCTCCAGCTACATTGCCGTGCGCAAGTATCTTGATATATAAAAGATATCTACAACACTCGAGATGTAACCCTACATACTGTAGCCACTTGAGTGTAAGGCGCAAGCTAGTTGTTCGACAGGCTGCTATTCGCGCTTTTTTATATATGCTCGCCAGTCCTTCGCAAGCCGAAGCTCTGGCTCACGCCGATTACTTTACCCTGATCGTAGCTAAGATTCATACTTAGGTCGGTATATGTAATAATGGTGATATGGATATTGATACAAAAGGAACAAAATATATCTTCGTTGTGGGTGGGGTGATGAGTGGGGTCGGGAAGGGCGTAGCCACGGCTTCAATTGCGACTGTTCTGGAGTCAGCCGGTTACCGTGTCAGCCCGATCAAGGTGGATCCGTATCTGAACGTCGATGCCGGAACGATGAACCCGACCGAGCACGGGGAGGTGTTTGTCTTGGAGGATGGCATGGAGTGTGATCAGGATATGGGCAACTACGAGCGCTTCTTAGGCCGGTCGCTTCCGAGTGGAAACTACATGACCAACGGCATGGTCTTTCAGCACGTCATAAAAAAGGAGCGGGCGCTGGAGTATGACGGCAAGTGTGTCGAGCCGACTTATCACATTACTGAGGAGATAATCCGGCGAATTACGGTCTCGAGCCGAGAGACTGAGGCGGACATTACGATTGTGGAGATTGGTGGCACGGTGGGCGAGTACCAAAACGCTATTTTTATTGAAGCGGCTCGCCGTCTCAAGCGCGAGCACCCCGAGGACGTCATGTTTGCCATGGTGTCGTATCTGCCAACTCCACCCTCAATTGGTGAAATGAAGACTAAACCAACCCAAAACGCCGTGCGACAGCTTAACTCTTACGGTGTAGCGCCTGACATTATCATCGGCCGGGCCGAGACGCCACTTGATGATAAGCGTAAGGAGAAGATCTCTAATATGTGTGGTGTGGCGGTTGAAAATGTAATCTCGGCACCGGATGTCGACAGTATTTATGATGTACCGACAAATTTTTCTGATGATAATATTGGTACCCAAATTCTTAATTTTTTTGATCTTCCGAGCCAGAAAAAAGACCTCGCCAAGTGGCGTACCTTTACGCAGGCGAGAAAGACGGCCAGCCAGCCAGTACGGATTGCGGTTGTAGGCAAGTATTTTGTTACTGGAGACTTCAAGCTCTCCGATGCCTATATATCGGTTATTGAGGCGCTGAATATTTCTGCCGCTTACGCCGATCTCGTGCCCGATATTGAGTGGATTGACACCACAGATTTTGAGGGCGAGAGCGCGAAAGTAGAGCTCAAGAAGCTCGATGAATACGACGGTATTATTGTACCGGGCGGATTTGGCTCGACCGGTATTGACGGGAAGCTCGCGGCCATCCAGCATGCACGCGAAGAAAAAATTCCTTTTTTTGGTCTCTGCTACGGCATGCAGCTGGCCGTGGTTGAGTATGCTCGAAGTGTGGCCGGGCTGCCGGGAGCGCACACGGTTGAGGTTGACCCTGATACGCCGCATCCGGTCATTAATGTTATGGCTGATCAAGAAGATAAGTTAGCTGATGGTGATTACGGCGGGACAATGCGGCTTGGTCTCTACCCGGCTGCTTTGCAGGAAGAAAGTCAGGCGGCCAAAGCCTATAAGGCCAAGGAGGTGTCTGAGCGCCATCGGCACCGCTTTGAGGTAAATAATGAGTATATCGATCAGCTTGAGGCGGCTGGCCTTATCTTCTCCGGCCGCTCGCCTGACGGCCGGCTGATGGAGATTGCCGAGCTTCCGGCCGACGTGCACCCGTTCTTTGTGGGCACCCAGTTTCATCCGGAGTTCACGGCGCGCGTGCTCGATTCCCAGCCGCTCTTTGATGCCTTTATCAGTGCTTGTAAAGAAAAGTAATATGAATAATCATTCTTCAATCAAAATAATCTCGCCGGCAGTTCATGGTCTCCTCGATTACCTCCTGGTTGTAATGTTTTTGTTGGCTCCGTCACTTCTCGCCGGCATCTCCGGTGGTCTGGCCGTCTTTATCTACACCCTGGCGGTCGTACACCTGGTGCTAACGGTGATAACCCGCTCTCCGGCCGGGCTCTTCTCGGTGGTTCCGCTTCGCATTCACGGCCTGGTTGAGCTGTTGGTTTCCATTGCTCTCATCATCTCTCCGTGGATTCTCGGCTTTTCGGGCGATATAATGGCGCGTAATCTGCTGGTCATTCTCGGTATCCTGATCTTTATCATCTGGATTTTCACCGACTACGGATTTCGCCCCGAAGCAAACGGCGAATCAGCTACTGATGAGGAGAATTCCGATAGACAAGCTAGTGAAAGTGAGCCAGTCAGCCCGAGCCATCATGCCTAAGTCCCATCTTACTATCGGTGCGCATAAGTCAGCGTCTGGCGGCTATGATAAGGCGGTAGAGCGGGTAGCAGATATCACTGGTAATTGCCTGCAGATTTTCTCTTACTCGCCGCGCAGCTGGCAGTCGCGTGATCTTGATAATGAAACGAAAGCAGCCTACCTGGCGGCACTTGATGAGCACGATATTGGCCCGGTGTATTTTCACGCCTGCTATCTGATTAATCTGGCTGACCGATCTCAGACGGGGGAAAAGTCGGTTAAAAACCTCAGTGCCGAGCTCACATTGGCCGCAGATATTGGTGTGGCGGGCTCGGTAGTGCATACCGGTACGTACAAAACTGATGACGGTGAGCCGGAGGACGAAGCACATTACGAGCATCTCCTGGAGAATATTCGGGCCGCGCTGAAAAATTCTCCGGATGATGCGCTCATCCTTCTTGAAAATGCCGGCAACCGCAAGATTGGCCGGCATATTCAAGACCTGGCTGATATTATTGCCGATATTGACTCTGATCGGCTACGCATCTGTCTGGACACCTGCCACCTGCACGCCGCCGGCTACGATCTCTCCAGCGAAGAGAAGTTCACCGAATTTTTCAATGATTTTGACGAGCAGATTGGGCTCGATAAGCTGGAGTTGATTCATGTTAACGATAGCCGTGATGAGCTCGGCAGCCTGCGCGACCGCCACGCCAACATTGGGGAGGGAAATATTCCCGAGAAAGTTTTCAAGCTTCTGGTCAACCGACCAGAGACCCGTGACAAGCCAATGATCATCGAGACACCTGGCTTTGGTGAGAGCGGTCCAGATGAAAAGAACCTGAAGATCCTGCGCGGGTTTCAAAACTAACTAGCGGCGGATTATATAAACGTTTATACGGTCCCTGGACAGAACACCACGGCTTTAGCCGTGGTTGAATGAGTCCCGATGGCGGTACAATGTAATCAATGAAATACACAACCACCGGCCATAGCGTATACGCACTCAAATATCACGTAGTCTGGGTCTGTAAGTACCGCCGGAGGGTTCTGAAGCCTGGCGTGTGTGGCTACCTAAGGAAAACCCTTTCCAAGCTACTACGAAGCCAGCCCGGAGTCAGGATAGAGACG
>Ga0306901_1000990_pt1 | contig 9850 bp, 7 predicted proteins | sample AntRauMFilla3767_FD_190431 | JGI IMG/M metagenome (GOLD analysis project Ga0306901, IMG submission 190431) | Saline lake microbial communities from Rauer Islands, Antarctica - Metagenome Filla 3 #767 (v2) (version 2) | ecosystem: Environmental > Aquatic > Non-marine Saline and Alkaline > Saline ...
ACAGGGGATACTCGTAATAAATAACCCTGCGTACACGGTACACTAAGGGCAATGGAAGGAGGTCCTAAACAATTTTTAAATCCGCAGGAAGAAATCGAGTTCTTGCGTCAACAAATCGCCAACAAAGAGCGTGAGCTGCTCGACCGTAGCCCGGAAGCTGACGATGCTGATATGGAAACAGTGGGGAAGATGCAGTTGCGCGAGTATCAGAGCTTTACACCGCAGCGCATACTGCATCCAGAATATGCCATGGAAGACCAGACGCTCCACGAATCAATAAAATCAGTGGAGACAGCCAGTAATCCAGTCGAGGAAATCGTCCAGTTGGCGATTGAAAAAGGGGTCAGGAATGCCTTGACGGTGCTCGAAAAAACCGACAACGCCTTTATTATCGACGAAGTACACCGCCGGCTGATTGAGCATATCCAATCCGGAGCGTCTCTGGCGGACTTGAAAGATGGAGTGCCACCATGGCACGTGCTGCATATGACGCTTTACGAAGTGACCCTGCCGGCGCAAAAAGCCGCTGATGGCAGTATGCGGTCACTAGATGAGCTGGTCGGGATGATGCGTCAGCTGTTCGCTGGCTTACGCACCATCGGTTCGGCTAAAGAAGGAAATCATTTTGTAATAGAAGTAGCAGTGGCAGACAAAAGTGACGATATTATTTTTTACGTAGCAGTACCAAATGATTTCAAAAGCCTGTTTGAGAAACAAACGCTGTCGCTCTTTCCCCATGCCGTACTGACAGAGCAGTTGCATGATTACAATATTTACGTTGACAAGGGACACACCATCGTGGCGGACGTGACGCTAAAACGACACCCAGTATACCCATTGAAAACCGCCGAAGAATTTTCGGCTGATCCACTGTCTGTTATCTTGAATGCCTTTTCCAAGATAGAGCACACGGGTGGTGGTGCCGCCATCCAGTTTGTGATTCGACATCCCAGCACCAACTACCGCAAGACGTTTTCTGAGATTAAAAAGGCGGTAGAAGACGGAGGAAAACCCGGTGAAGCCATTTCTAAAAGCACCGTAAGTGGAGCAGTGTTTTCTGCAGTAGGAGGCTTATTTGCGGGTAAAAAATCTACCGCCGAGCTGGAGAAGCCAAAAGAAGTCGACATGCAAGCCGTCGAACAGTTTGATAAAAAGCTCAGTTCTGACATTGTCGAGGTAAACATCAGGCTCGTGGTATCTGCTCAAGAGCAACACCGCAGCGCTCAGATACTTTCCGAGCTTGAATCAACCTTCAATCAGTTTGATACCACCGAAGGGAATCAAGTAGTTATTAAAAAGCTGTCTGGTAGCAACCTAAAGGCTGCAGAACGAGCTTTCTCTTTCCGACAATTATCCAAGAAGAACTTGCTACCGCTATCGCTCGCTGAATTGTCTACCTTGATTCACTTTCCAGCTGAAGGAGCGAGCGCTGCACCGCAGTTTAAACAATCGCATTCAAATACCGCCGCCGCTCCGACCGACATGCCTACGGAAGGAACACTTCTGGGAGTGAATAAACACCGTGGCTTAGATAAAGATATCTTTCTCACCGAAAAAGATCGGATGCGCCATTTTTATGTGATTGGTCAGACGGGTACTGGGAAGTCTGTGTTTCTGCAAAATATGATTGTGCAGGACATCCAAGCGGGTGCTGGAGTGTGCATGATTGACCCGCACGGAACGGACATCCAAGAGGTGATGGGAGCGATTCCACCGGAGCGAGAAAAAGACGTGATTTACTTTGATCCGTCTCATCTGGACCGTTCTATTGGACTGAACATGATGGAGTTTGACCCGCAAAAACCCGAACAAAAGACGTTTGTGGTCAATGAATTGCTGTCGATTTTCCAGAAATTATACGGAGCCAATCCCGAATCAATGGGTCCCATGTTTGAGCAATATTTCCGCAACGCTGCGATGTTGGTAATGGAAGACCCGGAAAGTGGAAACACTCTGATGGATATTGGCAGAGTCATGGCTGATGCCCGCTTCAGACGACACAAGCTAGAAAATGCCACCAACCCAACGGTTATTTCTTTCTGGCGAGAGATTGCCACCAAAGCAGGGGGAGAGGCGTCGTTGGAGAATGTAGTGCCGTACATTGTGTCCAAAATCGACCCTCTGACTTCCAATGACTACATCCGACCGATTATCGGTCAACAACAAAGTGCGTTTAATTTCCGCGAGATAATGGACGAGCGCAAAATCCTGTTAGTGAATCTCTCTAAAGGTCGCTTAGGCGAGATTAACGCCAACCTAATCGGTATGATTTTTGTGGGAAAAATTCTCATGGCCGCGTTGTCACGAGTTGATGACCCAACCAAAGACTTTGCGCCATTTTTCTTACACATTGATGAATTCCAAAACATCTCCACCCCGTCTATCGCGGCGATTTTGTCTGAGGCACGAAAGTATAAATTGGGATTGACGGTAGCGCACCAGTTTATCGCGCAACTGGACCCGGTCATTCGCGATGCAGTATTTGGCAACGTTGGTTCCATGGCGGCGTTTCGGGTCGGGAATGATGATGCGCAGGCACTCGAATCACAGTTTGCACCCACCTTTAGCGCCAACGACATCATGAACACTCCAAACTACAACGCCGTGATGCGGGTGCTTTCCCACGGCACGCCCACCCCAGCTTTTAGTATGGCTGCTTCGCCACCACCAGAGAGTGACCCTGGTCGAGCCAGTCAATTGATGCAGAACAGTTATCAGCAGTACGGTCGACCTCGAGTCGAAATCGAAGCGGAGATAGCTCAACGCTACCAAAAGCCAGCTCCACCGGTTCCACCAGCTTCACCCATGCTGTAGAATATATAAAATATGTCACTTGAAAGTCTAAACTCCACTCCACCAGACGCTCTAGAAAATGAGCAGCGGTTTGTGTTAGATACCAAAGAAGGGCTGCAAAAATTTCAGGAATTTATCGTTGCCGAAGAAGGGCAAATAGATGCTTTGGACCCCAGACTAATCATTGACGATTTAGCTCTTCCTGAAGACGTGGCGGAACGCTTACAGCAACTCCGTCTCGCGTATACACAGTTAGTGCAGTTGACCAGTGAGGGCTTACAAGCTGAGGGTGACGAACTTTCTGAAAATACTGTAGTCAGTATTGCAAATCAGTACAAAACATACATCGCCGCCGACGAAAAATTTTCTACTGCATACGTGGCGTACGAAGATGCGCTCAAAACTCAGCAGCTAGACAAAAGTGAGCCTGATACAGACGCACCAGAAGTCCCGCAATCAGCTCCTACGGATACACAACCCACAGGGGAGCGTGAGCAAACAGAAAACCTGGCCCCTGAAAAATCAGAGGTCGAGACAGTGGAGCAACCACCAGAGGACGAACCTGAATCTAGCGAATTGTTTGGCTTGAGTCTGCCCCAGGCTGGTGCCCAAGGGGTGCAGGTCACGCGAAGTTTCCGTGATGGGTTTGAGGTAGTAAAACGCACCCATCCAGACATAAAAGACAATCCCGAAAACCAGGCCATCGTCGATTCAATCACCCGCTTGTTGTTTGTCGTGCCGGCAGCTGGTTTGTCCGAAGAACAAGTCGCAAAAGTGACCCAATTGTTAGGAGAACTAAACGTCTCTGGAGAAGGAATTGAAGCGAGTACCAGTGCTGTAGCAGAAGCGGAAGACCCAGCTACCGCAAGTGAAGAAATCAAAAGCGATGCAAATGAAACAGATATTGCTAGGCAAGAAAGTGCTGAAGTAAACGATAGCGAGTTCGAAGCGTTTGAGGACTGGACACCAACAACAAAAAGTGGAGCCATGCAGATTGAAGCAGACGCAGAAGATTACGGAGATGTAAAAATCCTCTTTGCTCAAAAAGTAGCAGATACAGCCGAAAAAGATATTTCTTCCCTGGACGACTCGGTAGTTGGTGCTATTAACGCACTCACTCACAGTACAGAAGGAAGTAGTGTGGTGGCAAAAATGGAGGAACAGGACAGTATAAATAATTCAATCCCCACTGAGGTTGCACGCGATGCGGTGAAGAGAGAGATGGCAAGCGAAAACTCGTTGATTGGTGCGTATCTGGCGAGCCATCCCGAACACCAAGCGGTGTTCCAAGAAAATAACATTTCTTCAGCAGCCTTTGAGAAAAAGGTGCAAAAAACTATTGCCAGTATTGACGCCAAAGAGATTGATTTCTGGGAAACAAAATTTGATGACCCATACCAAAGTACTTTTTCATTCCTAAAAGAAATGACAATACAAGAAATCGAAGACTTCAACGCGCTTCCTTTAAATGACCGAAAAAATATCTTACAAGAAGAAAATATAAAATACGAAGCCTACGTAGCTTGGGTGGATATCTATGAACCCATCATGCAAACCGGTGCTTTTGAGCCAGCGATCACATTTTCTGAGCTGTTTGTTGAATGGATGATAGAAACTGAGCTGGCAGATTACCAGAGAAGTACACTCGCGGCGTAATTCACATGTTCAATTTCTTTTCATGCAAAATGTAAAAAAAAGAATGGTATGATTCTTGTATATGGCGAACGATAGTTCTTTAAGTTCTGCTTCAAATTCTTTTGATTTTGAAACGCAAAGTGGAGTGATGCACCTGCTCGCTTCAGTGCGTGCGAGTGATGTGTCTCCAAACCAAAAAAACGAATTGCGAGACCTTATCTTTTTATATTCAAACGGTGGGCATGATCACTCAGTACGGAACAACCTTGAGCAAAAATTGACTCAGTTTTCCGTTGCCGCTTTACCAAATCCTAAATCTCACTCACACACAAAAGCACATTCGTTTGGTACCTCACGCCCGTCTCCAGCTTTTAAAGCCGCGCCAGTGCAAGTGATTGAGGAGCCTGTAAATAATGCACCAGTACCACCCACTTCCACTCCACAGCCTGCTGCGGTGGTACAGCCGGTCGTAAAAAGTACTTCAGTGGATACTCCCAATACTCCTGTCCAGGCGGAGCCAACTGCTAAGAATGAGGAGATAGAACAGCCGCCAGAACCTCAAAATACAACCACCCTTTCGCCAGAAAACAGTCTACAGCGAGTGAAAGAAATCAAAGCGCTCGTAAATGAAAAAGTTGGCAATCCAGTGAATCTGGTAAATATAAATAACGAAGTCGGCCGCGAGTACATGGGTGCGTTGTTAGATGCAATGAAAAAAGTGAACAGCGGCTCGTCAGCTGCTTCAGCCATGCAAAGACTCGAGACAGCCTATACAAATGTAGAAGCAGCGCTCAAAAATCAGCCACAGTCCACCCAAGAAACAAAACCAGTAGTTGAAAATAACGCTGCACCTGCACCTGCACCTGCACCTGCACCTGCACCTGCACCTGCACCTCAACCAACACCAACACCAACACCAACACCAACACCAATACCAACACCAACACCACTACCAGTACAAACACCACTACCAGTACAAACACCGCAACCAGCTGCTGCAACACCGATAAAACAACCGGCTCCAGAAACAAAGCCAGCGGCTAGCCCGGCTGCTCCCAAATTCTCTCCTATCTCAGCTGGCCAAACACAATCCATCGAATCTGAAACAAAGATGGACAGCCGACCACTCGCCCCGTTGGCCCAATCCGAAAAAGCAACTCCTACCCAGCCAGCTGCAGTTACGCAGAGTAAAAAACCTGCTCCGGTACGTCAATCAAGTGTCCCGATGGAAGACATCCCACGTGAACCTGGTGCAGCCTGGGGTCCAGAAACAGATACCGTAGCAACAAATGAGCCAGTAGAAAAGCCGACAAAAGAGCCAGTACCAAGCACTCCTGAGATTGTTGACGCACAAAAAGTGAGCGAGTCAGCTACCAACTACCAGCCCGCTGCGCTAGCTCATTCAAAAGCCAAGCTCAGCACACCCGAAGATTTGCCAGAAAAAAGCGCTGCTGCAGCGGGTGATCCACTATATACCGATCAAATCGATAATGGACTAAATCAATTATTGACAGATTGGTCATTGTTCAAGAAAAGTGGATTGTTTGGAACTGGTCCCAAGGGCACAGAACACCCGCTCTACCTTAAGATTAAAGACTTGCAGATTCCACTACTCCTAACCGGCCGTTTTGAAGGTGCGACGCAAGAAATAAAGCAAAGCATCACCGATTACATGAACGGGTGGCGATATGAGCAGGGCATTGTGTACTCACAAGGAGAAAACTTCGATCATTATCTGCGTAGAGTAATTCGACACATTTTAGATTTGCACAAAAAAGGATAACTCAGTAGGATAATACGTATGAGCACAACCCATCACGCACTATTGTTGTTTGTGCCTGACATTTCTACTGCAGACATAACCAAGTTTACCTCGCAAGATGAGATTCAAGACACTGAATTTGAAAAATTTGGCGTCAGCGAAGCTCAACAATTGGTGCAAAACGCTCATTTACGTCCTGCCGCTACCAAAGGACAATTATGTGTTGTTCGGGCTCAGTTTATTACTCTTGAAGCCCAAAATGCTTTACTAAAAGTATTCGAAGAACCTCCACAGTCGACTAGATTCTTGCTCGTAGTACCAAGTGACTTTATCGTCATCCCGACCTTGCAATCCCGCTGTGAGATTGTTGCCGTCGATAGCGCTGCAGTGGAAAATACATTATTTAGTGATTTCTTGACTGCTTCATTTGCGCAACGACTCGCCTTGATAGATGTGGCACAAAAGAAAAAAGATGCTCACTGGCAACGAAGTATTAAGAAGGGTTTGATTGAGTATTTAGAAACACACACCGAGCACCTCAAAGAATTAGAATATGCAGCTCGATTGCTGCTCACTCGCGGGGCTTCAAATAAGTTCTTGCTCGAGCACGCCGCATTGACCATACCGTCTCGAACCAAGCGTTAAAAGGTGGTACACTTTGAAAATTGAGAAATATATTATGGATACTGAAATAAAACAAAAACTACACGAGGCAAAAGATTGGTTGCAAAAAGAATTTATCGGAATTCGGACTGGTCAAGCAAGTCCAGCTTTGCTTGATGCAGTGAAAGTTGAGAGCTATGGCGCTATGATGCCGCTTAATCAAGTGGGTACTATAGGTATTGAAGACGCGCGCACGCTGAGAGTCTCGGTGTGGGACGCCTCAGTTGTTAAGGCTGCTGAAGAAGCTGTGCGCGACTCAGAGCTTGGAGTGTCAGTGGTCGGAGACTCGTCGGGTCTGCGAGTGATATTTCCTGAACTTACTTCAGAGCGACGGCAGCAACTACTAAAACTAGCCAAGAGCAAGTTTGAAGATGCGCGGATTTCAGTTCGGGCCCTCAGAGATGATGCGATGAAAGCGATAGAAAAATCTGAAAAAGCGGGAGATATTGGTGAGGATGAGAAGTTTACAAAGAAAGAAGCTATACAGTCAGCGGTAGATGAGGCAAATCAGTCGCTCGAAAGTCTCTTTTTACAAAAAGAATCAGAACTAAAAGCGTAATATGTCAATATTACTATTTTTCCTCGTTTTATTTGTGCTGATTCTAGTGCACGAATGGGGGCACTTTATTGTGGCAAAAAAGACCGGTATGCGGGTTGATGAATTCGGAATTGGATTCCCGCCCAAGTTATTTGGAATCAAAAAAGGTGAGACCGAGTATACGTTTAACGCGCTACCGATTGGGGGGTTTGTGCGTATCTGGGGTGAAAATTACGAAGATAAGACTGCCCAAGACGAAGCCTCTACTGCAACAGTAGACAAATCAAGAAGTTTTAACTCCCGACCCCGGTGGGCCCAAGCTTTGGTGTTGGTGGCTGGAGTCACGATGAACATTCTGTTTGCTTGGTTTTTATTCAGTCTGACATTCATGCTCGGAGTACCAACCGCAGTTGAAGAGTCTGCTGCCACCGACTCGGCACAACTCTATATTGCCAATGTGCTAGAAGAGAGTCCAGCAGCAGCCCTGCCAACTGGAGCGGTAGTCAATCAGATGCAGGCGGGTGAGCAGACAATCACGAGTCCGACCATATCAGAATTCACCGACTTTATTTCTGCTACTGCACCAGCTCCGGTGACCGTCTCGTATACCTATTCAAATGAGGAAAGCACGATGGACATTACTCCTGCTCAGAATGTTATTCCTGACCAACCAGAACAATATGCAGTAGGAGTTTCGTTGGCTATGGTAGAGACAGTGTCGCAATCGTTTCCCGCTGCAATACTCAGTGGACTCTACGCTACCGGCAATGGTCTGGTGAGTATTACCAGCGGTCTCTATAGCCTGATCAGTCAAGCCTTTGTCGGAGAAGCGGATTTTTCTCAAGTAGCTGGACCAGTCGGAATTGTAGGTATGGTGGGTGACGCAGCAGCCTTTGGCTTCACAGCCCTGCTTACGTTTACCGCGGTCATCTCTTTGAACTTAGCCGTAATCAACTTGCTTCCGTTTCCAGCTCTAGATGGAGGTCGATTATTATTTGTAGCCATTGAATCCGTCTCAAAAAAGCAGATCCCAGCTGTGTGGGCGGGTCGACTAAACTTGGTGGGATTTGGAATTCTCATGCTCTTGATGATTGCGGTGACCTACAATGACATTGTTCGAATGCTCTAATAAAACTATATGCGACAAACACACTTATTTACAAAAACGCAAAAAGAAGTACCGGCTGATGAGGTGGCAAAAAATGCCCAATTGCTCATTCGAGCGGGATACATCCATAAAGAAATGGCCGGAGTCTACCAACTGCTGCCGCTAGGGTTGATGGTGGTACAAAACATCAAGCAAATTGTCCGTGAGGAAATGGCTGCGCTGGGCACGAACGAAATGATTGCTACCAACCTCCAAAGTAAAGAGTTGTGGGAACGCACACATCGCTGGGATGACGAAGTGGTTGATATTTGGTTTAAGAGTGAATTAAAAGCAGGCGGGGAGGTTGGTTTGGCGTGGAGTCATGAAGAGCCACTGGCGAATATGATGAAGAATCATGTCTCAAGCTACAAAGACTTGCCGTTGGCTATTTACCAATTTCAAAACAAACTACGCAATGAAGTGCGAGCGAAAAGCGGTATGATGCGGGGTCGAGAATTTATTATGAAAGACGCCTACTCCTTTGCTGCAACAGAGGAACAACACGATGAGTTCTATGAGGCGTGCAAGGTGGCCTACACCAAATGTTTTGAACGAATGGGTGTGGGAGAAGATACATACATTACGTTTGCAGCGGGCGGGGCATTTACTGAATTTTCACATGAATTCCAAACTGTCTGCGAAGCAGGAGAAGATGTAACGTATATTTGTAAAGAAAAGGGTGTTGCTATCAACGAGGAAGTATTAGACAAAGCTGATCTCACAGAACTGGGCGTTACACTAGATGAACTTGTTGCAACCAAAACTGCCGAAGTGGGAAATATCTTTAATTTTGGTCGGCAGAAAGGCGAAGAAGTCGGACTCTTTTTTAAGGATGAGTCAGGCGAACGGATTCCAGTTTGGATGGGTTCTTACGGCATTGGGATTACTCGAATGCTGGGTGTGTTGGTAGAAAAGTTTGCTGATGAGAAAGGCATAGTGTGGCCAGAATCAGTGGCACCATATCAAGTACACCTCGTCAGTTTGAACACCGATGATAAAGAAACCACCGACTGGGCAGACGGTGTATATAGCACGCTCAAAACACGTGGCGTATCCGTGCTCTATGATGATCGCGATGCCCGTCCGGGAGAGAAATTTGCTGATAGTGACTTGCTTGGCTTGCCGTATCGAGTAGTGGTGAGTAAAAAAGGAAAAGCAGCCAAAACCTTCGAAGTGGTAGAGCGCAAAACCGGCAAAGTAACAAATCTCACCGAAGAAGAGTTGCTAGCAAACTTTAAGTGAGCAAATGCCGGAACGGCATATTGCGAACTTATGTCAGAATTTGTTTTGCCCTTAGGCAAATTCTGACGAA
>Ga0306901_1000991_pt1 | contig 9847 bp, 11 predicted proteins | sample AntRauMFilla3767_FD_190431 | JGI IMG/M metagenome (GOLD analysis project Ga0306901, IMG submission 190431) | Saline lake microbial communities from Rauer Islands, Antarctica - Metagenome Filla 3 #767 (v2) (version 2) | ecosystem: Environmental > Aquatic > Non-marine Saline and Alkaline > Saline ...
TTTGCAAACAGCACTTTTTGCAAAGAGGGCTCACCGGTTACCATGCATTCACCCGCCTCTTTTTCTCCCTCAAACGGAATACAGCGGATAGTGGCTTTGGTTTCATCTTTTATTTTTTCTTCCGTTTTGGCCGTGCCATCCCAGTGGGCATACACAAATCCGCCTTTGTTAGCAATAATGTCTTTAAATTGATCATACGATTCGGCGTGATGCGTGTTTTCATCAATGCGACGTTTGGCAGCATCATATAGATCATCCTGTATGGTGACAAGCAGTTCATTAATATGGTTGCCCAGCCCGTCGCGATCAACAATATTCTTTTCCAGCGTATCGCGGCGCGCCAACTCTACATTGTGATTTTCCAAATCGCGCGGCCCCACCGCAATCCGTAGCGGAATACCGGTGGCCTCGTGCTCGGCAAACTTGCGCCCGGGATTTTGGCCCTCACGGTCATCAAGCTTAAATTTAATATCATGTTCATTGAGCTCGGCGGTAATGCCATCGCAGTATTCCAGCACATCGGTTTTTTGTTCATCATCACGCCAGATAGGCACAATTACCACCTGGGTGGGCGCCAGTTTAGGGGGCAGCACCAAGCCTTGGTCATCAGAGTGTGTCATAATCAGTCCACCAATAAGCCGGGTTGATACGCCCCAGCTGGTGGCCCATACATATTCGTGTTCGCCCTCTGCGCTTTGATATTTTACATCAAAAGCCTTGGCAAAATTTTGCCCTAAAAAGTGAGATGTACCGGCTTGCAGGGCTTTATTATCCTGCATGAGTGATTCAATACAATAGGTTTCAACGGCGCCGGCAAATCGCTCAGAGGCACTCTTGGTTCCGGTTACCACCGGCATGGCCATATAATCTTCGGCAAAAGTGCGATAAACCTGCAGCATGCGTTCGGTTTCTTCGACGGCTTCATCTTTAGTGGCGTGGGCGGTGTGCCCTTCCTGCCACAAAAATTCCATCGTCCGTAAAAACATGCGTGTACGCAGCTCCCAGCGAACCACATTGGCCCACTGGTTGATGAGAATGGGCAAGTCGCGGTATGATTGGATCCAGTTTCGGTAGGAATCCCAAATGATGGTCTCTGAGGTGGGACGCACAATCAGCTCTTCTTCCAGGCGCGATTCGGGATCCACCTCCACGCCGCCGTCAACACTTTTCAGCCGGCTGTGGGTAACTACCGCACATTCTTTGGCAAAGCCCTCGACATGCTGGGCTTCCTTTGATAAAAATGATTTGGGGATAAACAGCGGGAAGTACGCATTCTCATGGCCGGTTTCTTTAAACATGCCGTCCAGAGCCTGCTTCATATTTTCCCAGAGTGCAAACCCATTCGGACGAATAACCATACTGCCGCGTACCGGCGCATTATCAGCCAGTTTGGCCTCTCTGATAACATCGTGATACCACTGCGAATAATCGTCCGACTGATTGGTGATTTTCTTTGCCATGAAATCCGTTCTGTATTTTGCTATTGCAATTAATTGTGAATTCCAATAATAAGGCGAAAAAGAAAAGCCTCAAAAATTAGTTTAAGGTGGCAGGAGGGAAACCAAATTTCTGCTTAATGTTTTATAAGAAAACCCCTATATTTGGCAACTCTTGAACGGCATGCCGTGGTAGTCCCGAGGATTCGGGATGAGAGCGTCGGATTCATATCCGTCCGAAAACTTTTGGAACGGCGGTTCTGCCGAAATTATCTCTTTGAGAGATTCCGAGAGATAGAACATTTTGAAATTTTATTTAATGCCGTGGTAGCTCAGTTGGTGAGAGCGTCGGATTCATAACTCGGAGGTCGGCGGTTCGAATCCGCCCCACGGTACTTGCTAATATTGTTAGTGTCTTGCCTGCCAAAGCGTTACAGACATTGAGAAATGATCAGGTACAACAAAAGCACAACAAAAGCCGCGAAAGGTGCTGTTTTAAGCCTCTTTTTTTAGTATTAGCTCTATGCTGTATTGGCTACTATTCAGCCTCTCTCTTGCTCTCTATCCTCTCGTTTATTCACGGCCTAAAAACGGCTCTTATATTTAGCTTCTAAGCGCTTTAAAATACTACCGGCATGGTTAGCTATTGACCTATAATAAAAATAGACACCTCCAACTGAATGAAAGTGCCTATTTACCAATAGAATTAGCCACACTTGAATATGGCTTACTTCAATATACGAATTTATGGCATAGGTGCTAAAACTACCGGCACATAGTACCAATGCTATATTTTAATGTTTTATGTGAAATTCAAGCAATCGAATATCCGCGCCGGTATCCAGCCGGTGCTCTTTGATGAACTGCTGGTATTTGCTTTCATCCTCGAATTGAAGTTCTTCATCGCCGGAGCCTTTTACTTTTATCGGTTCATCTTCATTAATTATTGAAAGGTAAACGCTCGTATTTTTGCTGCTGGATTCAATGCTGTTCAGTAGTTCGTCAATTCGCATAATGTTGATACGTTGGATTAAAAATTTCATTGCGGCGTCCGGCCTCATCCAGAAACTTCTCAAATAACGCTTTATCCTTTTCGTCAACCGGATTATGTATGCTGCCGTCCGGTTTTTCAATTATAGGCACGTTAAAAAAGAAGTAGCTCCGTAGCCGCTTGAATTGCTCGTCGCCTATTGGTGCGGTTTCATTTGTTCTATTTGCAAGTAATTCTTCTATACGCATATGGCTATTTTTTTAGTTATTTCGTCCAGTTCGGCCTGCTCTTGCTGGTTCAAAAACTCGTATTCAGTACCTCTCAAGAGTTCAAGGCACCGGTCAAGGTCTCGGTCGCTAAGCAAAGAGTAGTCCAGCTCCATTTTCTGTTTTCTATTGTGCAGCAGTTTATCGATTCTCATTGTCAGATATTTTAAAGTTAGTAAGTTTATTCATTATTGGCGTTGTCTGTGATTGGCCAATTTGTTGTATAAGTAGGCTCTCCATCCAGTTTAAAAATAACTGTATATCGGTAGCCGGTATCAGGCGCTCTTGTTCAAGCATTATTTTCTGTGAACGCTGTTTAGCATGAATGAGACGCTCAATGATCTTAGAAATGGTATCTAAATCATCTAAATCACTAAGGCCATTCTCTAAGCTCTTGCATTTCATAAGCAAGGCCTGCATAAGTTTAATTTCGGCATCCGGTTGAATCAGTTCTTCACTGTCCACGTCCTCCAGTTGGCTCAAAACGTCTTTAAGCTGTGAACCGGCGTATTTGCTGTATAGGCCACTCTTATAATTGTGATGCTCTACGCCTCGCGGCTGGTGGCCTCCATGCAGCGAACATCTCTCACGTCCTTTGGCCGGAGCACGTTGGCACGGCTGGCCGGTTGATTTGGCTTTGGCTCCACAGATGTTTTTATCGTTATTCATAGCATATATTTTAAAAGTTTGGCGTCCATGGCATAGCCTGTTACCGCCACTATTTTATCTTTACTCATTTGATAAAACTTGTTTAATCAAGTTTTAATGCAATTTATCGCTTGTAGACTTCACTTTTGCTTTCGGCTACAATAGCGGCGCTTTTGGCCTGCGTGGCACGTCGTTTTCGCGCGTTAGATCCGCGGCCTGCCATGTTTAGGATTTCGCCTTTATGCTCACACTCGGCATGGTGCCGCGTTGGCCGTGAATAGCGGTAATATTGGCGAATTAAGAATCCGTTGTTCAGCGCCTCGGTGGCATCAACATCCATCGCTTCTTCAAATTCATCAATGGCATCTCGCACGGTGTTATGCGGTACGCCTTCGCTATTTTTATAGGTCACTTTGATAGCCGGTTCAATGGCCTGAAACTCATTCGCGAACGCCTCGCATGCCTGCCGGTGCTCTTGGTGAAGATCATTTAACTCTTCAATGTGCGGTTGAATTAATTCGCTGATAGCCTGCATTTTGTCCACTTCTTTTTGAGCCAGTTTCTCTGCTTTTACGGCCAGGTCTTTGCACTGCTTTTTAGCGTCTGCAAGCGTCTGCTGCTGATTGGCCTGCTGAAGCTCCTCCTCCAACTTTGCAACCTCGGCCTCGGCTTCTTGAATGTTCTCCGCTGCAAGCTCACGTACGGTGGTGGCACGTGTCAAGTCCTGTTGAAAGTCATCGCTATCCAATAGGCTGGCATCGGCTTTTGATTGGCTTTTAAGATCGTTTAGCTCGGCTTGCATCTTTGCTTTGCGCTCTTGATTATCGGTGATGTTTTTTTTCAGTTCTGAAATGTGCTTATTGATCGTTTTTGGCTTGCGCGTTTTCATAATAGTATATTTTTGAGTTAAGTTATTTTTTTTCAAGACCGGCTGCCTGTCTGTTTTTTTGCTTGAATCCTTCGATAGCACCTTTTTTATTTGAGGAGCCTTTGCTGCCGTGAAAGGTGTTTACTGCCTTTTTATATGTGCTGTTAATGGCTGCCTGTTTGTCCGCCCCGGCTTGCTTCTTATATGATTCGAGAGCGTCTAATATTGTGGCGCGGTCGGTGTCATTTAATTTATCCATAATTGTATTTTTAGTGTTTGTGTTAGTTAAAATGGTAGGTCGTCGTCTATATCGTCGTCTATGTCGCCGAAATAAATATTATCCAAATCAATATCATCCAAATCAATATCTATTTTATCAGCCAATAATTTAAGTGCTTTGTCTTTCACTTCGGTGTACTTACGGCTCATATTTGGCTTTAAAAGACTATAATGAACGTTTTCACCTCGCGTTATACGGATTATTTCATCTTCTGATAAGCTCAAAGCGTCATAAACCATTTTTAGCTCGGCGGCGGTGAAGTCCGGCTCAGGCTCATCCGGTGCCTCCTCCGGCTTAGCTTCAGGCGTGGTTATTTCGTTCTCCTCTATACACATCCCATCCTTTAAAAGAGCCATATAAGTTTTTCGCCAGTTGAATTTTTCAGGCGTGTAGGTAAAAATTAGCGTATGCCTTGGATGCGCGCGGCTTTGTTGCTTTAATATTTCGTCTATACCGTCCACTTTTTTGTAAGCAACGCTGCCGGATATTGTTGCATTGCCTCTCTGCATGGTTTCAGCATACCATTCAATGGCTTCAGCCAGTTCATCAAGAATTTGCTTATTTGCTACGGTGATACTTATTTGGTCAATGTTCATAATGTTATCCTATTAGTGTTTGTGGCCATAATCGGCCGGTGATCGTCGTCATTGCAAAGGTGCACCATGGCAAGGTTAACTGCCTCAAGTGTATCGCCGCCTGGTTTTTTACATTTTAAAAATTCTGTTGAATTCATAATTCTACTGGTTTTGAGTTAGTGGTAGTTAATTTTCGTCGGTTAGGCTTCGGCTAAATAAGCGTTTTATCTCTTCTGCTGTTGGCGTTTTCATAATTCTACTGGTTTGTTATGATTAATAGTTAATGCCATAAATGCCCTTAGTGACACTAATGCCACGTGCCAAACGCTACTGCTTTTCATAGTGACCTCGCTTTAAACGCTTTAAACGGCCTTCATTCGATAGCCACCTTTTTGCCGTCCTTTCTGGTATTTCTAAATTTTCGGCAACCTTCATGGCATTGGCGGTTTCAAACTTATTCGGCAGCATGGCCATAAATTTCTTATATCGTTCACCCTTAGCATTCGAATCACCTGAGTCTGGAAGTATGTAAAACAGTCTGAATGCGTGCTTAATAAAGTTGTCAGCAAGCAAAATGGCAGCCTTCATATCGGCCTCGGTGGGCGTTAAACTATCCTCCATGGCCAGCTGGTTGGCATCCTCTTCAAAGGCTCGTAAAACGGTAAATATGGAGACCATACGCAACGCCAGCACGGCGGAGCGGTTGTTGGAGGCGTGTAGGTGTTTCGATAGATCCAAATCCTCAATAATTTGCATTTTATCGGCAAAGGTGTCATCAATATTTTGCCATTGGTCATCGGTCAGGTCGATATATAGCGGCTCCTCTCCGCGCTCTTCAAGCATTTGGTTCATTATGTGAAGCTGAGCACTTGCCGATTCTACTGATTTAGCCAAAGCCTTACTTTTCTTGGTTGGCCGGTGTGATTGCCATACGCGCTCCGGGTCGAAGGTATAAAGGCCGTATCTGCTGAAATGGCCATTCTCAGCGCTTTCAAACATCTTTTTAAACTGGTCAAACGTGCCAGTAAGGCATATTGACAGTCGCGGATTATCTATCCAAAAGCGTTCATCTTTACGGTTGATACTTATCGATTCATGGTGAAATGATTTGCGGACAATATCGCTAAAGTCGCCCCAGTCTTGTTTGGTAGCGTTTAAAAGTGTGTCAATTTCATTCTCGAATATTAAACCACTGCCGCCGTTGCGGTCAAGTGTATCATACACGCCGCGGCTGCTGGAGTTGGCAGCAATATATAGGCTCCGAAGCTCTGGCCTTGTTACTTCTTCTTTTTGTTCATCGGTTAGATTAAAATAGTTTTGTATTTCTGCTTTAGACTTGGCTATTATTTGCTCATTTAGGATATATCCTAACTTTTTGGCTCTCGTGGCCGCACCTTTGCCAGTGCCTGGATTTGCTACAATTTGCACAAACATGTCCGGTGTGTAATATCCGTCAAGGTGGCCAGCCAAAACATTCGGCATTTGTGCAGCAATAACCGGCAAGGCAGAAATTAAAAACACATCCTTTTTATACTCTTTTTCGAAAAGTGAGCACCGCGTTTTCAGTATTTTCGGTAAATTCTCATAAACGGCGGCTGGTACCGGTGGCGCTGAGGCCACATCAAAGGCGTTCGCTATCGTTTGGCACGTGGCACTAGTGTCATTCGCGGCATTATTGGCATTAACTATTAACGGCCAAAGCTCCTCAGCGGCCATGCTATTTTGCACGGCATCGGTTATATCTTTGTATTTTTCGCCGGTGGCCTCGTATAGATTTACATACGAAACGCTTAATTCGGTGGCTGCTTTCTGTACTTCTTTGGCAAAGCTTCGCGCCGTTATTTCGGCAGCCTCGGAGTCGCAATCTAAAATTGTAGTGATATTGCTGTATTCACTCTCTGAGATTTGCTCTGTAAGCGCCTGAAATTGTTTAGGTGATACATTGCCTTGTTCGCCGGTCGCCAGTCCAATCACATCGGCGCTATCGTTGAATAGCTGCGTTAGCAGCATACATTCGCGCGGTGATTTAGCAATGATAAGTCGTTTTTGGTCTCCTTCGATTTTACGGCTGCCAAAAAAGCTTTCGGACGGTTTGCTGCCTTTTATGGCATACATCACTTTTTCGCCGTCTTTGCGCCGGTAGAGTTGAATGCCAGTATCATACGGCAGTGCCAGCCATTCACATTCTTTTTTATCCGGTGCATACCAATAATCCACAATGGCCGCTCCAAAATATTTAAGTGTTCTTATCTCCAGCTGGTCGTACTCTTTGGCCGTTTTTACAAGTTTGTGCTCTGCCGTTAGCTTCTTTTGGCCGTTTAGCATGCGTTTTTTTGTATCATCACTCCAGAAAGTCTCCGGTTCTTTTTTCTGCTTAGGTTGGCGTTTAGCCGGTTCATAAAGCGCGCCGTTGAGATTGGCTTGCTCTCGGATCCATTTAATGGCATCTGAGTTATCTTTATCTAACATGCGCTCGGCAAGCGTTACAATATCGCCGCTGTCATCTGTGCCGTGGTCTTTAAACGCGCCGGTATCCAGGTTAATACCGAAACTGGCGTTTTTTTCGTCTCTGAGTGGAGACTTTATTGTTTTCCAGCCGGTGCCTTTTTTGTCAATACCAAGGCTGTTTAGAATGGTTTCTATATTATGGCTGCTAAGTTCTTTGCTCAAAATTCTATTGGAGTTCATACTACTTAGCGCCTCCGGCTGCCACTTTGCCTTCGTTCAAATAGGTAGTAACATCCTGGTATTTATATCGAATGGTGCGGCCAGTTTGGTGATACACAATTTGCTCAGAGTCGCGTAAATGCTGAACATGCCTGCGGCTGCATTTTAGAATCTTCATGACATCACTGGTGTCCAGCCATTGCCTTTGCGTGGCCTTTCGTAATGCCTCAGGTAAGGCATCATCAAAAGCTTTTTTTGCCTGTTGGTAGGCTATATCGGCATACTCTTTTTTGGTAGGTAAATAAGCATCCATTGCATTCAGTTTTTTTTGTTTTCGATTAACTGAAAGCAACTTATTGAACTGCTCACATATTCAAGAGAATGGAGCGTTCTTAACCGTTCTTAATCGTTCTTAATTGTCAAAGGATATGTTTTTAGTTACAAGCCTGTTAAATGAATAGGCATCCTCTAAGCTGAAATTAAATCTCTTTTTTACCTCTTTTTTGGTAAACTCTAAATCCTCCAAAAGCCAGTCGCTAATTGCATCAAACATATTATTAACACTCATGCCATTGGTTTTAAACTCCTGAGCCTTACTAAATATTTGCTGCCTTGTTAGTGCTTCACTATCGTCTGTACTGGATCGCGTCTCTTGTAAAGTTTCATCCTGGATAACCTTTTTTCGTAACTTCTGAGTAGCTTCAAGTTTTGCCTCTATGTAGCTGAGTAACTCCTTATCGTTAGGCATTAGCTCATGCGTAAAGTTTGATAAATTATTTTTTACCTTGTAATGTTGTTTTTCTAAATAGCCAATCCTGTGGTTTAAAGACTGTATATGCTCTTCAGTATTATCATAATGTGATTGAGCACCTAAGTAAATATCAATAATTCTCTTGGTCGGTATAACTCTACTCATATCCTTACCTATTGGTGATTGTTTCATCTGTTAAAAAACTTTTTTCATCGCTTTGTTTGCCAGTTCATCATCCAGGCCTTTCAGATATTGCTCTGTCGTTTCAATACTCGAGTGCCTGAGCGCTTGCCTCAGTTCAACTATTCTTAAACCTTTCTCACTTACGGCGTGCTGAGCGTACGAATGCCTTGCCACATGAAAAGAGATACCTTCAATAGGTGGATTTACCATTTTTGCCAGCCGCTTAAGCCACTTGTTAACTTTGGCATTATTGGAGCTTATGCGTTTGCGTAGGTAGGCAGCATCACTGTAATCTTTGTGATTGTTGAGCAGATTAAAAATAAATCCATCCGGCTTTCTATTCACGGCGTAGGCATCTAAAATCTCTTGTTGGTGCTCATTCAGGTCAAATCTTAATACCTTTTTATTCTTATTCATCCGGTAAACAATCTGACCGTCTTTTATCTCACTCCATTTCAAACAGCACACATCACCAAAGCGAATGCCTCCTGAGTAAAAAGAAAACATAAAGTAATTGCGTGCATGCCATAGGTTAGAGCCTTTATCAAGCTCCAAGGCCTCCAGCGCGTGGATCTGTTTGATAGAGAGCTTTGTTTTCTCCTTAGCCTTTGCACGTTTGGCACCTTCAAAGTTGATTAGTGGATTAACAGCTATAAGATGATTCTTTAACGCTTTCTTAATGATATTACGAATAGCCGTAAAATTTTTGTTGATAGTGTTCGGTGCGTTGCCGTAATCATTGCTTAAAAAACGCTCGAATCGCTCCAAATAATCGGTATCAATGTAATTCAATGGCAAGGAGCGGCTACCTTCAAAGGCCTCAACCTTGCCAATGGCTACCTTTGCGTTCTTATGTGTGTAATGGCTTTGGTCTTGTTTAAGCTCCTCCAGATAGGTATCTGCTAAATCAAAGAAATCACCGGTCTGCTCTTTTTTTAATCGCTGTTGGATAGCTTTGGCTGAGCATTTGTTGTAGGTATCTAAATCGGCTTGAATCCTTTTGGCCTTATTGCGCTTGTTATTAAGGAGCGTATTTATAGCCTTGTAGGTGGCGTGGCTGCGTCGTACAATCTCTTTGTCTTTATGCCAATGCTTAGGTTTTATCCATTCGCTGGTAGAGAGCTGCCTGGATTTACGGTTTTGCGTTATCCGTAAATAGATAGGTGCTCTGCTGTCGGCTCT
>Ga0306901_1000995_pt1 | contig 9818 bp, 2 predicted proteins | sample AntRauMFilla3767_FD_190431 | JGI IMG/M metagenome (GOLD analysis project Ga0306901, IMG submission 190431) | Saline lake microbial communities from Rauer Islands, Antarctica - Metagenome Filla 3 #767 (v2) (version 2) | ecosystem: Environmental > Aquatic > Non-marine Saline and Alkaline > Saline ...
GTAGATAAAGATTCCATATAAGGTGATGTAGTGTTCACCGGATCGGTTTCTAGAAAGCGAATTACTGAGACGTAGATATTGGTTGGATGACATTGTCCAACTCGATTTTGAAATCGACTGTAAAAAAGACGCGGTACTAATTGTGTAAATTCATCTTATCTGAGAAGTTGAACTACTCACGGATGCCAGAGAAAACCTTGACTCTCACGAAAGAACAGGAGAACGTCTTGAATCTCGTGAAAAACGGACATAACGTCTTTTTTACTGGGAATGCGGGAACCGGTAAATCTTTCCTCCTCGAACGCATCGTGCAGGCTCTTCGCGAAAAATACGGTAATAAAGATGCGTTTCGAAAACGCGTTGCCATCACTGCCACGACTGGTATCGCAGCAACGCACATCGGAGGCCAGACGTTAAACGCGACGCTGGGCGTAGGCGTCGTGAACAAGTATAGCGACTTCCGGGGTATGCACGCGCCACAAGTGAGCCGCCGCATCAACGACCTTGAGGTGTTGGTCGTGGACGAGTGCAGCATGCTGTCCGGGGAGATGCTGGAGGAGATTGAGAAGCAATTGCGTTCCGTGCGATCCTTAACGAACAAAACACGAGCCGAGCATCCTGCGGGAGGCATGCAACTCGTCCTGGCGGGTGACTTTTTTCAGCTGCCTCCCATTTCGAAGACCGTCACGGCGGATACGCCCCCTGACACGTTTGCCAACTTTGGCTACGCGTTCGCGGCTCCCGCCTGGAAACGATGTGGTTTCAAAACCGTTATCTTGAGTCAGGTATTTCGTCAGAAAGACGACGCGCTCATCAACGCACTCGACGCTATCCGGAAAGGTCCAGAGAGCAAACTCGCCAGGAACTCTCTACGACGCATCGTCAAAGCTTGCATGCGTCCTCTCGACGAGTACGAACAACGTACAGGTATAGTTCCCACGCAAATTTTTGCTCGCAACGAAGACGTCAACCGCACTAACGAGATCCAGATGCGGCGCGTCATAGACCCGGAAGACCCGAAATCCGTAGTATTTTTGAACGCGTCCGATTCAGTGGAACTAGATGATCCTCGCGCGGAGGACGCGGCTCGAGTTCAAGACCGTTTGCGCCAGTCCGAATTCTTCCGCGACTGTATAGCTCAAGACCGTCTTCAGCTGTGCGTCGGGGCACAGGTGATGCTTCTACGAAACCTTGACACGACGACGTCTCGTGTGAACGGCAGTCGCGGTGTGATCGTGCGTTTTGTCGACAAGGAGACTATTTTGCTGAGCGCCCTCCGCGGAAACGACAGCAGCTGTACGTTTATCCCGGTCGCGGGTCCTTTCGTGGACGCTCCGCTACTTGCGTTGTATAACGGGACACAAATTCCCGTCATGAAATTTTCTGATGGAGCAGAACTTGCTGTTTTGCCTTCGCGTTTTTCTGCATATTATAACGGAGCTGGAGAATGCACGCGTGTACAAGTTCCGCTCAAACTGGCATGGGCCATAACCGTCCACAAATCGCAGGGCATGTCGCTCGACGCGGCGTGCCTGTCCCTGCGATCCATGTTCGCCGTGGGACAGGCGTACGTAGCGCTCAGCCGTGTTCGCTCGCTGGAAGGCCTCCAAATCCTCGACTGGGACATGAGTTGCCTGCGAACGGATAAGTCCGTAATAGATTTTTACGACGAAACAGCACGACGCGTTCAAAAAGAAGCAGACGAGGGAGATGGAGAACATCACCATCCTTCGTGGGCTCAGTTTTTGGAGGCTCGCGCCAAATGGACTCCGCCGCCAAACTACAACCAATCTGTTTCGAAACGGCCGCAACTCCATCCGCATCAAACCAGTCTCGTTGACTTGTGGTCGAAGAACAGCGGAGGCTGCTAAAAACTTGGATTGCGTTACACGTTACACGTACAATTTGTCTGGAATTGAAATCTCCTGATGCGAGCGAGTGCATCTTTCAATCGGCGTCGTGTATATTCCACATCTAATTTTTTCTCATCGTCGTATAAGAAGGACAGGACAGGAGCAATCTTCCGAACGATCGATCGTTCGAATACGTGTTCGCGTGTCTGTAGTCCATTGTATTCGAAAGACTGCATGTTGTTCCCGATGGACGAAGAAGTCAACGAAAAAGAACAAGTTATGTACGATCTTTTGACGCGCTCGTTTCCGAGATTCTTTTCTCCGTGGAGTGAGGGTGAAAGAGACGACGATAAGCAGAAATTAAGGCGAGTCGCTCTGGCATATCTCGATCAGGGTGACGGGTATTGCAACGAAGGAAAGGAGGTCGTGGGACTTTGGATGATGCATCTGGACGTGGCTGCGGGTGCGAAGGAAATGAGCGCCGCGTTCGAATTCGATTGTTCAGTGTTCGGAAACGCACGTTTCTTGTCTATTTACGCGACTCTCGCGGGAATGTTCGTCTCTTCACCCGAGCTATATGACGCCGCGTACGTGTCGAGCTATTTCAAATACTTTGCCGACAATTACGCAGTCTCTTGTGGACGGACTCTCATTGCTTCCAGATACGATGACGTTCGACAACAAATGAACTGTTCCCCTGAAACAGAGACCGAATTACTCGATATCATCGACCAGGTAATGGTCATGGATACCGACGGAGAAGTAGATATGCGGCGCGAGCTCGCATTCCTGGTGGTCGAACTTTTGAGCGTGACGTGCGACCAGTTAAGGAGCGTAGACGAAGGCTTGCGTCCGCATATTCACGGTCCTATAGAATTTGCTCATACGGCCATAACACTGCTGACAAACAATCTGGAAACCATATTGGCGGATTTGAGAAACTCTTCTGGTGACGAACGATTACTCGCTAAACTCGCGCACGTTTTTCGAACAGCATTCGGCATTTTGTACGAAATTTCGCTCCCGGAAGACGACAATTTGTTATTCGAGCGTATTTTATCGACGGAATATGAAAATGATGGCGATGATGAAGAAGATGATGCGGAGAAGAACATCGTGATAGAGCAGAAGGGAGGAGACGACGGAGCGAAAAACAAAGACGAAATCGAATATTACCACATGGCGGTTGAACAAATTTTCGAGAATGTACAACAAGATCTAAAAGCGGCCGTGATTGATGAGATTGATAAAATAAACAAATCCAGAGATGTCGATAAAGCGGAACTCCGTCTCGTGGCACTAGCGGTCATGGACATCGTGGACTTCACGAGGGCCGCACGAAACGACAACGACGCGATTGGTCTAACAAACAGTCATGTCAAAGGGTTCTATGACTCTGTGTTCGATGGAAGAAATTCTATAGAAATGTCGGAATCCGTCGACGTAAAATCGATCATACAAGATTTGTACATTCCAGTGCTAGCGTACTATCAAGATGATAATTTAGTAGATGTGCGTTCTCGTTCTGCATTCGAAAAACTGTCGCTATACATCCTGTTTTTGGTTGTATCTTCGGTACGCTCGGGTACGCCACATTTCGAAGAACAGATCGATGTCATCACGGATTACAGGGACCTTTTGTCGATTAAAGATGAACAGCATCAGGGAATAGAAGACGCACCAGTACAAGCTCCTAAACAGGTTCCGCAAATGTCGACCGAGTTTTTAAGAGCTACGTCCGGCACGCCTGTCGGTATACCTGAAAAGGAACAGAAGATGTTATCCCCCAGTCAGAAGCTGTCGTTCGATGATCTGGATTCCACTCGAGGCGACCCAAATGAGAGCAGTCCTGTGAATAATAATACCGTTTCGCTGAGTAGCGTTCTAGGAACTCAGGAAGACAATCGCCAAAACAGACGGAACCTCCAAAACAAGATTGCCATGCTTTTGATAAGTGAGAATGGCGACGTTGTGGGAACGGATGCTCGAGACGAAGACGAAGATGATGAAGGTCAGAAAAAAGAGTACCTAAAACTCCTACCCGAAAAGATCAACATGCACCTGTTCTCGCTGGTTTCGCTGAACAACATGGTTTCCAAGATCAACGACTTCAACGAGAACGACTACGAGTACAGGAAGAAACACTTCGAGGCGTTTCAAAACAGATTCGTAGTGCTGGCGATCGAAGAGTTTTACCGGACTCTATCGATGTGCGCAGCGTACATGCGCAAATTGAACAAAATTGATGAGACCCTTTCCCGCGCCGGCTCGGTGGGGATGTTCGGAAAGCCGTTGAACGAACACGAGCGCATTGAGCTGCTTAACAAAAAGTGCCGTCAGTTGCGAAAAATTTACGACACGCTGCGTGATAGGTGGTACCTGGAAGAACAAGAAGAAGACGTTTTGCAAATTGGGTTAAGAGAAGCAAATTTAGCTGCACTAGATTGCGCGTATTCATCCGCGACTTCGGATAATATTAACGTTCAACCCCAAGATCAAACAAAAAATCCTAAAAAATGGTTCTCCGATTTAGGAAGAAAATTAAACGATCGGAAGCTCAAAAGGATGAAACCTCCTGTGTCAGTTCCTAGACAGGACTCTTTTACTGATAAGGCGAATCAGTTATTTGCCGATAGCGAGAATAAATTAAAAGTAGGTAAGAAAAAGGCAGAGGAGTGGATTAACAAACCGTCGAGCCCCGTTTCGATACCTTATCGACCCAATTTCTTCCAGAAAGGTGTATCCGCCTTGGAATACATTCCCAATAAAGTAGGAAAAGCTGTAGAAGATGTTCGGGATGGTCTCCAAAACGACAAAAAAATTCCCGTTAGTATTCCTCGACAGGATTCTGTAACTGATTCGGCGAAGAAGTTTCTTATGGATAGCGGGAAAGATGTAAAAAATTGGTCACATGGACTCCAAAACGGAAAAAAAACTCCCGTTAGTATTCCTCGACAGGATTCTGTAACTGATTCGGCGAAGAAGTTTCTTATAGATAGCGGGAAAGATGTAAAAAATTGGTCACATGGACTCCAAAACGGCAAAAAAACTCCCGTTAGTATTCCTCGACAGGATTATGTAACTGATTCCGTGCAGAAGTTTCTTATAGATAGCGGGAAAGATGTAAAAAATTGGTCACATGGACTCCAAAACGGCAAGAAAACTCCCATAACTATTCCGACAAGGTATTCAGAAGGTGAACGTGTGTCAATGTACTTTAAAAATTTGTCAAGAGGTTTGGTGAGTGCATCAAACCGAATAAAACCAACTGCTACCGATGTCACCACACCTCCGATAAAAATTCCATCACTTGACGCGGATAGTCAAGGAGTGCAAAAGCATGATAGATTTAATAAGTCCTCTAATGAACCTGCAGTTAATATCCCGTGGGAAGGAGTTGATAACTTACCGGGAGCAGTGGCTACAACGCAGGCGAATAGTGAGAAGCGAGATACTTCAGGGAGTTTTTTATCATCAGTAGGAAACCGGGTGAAAACAATTTTTGCGAATAAAAATGAACCGGATGCGCCAGCGTCTGTATCGATCCCGATTGACTATCTGGAAGAGTTGTTGCAGAATGCCAGACAGAACTACGGTTTCATGAGTACGATGGCCGAAGAAACTCGACGGAACTTTTGGGAAAAATTCAATCAGAAGCTAGGAATGTTGAGAAGGTTACAGAGATTGATTGTCGCACGTAACATACCTATTGAAACGGTAGTCCAAAATGCGTTAAACAAGGATAGAGATAACCTGACGCAAAATGACGTTAAATTCTTAGAATTATTCAACGTTAAATTTCCGTCGTTGATTTCCGTCCGAGAAAACCACGTTCCACCGCCGTCAATGACCTCAAAAGCGGCAATTTTCGTTCCAAATATGGAAGATACATTTGCTTCCGATCCACCCACGCAGCGGCAACAACCGCAACCTGTCGGACATCAGGTTCATGTGGACAACAAACATTCGGCTGTCAATATTCCGATTAACTCTGCACCCGTTCATGTACCCGAATCTGAAGAAAGACATGCGTCTTTTGAAACGCCTCTTACAACACAACTTGATCGAGCACCTGCGGCTGCTTCTTCATCATCACCGCCACCACTGCCACAACACCAGCATTTGTCCGTTAATAACTCGACTTCGGCACAACCAGGGATCCGAATCCCGAGATATAATTCTCCTGTTGATGTACCCAGTAACTCAGATGATGTATATGACTCGAAGGAGAAACATGATAAACAGATGAAACTACAACAAGAAGCACGAACACGAGCAGCAACAGAGAAGGAAGAGAACGAGCGCCGACGGATCGAGTCACTTCCACCCCCGATCGAAGTCCCTGAATATGTTGCGCCTGTATCTGTCCCACAGGACGTTTTCGAGGAAGCTCGCGATCACGCGAAACATGAAACACAGATGAAACTTCAACGAGAAGAACAAGAAAGAGCAAGATCACGAGCACGAGAAGAAGCAGCAGCAGCAACGGAGAAGGAAAATAACGAGCGCCGACGGATCGAATCACTTCCACCCCCGATCGAAGTCCCTGAATATGTTGCGCCTGTATCTGTCCCACAGGACGTTTTCGAAGAAGCTCGCGATCGCGCGGAACATGAAACACAGATGAAACTTCAACGAGAAGCACAAGAAAGAGCAAGAGCACGAGAAGAAGCACGAACACGAGCAGCAACGGAGAAAGAAAAGAACGAGCGCCGACGGATCGAGTCACTTCCACCCCCGATCGAAGTCCCTGAATATGTTGCGCCTGTATCTGTCCCACAGGACGTTTTCGAGGAAGCTCGCGATCGCGCGGAACATGAAACACAGATGAAACTTCAACGAGAAGCACAAGAAAGAGCAAGATCACGAGCACGAGAAGAAGCACGAACACGAGCAGCAACGGAGAAAGAAGAGAACGAGCGCCGACGGATCGAGTCACTTCCACCCCCGATCGAAGTCCCTGAATATGTTGCGCCTGTATCTGTCCCACAGGACGTTTTCGAGGAAGCTCGCGATCGCGCGGAACATGAAACACAGATGAAACTTCAACGAGAAGCACAAGAAAGAGCAAGATCACGAGCACGAGAAGAAGCACGAACACGAGCAGCAACGGAGAAAGAAGAGAACGAGCGCCGACGGATCGAGTCACTTCCACCCCCGATCGAAGTCCCTGAATATGTTGCGCCTGTATCTGTCCCACAGGACGTTTTCGAAGAAGCTCGCGATCGCGAGGAACATGAAACACAGATGAAACTTCAACGAGAAGCACAAGAAAGAGCACGAGCACGAGAAGAAGCAGCAGCAACGGAGAAGGAAGAGAACGAGCGCCGACGGATCGAATCACTTCCACCCCCGATCGAAGTCCCTGAATATGTTGCGCCTGTATCTGTCCCACAGGACGTTTTCGAGGAAGCTCGATATCGCGCGGAGCATTATGCAAAACAGTTGCAGAGACAACAAGAAGAAATAGAAGCTACACGAAAAGCACACGAACGAGCAGCAGCAGATGAACCATTTCTTCATAGCGTAGAAGAAATAAATCAGATCAACATCAAAGAAGTTTTGAAGGTTTTTGAAGCAAAGGTGACGAACGAAAAAGACCGTATAAGTCGTAAAAATATCCTGAAACGAATAGACGATGTACGGTTGGCATATATATTTAGTAAATTGAACGACATGATAAAAGACACTATTTTGAGCACTACGTTTGAATCGGATGAAGAATTACAAACATTTTTTGACAGATTAAAAGAAGGGGGGTATGGAAATGATATAATTCGTAAGAGAGTGCTTCGAAATGTACTCCAGAGAAATCTTTTCAAGTATCCTCCAGTAAAACGACGTACAAAAATTGTGGAAAGTAAAGCGCATGTAGTCGCAATGTTAGATAACGACGAAATAGCCAGGCTATTCGTATCTACATATCAACATACAAAGGGACAAACAGCGGGCACAGATCTCACAGAAGTTCTATCAAATATAATAAAGGGTGATAAGTATAGGTATGACCAAATAATCAAGTTGATAAACAACAAGAAAAACAATTTAGACCGTATTGTACGATTGGGATCATACAATGAAGTAGTCGGACAATTGAACAATTTACTAAAAAAATCAACTTCACGTGATGACGTAATGAAAAATATAGTAATCAATCTGAGCAGGCTACGCGAGAATGCATTGAGTTATCTTTACTTCGCCATGAATAATGACGAATTTACTGAACTCGTGATGAATCTGTTTGTTCAACCGTGGAATAATAAGGACGAAAAAGATAATTTTCGCAGGCTCGTATCAGAAGTTCTTATCAAATATTTCAGTATTTTTACCGTGAAATGGCTGATGAATAAAAAATGGAGCGGCAAAACTGACTTTTCGGAAAAGGTGTACAACACTTTAATCGAAAACCTCGAAAAATCAAAAAATTCAAAAGAGGGACAAAATGTGTTTATTGGAGGAACACTGAATGATACTGTCCCTATAAGAGTTGGCTATGAAGGCGAAAAAGATGACGACTATGATGTGAATTATCCGGTGCGAATTGGAAGTGTATCCGAAACAGACAAGAAAGTCGTGTACGACGAAAAAGAAGAAGAAAAAGAAGAAGAAGAAGAAAGAGGAGAGAAACCAGCTAATTCATCTGATGCGCTGCTAATATTGAATGGTTCGTCATTACAAACAGAAGACGACAACCGACAAAAGTTTAATTTACCGGATAGACCACAAGAAGATGAACAGCAGGCTGCCGAGCGCAAGAAGATTATGAAACGCATCCAGGGCGCTCTGGCGATTTTGCGCAACGGTCGCAAAGATTTCGTTAAGCAGGCGCGCCGTATGGAAGCCTTTAACACGTTGCCTTCTTCTTCTTCTGCTTCTGCATCTGCGTCAGTTTCTAATGGTCATCAGACCCAGTTTCAGATGCGAGAAAATCTCACGAAAGTGTCTAGGAATTTTGCGAGGCTTCTAGCGAACCAGGTAGGTGAAGAGTACTATCGCAAATACTGCCAGACGGGTTCTGGTATAGTGGACAAGTTCATTCGCAACGACGAAAACGACAAACACCTTCGCCGCGTCCTGCGCGAATACGACGAACGCAAGCGCATAGAAAACGAGAAGCGGAATCGCATCCAAGCCGGCAATCGCCCTGTCAAACTCGGCGGAAAGACCGAGATGCTCTTCGGCTTTTTCAAAATCGATTTCGTCATGCTGTACCTCTTCAAGCTCCTGCGCCTGGGTATCCAAGTGGTGTGTATATACGTCGCACAGAAAGTGTTTCAGGAGGTGTACGTGCGGCGGGTGCACGCCGAACAGCGCGACCCTCCCCCGCTGCGAAACATGCTCATCATGTTCCTGTCGTTTGACGCCATAATCCAGGTGGTGCTGTTAATGCTCATGTTGGCCGCCAGCTTCATCTATAAGCGTCCCGGCAACGCGTTCGTCATAGACGACGATTTCATCGGCATGTTGCTCACAGAGTACATCGCGACGTGGGTAGTGGCGCTCGCGGTGGGATGGGGCATCGCGCAGGTGATGAAACAGAAAAAGTATTTCGAGTACAAACGTCATGGTATCACCACGTCGATCGCATACCGTGATATGCTCGTGGCAGTTGTGGTCGTCTTGGCGGTCATCCCTTTCAACGTCGTATTTGACGGCATTTTCACTTGATCACGTTCCTACATTGTGAAACGGGAACGACCTCAATGAAGACTAAAATTCACGTGTTTTTGGTCGCGGGAAGGTAGTACGGAACAAGATTAAATTGCTCGCATATATTACGATTTGTATCATTTTTCCGATTTTGCAACGCATGTTCATTTCCGCAATGCCGCATACGAATCTACAATCTTGTTAAGTAATTTTGCAACACTGTCACCGTGTACCACATCTAGGGATGGACATTTTAAATTCAAAAATTTACAATGGATGAGTATAAAAACTCAGATTTTCTTCGAACTCAATAAA
>Ga0306901_1000998_pt1 | contig 9753 bp, 9 predicted proteins | sample AntRauMFilla3767_FD_190431 | JGI IMG/M metagenome (GOLD analysis project Ga0306901, IMG submission 190431) | Saline lake microbial communities from Rauer Islands, Antarctica - Metagenome Filla 3 #767 (v2) (version 2) | ecosystem: Environmental > Aquatic > Non-marine Saline and Alkaline > Saline ...
ATATTTACCATTCGAGCCTTTTTAAGAACGTTTGAGTTTAAGCGTAAAAGCGGTTAGCGATATGATTCGACTTAGTTTTGTTTCAGTTCTTCAGTCCTTGTTTCTTACAGTCCTCATGCTCTGTATTTTGAATGTTGGGTTTGCCCAGAGTCGTTCTAGTTCAAATTATCAAATCCAGAGCGATAGCATTAATATCGGCGGAGGTTACTCCTCCTCTACGAATTATCAGCAGGAGAGTACTGTAGGAGAGCTGGCTACGGGTCGGGCTACCAGTACCTCATATTCACTGCGGGCTGGGTACCAACAAATGCAAGAGATTTTTTTGAGCTTGGGGGGTGCAGCTGACCTGACCATGGACACTGCCCTAGGGGGACTGACCGGTGGTACGTCAAATGCGTCGGGTACCTATACGGTTACGACAGACAATCCGGCGGGATATCAACTGACGGTAGAAGCGCAAAATGCCCCAGCTATGCAAAAAGGAGCGGACAGTATTGCAGATTATAATGATGGGGGAGTCGCCGATACTACCTTTACTGTAGGATCGACTGAGGCTTTGTTTGGATATACCGTTGACGGGGTGGATACCAGTCAGTACTTTCTAGATTCAGCCGGCACCTGCGGAATTGGCTCGACAGACAGTAGTTTTGCCTGTTGGACAGGACTCGGTACCACACCGCACACAGTTGCCCAAAGTGCCTCAGCAAACCAACCAGCTGGAGCTACTACCACAGTGCACTTTAGAGTAGGGATTGGCGGGAACGCCCAAGTCATTGCTGGGGAGTACGTCGCTACTACCACCATAACTGCGTTACCATTGTAGTATGAAATACGTACTGTTCATCGTGCTTTTGTTGGGTTCAGTAACGAGTGTCTCGGCACAATCAGCCAGCTCTTCATTTAATGTTCGGTTTCTGTATGGCTCGGACACCACCCCTCCAACTACTCCGGTATTGCTCAGCGCTAATCCAATTTCGCCCACGCAAGTAGACCTGGATTGGTCTGCAGCAACAGACAATTATGTGTTGCAGGGGTACGTGGTGAGTCGTGGTAGTTCTACGGTAGCTACTACTACACTCACGTCTTTTTCTGACACGAGTGTCAGCGCCAGCACAACTTATTCATATTCTGTCAGAGCGTTTGATAATTCATTGAACTACTCAAGCAGTTCAAATATCATTGCGACGACCACCCCAGACTATCCGACCACTCCAGTAGTCTCAGCTCAAGACAGCACCACCCAAGGGAATGTGGCGCGTATCGTGACTCGGGATGTGAGTGTTTCTCCAGGTATTTCCACATCGAGTTTAGTAGTTGAAACAGCGCGGCCGGTGCGACTCACTGTGCGATGGGGTCGGTCTACTGACTATGAGCTGGGATTCTTGGTGAGCGAATTTTATACTCAGAATCATCAGACTGTTCTGACTGACTTGGAGCCAGGTACTACCTACGAATACGAGATTATTGCCGAGACTCCCTTCGGTCTGGAGTCAGTAATCGCCACCGGACAGTTCACGACAGTGAATCCTTCTGACTCGGGTATTCCGCCCAACGTTGTCCGGTTTTTAGCTGCGGCCAATCAAACTGACGTAGAGCTGTCGTGGCAACTGCCAGCTGATGAAACCATTTCTTTCGTTCGAGTGGTGAGAAGTCACCTCGGTTTCCCGACGCATCCGCAAAATGGGGCAATCGTCTACCAAGGAACCGCACTTCAGTTTACCGATACTGATATCTTGTCAGAATATTCTCCGGTGTACTACACTGCCTTTGCCTACAACCCTCAAGGGAAGGTCTCTTCGGGAGCAGTTGCAGTTGCGTTTGCGCAGTCGGACATTCCGCGTAATGAGTCAGACGGAGACTCAGGTAGCCCTAGACCAAACCTACCGACTCCCCCGGTGAAAATTACTGAAGCTACCTCTTCCGTAGAACAAGAGCGATTTACTCCAGATATGCGCGTACCAGAGTTGTCCGAGGTGTTTGTTGTGCAGCAGAAAACTGAGTACTCTTTTCTTAACCCAGATATTGCCCTGAGCCCCACTGACTCTTTTATAGTGCAGATCCCCGTGGAGTCAGTTTCAGGAAACTTAAAGTCAATCATTGGTACCTTGCTCGATCCGACAAATAATAAATTAAGCTATTCATTTTTACTGCGAATCAACGAAGATAACACACATTACCAAGCGGTCATACCGGCGCTCTTGGTAGTAGGGGACTCGGTGCTGGAAGTGGTTATTTATGATTACGAAGCACTGACGGTAGCGACCTATAAAACACCAATCACGTTTGCGCAGCCAACAGATATGCCAGAGCCAGTAGTATTTCCAGATATCTTTTTCCAGGGAGTGACTCCTATTTTGCTTGGCGGCGCACTGTTGGGGGCTATCCTCCTTATCCTCCTACTCGTCCTTCGACACCGACGTGAGGATAAAGGTGATGGAGATAGTGCTGATTACTAGTATAGTAGGAAGAGTTATTTAGTTTTAGATATTTATTTTATGGTACGTGTAGCAATTAATGGTTTTGGAAGAATTGGACGAACGTTTATGCGCTCAGCGTTTGGACATCCGGATTTTGAAGTGGTGGCAGTAAACGACCTGGGTAGTCTGGAGAATCTTGCGTACCTATTAAAATACGATTCAGTCTATGGTCGCGCACCATTTGAGGTTGAAGAAAAAGACGGCAAGCTCATCGTCGGAGGAAAAGAAGTCGCTTTCCTCCAAGAACGAGACCCAGAAAAATTACCGTGGGGACATATGGATATTGATGTCGTGGTCGAAGCGACCGGATTCTTTGCTTCCTACGAAGGGTCTAAAAAGCACCTCACGGGTGGCGCCAAACGAGTGGTGATTTCGGCTCCAGTAAAAGACGAGGCGGGAGCTGCTGGGGTAAAAGGGACTACTGTTTTGATGGGAGTAAACGATAGTGAAATTGCAACCTGCGATATTACCTCTAACGCTTCGTGTACTACTAACGCTACGAGTCCATTGATTGCTATCCTGAAGGAATCTATCGGTATCGACAAAGCGATTCTTAACACAGTGCACGCCATGACTTCCACTCAGTCACTAGTAGACGGACCTGCCAAGGATTTTAGAAAGGGTCGAGCGGCCAGTCTGAACATTATCCCTTCTACTACGGGAGCAGCTATTGCTACCACGTTGGCTCATCCAGAACTCAAAGGTAACTTCGATGGTATGGCGATGCGTGTACCGGTTCCAGTTGGTTCGATTGTTGACGTGACCTTTATCGCTTCACGAGACACTACAGTAGAAGAGGTAAATCAAGCGTTGCAAACAGCTGCTGGAGAAGCCCGGTGGAAAAACATTTTTGCGGCTACTGATGAGCCGATTGTATCTTCGGACATCATCGGTTCCCGGGTCGGTTCAATCGCTGACTTGTCCTTCACCAGGGTAGTCGGAGGAAACCTGGTCAAAGTACTGGCTTGGTACGACAACGAAACCAGCTACACCCAAACGCTCGTGGAACACGTAGCAGCAGCAGCTCGACACTTAAGTAAAAGTTAATCATGATTATTCACTTAGCGACAGACCATGCTGGTTTTGAACACAAGCAGGCTGTTGCCCAGTGGTTACTCCATGAAGGATTTACCGCCATCGATCACGGCGCCTACGAGTATGATGAGTCGGACGACTTTCCCGATTTTATTGCCTTGGCTGCTGCCGCAGTGAGTAAAAACCCGCAGTCGGAATGCGCTATTATCTTTGGCGGTTCAGGACAGGGTGAGGCGATGGTCGCCAATCGGTTTCCCTACGTCAGAGCGACTGTGCTGTACGCACAGAGCGACGAAATTGTGACTCTCAGCCGAGAGCACAATAATGCCAATGTGCTATCTATTGGGGCAAGATTTTTGTCCGTGGATGTCACCAAGCGGCAGGTATGGGAATGGCTGCAATTGCACACGCAACTGGAGGAGCGTCACCAGCGACGGATTCAGAAGCTTGACGATATCACTAATCAACTACACTCATGAGCACTACACCAATTGTCCCGGCCGTCATTCCTCACTCAGCAGAAGAAGTGATAAAATACGCAGCTCACTTTGCTTTTTCCAAAGAGTTTCACTTGGATGTCGTTGATGGAAAATTTGTGCCCAATAGCACGTGGCCGTATGAGCCAGTAGGGGAGCCTTTGGATATTAAGTCACACCTCGACGCATACACACTCGAGGTAGATTTGATGGTAGCTCAACCAGTAGTCGCTGCGAACAAATGGATTGCAGCGGGAGCCGATATGCTGGTTTTTCATGTAGAGACAGTAGCAAAAGAAGTGTTCGCGAACTTTGTGGCTGAGACAAACGTCTCGGTGGGAATCAGCTTCAATGGGCAAACTGCAATGGAAACATTTGAAACCTACCTACCTTTTGCGGACTACGTTCAGCTGATGGGAATTTATGAGATAGGGAAGCAAGGTCAGTCACTAGATGAAGCAGTTTTTGAAAAAATTGCGCATATTAAAGAACACTATCCATTACTCTCTATCACGGTGGACGGCAGTGTAAACGAGCACACCATCCAGCGCCTCAAAGCGGCTGGAGCTGATAGGTTCATTGTTGGTTCAGCTATTACACTGCAAGATAATCCACTCGCCGCATATCAATCTCTGAACACACTTATTAACGGCTAATGCTTCGCATGAAGCCTCAATGGTTGCTATACTGATGTCAATTATGCAGTACCTTACGTCACAAGAAATAAAAAAATTAGAATTTAAAGCCAACGAAATCCGTCAGAGTATTATTGAGATGCTCACCGAAGCTGGCAGTGGACACACTGCTGGCCCGTTAGGAATGGCCGATGTGTTCACTCTTTTGTATTTTGGTATCCTAAAACACGATCCCAAGAATCCTGACTGGGAAGAGCGGGACAGGCTCATTTTGTCTAATGGGCACATTTGTCCAGTACTCTATGCGACTCTGGCGCACGCTGGGTATTTTCCAGTTGAAGAACTACTGACGTTGCGAAAGTTCGGCTCACGGCTCCAAGGACATCCCCACCGCCAATCACTACCTGGACTCGAGACAAGTTCTGGTCCACTTGGTTCTGGTCTATCTCAAGCCATCGGAATGGCACTTGCAGAAAGAATAAGCAATCCGTATTCAGCTAAGTTCATGTACTGTCTGACGGGCGATGGGGAACTACAAGAAGGGCAGATTTGGGAAGCGGCATTTTTGGCCGGCAAAGAGAAATTAAATAATTTGATAGTAATCGTCGACAGAAACGGTATTCAAATTGACGGCTATACAAAAGACGTGATGCCAATGGAGCCACTGGCAGAAAAATTTGAAGCGTTTAATTTTGATGTGCAAGAAGTAGATGGACACAACATCCGAGCACTGAATGACGCAATTGGAAAAGCCCAAGCGGTGTACGGACAACCATCAGTGATTATTGCCCACACGATTGCTTCCAAAGGAGTTGACGTGTTTGAACGAGATTTTCGTTGGCACGGCAATCCACCAGGAAAAGGTCCAGAAGATAGAGTGGCTAAAGACAAACAAGCTGAAGTGGCTTTGGAGAAGCTCCGTACGTTAGCCGGAACGATTAATACTCATGACGCATAATATGTTTGCTGAACACCTACAACCCAATCTCTCACCTGATTCAGTAGAAAAATCACCAACTCGTAATGGGTATGGAGATGGTCTGCTCGAAGCTGGTAAGCGCGATGAAAACGTCGTTGCCTTGTGCTGCGACCTGACCGGGTCTACACGCACAAATAAATTTGCCGATGAGTTTCCGGGGCGGTTTATCCAAGCAGGAGTCGCAGAACAGAATCTCGCTTCAGTTGGTTCCGGTATGGCGGCGATGGGGAAGATTCCGTTTATCGCCTCTTATGCGGTATTTTCACCGGGACGAAACTGGGAGCAGATTCGCACTACTATTGCGTACAACGATGCGAACGTGAAAATTGTCGGCGCCCACGCCGGGGTGTCGGTTGGTCCAGATGGAGCAACTCACCAAGCCATAGAAGACATCGCTATTATGCGAGCGTTGCCAAACATGATTGTCATTGCACCAGCTGACGAGCACGAGGCACGGAAGGCTACACTAGCTGCTGCCAAGCATGTTGGTCCAGTGTATTTCCGACTGGGGCGGAGCGCTACACCGGTGGTGACTACTCCTGACACACCGTTTGAAATCGGAAAATCCGTTCGGATGTTTTCCCGCGATGAGTCTTTAGAAAATACCGTCGGAATCGTCTCTACTGGGTCGCTGTTATTTAATGCCTTGATGGCAGCAGAAGAATTACAAAAAAATGGCGTTGGTGCTTCAGTGCTGCATATGGCAACCATCAAACCACTTGATGAAGAAGCTCTACTGGCGTTTGCTTCAGAGCATGGCGCATTAGTGACCGTAGAAGAGCATCAAGTAGCAGGCGGTCTGGGTGGAGCGGTGGCAGAATTCTTAAGTACTGTACAGCCAACCAAAATAGCTCGAGTGGGAGTACAAGATCAGTATGGCCAATCAGGCGAGCCTGATGAGTTGATAGAACACTATGGAATGGGTATTGATGCCATTGTGTCAGCCGGAAGGAAAGTGCTCGAGTAAGTTTTATATAATAAAAAACACCAGACTGATGTCTGGTGTTTTTTTGTTCCTCGTTTGAAATGTGTCTTGACTCAGCGAGCTTTAAGACTTCTTTCGTCCAGGAATCCGCCCTAGGATAGAGCAAGTTTAGACATGCTGCTTCTTCTGGAGTTTTGCGGGCGTTTGATTTCCCCGCCTAGGAATCTGCCCTAGGACAGGGGCAGATTCAGGCATAAGTTCGCAATAGGCCCTTTGGGCCTTTGCTTACTTAATTTTGCTGGCTACGTAATCTCCTGGTCGATTCTCTAAGTGCTTGATGAGTTCGTCCATTGGGAGAAGACCAGCTTGGGCTCCAATGTGCTGGACTACGTTCATCGAGTTGATTGGTCCCCAAGAGAGCGCTTCGGCTGGGTCTTTCCCTTGAATAATAGCGGCCGTAAAGGTGCTCGAGAATGAGTCTCCCGCACCGGTCCGGTCTACTGGTGGCGCTGGATCCGGGTACATCGGCATACGCCATGCTTGGTCATCAGCATCTACCACAAACGCTCCGTTGGGTCCGTCGGTGATAACTGGCAACGTTGGCCCGAGTTCACGGATGGCGCGAATCAAGGTTGGAATGTGCTGCTCAGTTGATTTGAGAATTTCCTGGGCTTCTTCTTTGTTGCAGAAAAAGATTTCGGTATTTTCGTAGATGTCACGAATTTCTTCATGTCCCACTTTGATCTGGAATGTTCCCGGTTGAAATGCGAGTTTCGTCTCGTTGTTTTTGAGATATTCAGCGATTTCGTGATGGAACGGAATACCATGTTCACCTACAGAAGAAAAGTAGAAGAACTTCGGCGCTACCGGAAAGTCCGGTAGCGAGTATGGGTAGTGTTCGTGATTAATCAAGATTGTTCGTTCTGGTCCGTACCGTAGTACATAGTGGTAGTTGGTCCCCTTGTCTTCATGAATTTTCACAAAGTCGGTGTGAATGCCTTCGGTCCGGAGTGCTTCTAGACACTCTTTACCAAATTTGTCATGGCCGAGGTTTGTTACTAGGGCAGTTTCCAGTCCCAGTCTATGAGCTGAAACAGCTGCGTTGGGGGAGTTTCCCACCGCTGGTACAACTACTACGTTATCGTAGGGAAGCTTGCTGCCAAACGGCATCTGCAGCGTCTTTCGGCCGGTATCTTGATCGATAGATACGTCCGCTTGGTCTTTGTTTAATTGAATAAATGCGTCTATAAGGATGTCGCCAATGGCGACGAAATCGTATTGTTGTGACATACATCTTTGAGTATACCACTGCGTACTGACGGTTCTTTTTGCAGTAGTGAGTAGCCCAGCTATGGTCAATACGAAAAATTGTGCTAGTCTATTCACATTATGACTATTACATTAGCAGTCACAGCTCGTGACGAATCAGTAAAGATGGAGGTGATGAGAAAGAACGGAGAGGTTCCAGCCGTAGTGTACGGTGCAAAACAAGAACCAATTTCTATTACTCTGTCAGAAAAAGAATTTGAAAAAGTTCGCAAAGAAGCTGGTGAATCTACCATCGTAGAGTTGGCCGGTCTAGAGGAATCAGTTGAAGTACTTATTAAGAGTGTTGATTTTCACCCAGTGAAGCAGCAAGTTACTCACGTAGACTTTTACGCCTTTGAACGGGGGAAAGACATGACAACAGCAGTAGCTCTGGAATTTGTCGGAGAAGCACCGGTTGAAGAATCAAAAGCAGGTAGCGTGACCAAGGTATTGCACGAAATCGAAGTAACGTGTCGACCAAGTAGTCTGCCGTCACATATTGATGTAGACATCTCAAGTCTGGTGAACGTGGAAGACAAAATTCACATTTCAGACCTGGTAGCTCCAGAAGGAGTAGTCTTCGAAGGAGACCCAGAAGACCCAGTAGCAGTGGTGAGCGCCGCCAAGCAAACGACTGATGATGAAGACGAAGCATCAACTGAAATCAACATGGATGCGATTGAGGTAGAAGAGAAAGGGAAGGGCGAGAGTGCAGACACACAAGAGAAGTCAGAATAACAACTGTCGAGTCTACAAACGCACAGATTCTGTTATAATAACCGGCATGATACGAAAGTTGATGGTCGGTTTTTTAATGGTTGTATTGCTCGTGCCGCCAGTGGCGGAGGGAGCTGAGACTGATGCTGAGAGAAAAGCACGCTTAGAAGCTGAGCTACAAACTGTCGAAAGACAAATCTTGACCCAGCAGCGTTTGGTAGAAGATAAACAAATGGAACGACAATCTCTAGAGCGAGACATGACGATTATTGAAAGTGAAATTACTCAAGCCCAGTTAGGTATCCGCGCCAGAGCAGTAGCGATTGAACAGCTCTCTGATCAGATTGGCGACAAGGTAGTGGTCTTAGATATTCTGACAGAGAAGCTGGCCAAACAACAGGACTCCTTGGCAGATCTGGTACGTAAGTCCGCGCTGCTGGAAGAATACTCATTGGTAGAGGTCATGCTCAGCAAGCAAAGTTTTTCCGAGTTTTTTACTGATGTAGCCACCTTCCAAACATTAAAGGAATCCTTGAATGAATCACTCGATGTATTGCATGGTATTCGCCGAGACACGTACGAACAAAAAACTGATTTAGAAAACAAGCAAGAAACGGAAGCAGAGATGAAGCGTATTCAAGAATTAGAAAAGCAGGCGATTGAAGAAAAAGAAGCTGAGAAAGAACAAATCCTTACGATTACCAAAGGTGAAGAGCAAGAGTATCAAGCGTTGCTTGAGTCACAGCGAAAAACCGCGTCCCAGCTGCGCAATGCACTCTTCGAACTCTTAGGTGGGGGTGGAGGAATTGCATTTCCTGAGGCTGTCCGGCTGGCGAAGTACGCTTCTGGAGTGACCGGTGTAGACGCTGCGCTGATTTTGGCGATTCTCGAACAAGAAACCAACATCGGCTCAAACTTAGGCAGTTGTTTATTTACGGATAGTCGAAGTGACAAACCGATTATGCACCCAACTCGCGACGAGCCGGTCTTCATGGTGATTGCTGACGCGCTTGGTTTTGACCCGTATTCCCGCACCGTTTCGTGCCCTTTGTATCAAGGAGGGAGCAGAGTTGGATGGGGAGGAGCGATGGGACCTTCGCAATTCATTCCTTCTACCTGGGCAATGTATGGCGGAATCGTGGCGTCTGCGGATGGCTTCGTGTATCAAAAATCAGCTGATGCAATTCGTCGCATCAATGGT
>Ga0306901_1001000_pt1 | contig 9725 bp, 9 predicted proteins | sample AntRauMFilla3767_FD_190431 | JGI IMG/M metagenome (GOLD analysis project Ga0306901, IMG submission 190431) | Saline lake microbial communities from Rauer Islands, Antarctica - Metagenome Filla 3 #767 (v2) (version 2) | ecosystem: Environmental > Aquatic > Non-marine Saline and Alkaline > Saline ...
AATGGCTGTTGGCACAAACGCAGGCCGTTCGTCGCCCGGGCGCCGCTTCGTATGATTTATGCTGCGTAGCCGCAGGACGATTTGACGGTTTTTACGAATACTCACTGAACCCCTGGGATGTTGGAGCGGCAGCTTTGATTGTTCAAGAAGCCGGCGGAATGATTTCTGATTGGGCCGGCGGCGATGAATGGCTTTTCGGAGAGCGCATTATTGCCGGTAATCCTGATATTCATGCCTTTTTACTGGATGCTATTCAGGAGCATTTTTTGGAAGAAGAATTACGGTTGTAGAGCGATTTGATTAATCGCTCCTGTAAATTTCTAATACTGGCGCAAGCGCCGGCCCTTCGAAGCTCTAGCGTAGTAGGGTCCGCTTGTGCCTCATTAACTTCGGGAGTGCAAATCGTTCAGAACAGGGAAGGTGAAAGTTTTTTGTCTGATTCCGTTGCTCCGCTGCGGAACCACAAATTTTCCTATTGACTAATTTTGTTCCAGAATCTTTTTACTTCATCCATTTTTTGAACGACCAACGCCGAAGGCATCCCTTTGGGAAAAACGGATGTAAAAAAGTCGCGAAGAAAAGAACTCAAATGGCGGACGTAAATTATAAGCTTTGAAGCACTCTTAGCCCGCCATTTTTCGAACAACTTTTCTTCGATAAAAACCATTTCATTGATCAGCGTTGACGGAAAAGTCCCAATGTAAGTCTTGCATTTAAGTAACTAAAAGTTGTACGCCGGATAACAGATTTTGGGGACGGAAAAGGGTTCATTCCTTGCTTTTCACTTCTCGCTTCTACCTCTGCACCTTCGTCTCAAACAGCATATCAAACGACCCCATCGGAACAGGCCCGTTGTAATATTTGAACGGTTCACCGTAGGTGGCACTAATAAGATGACCGTAATGTCGGGCACGCGCTTCGATATTCTTAAAAAATCGCTTCCCTGAAATATAGGTTTCGGGCTCCTCACCGGGATTATCCACATCAAATTGGGTGCTGAACGCTTTTATGGCTTTTTTCTTGGTGGCAAAAGTGTCGGTAATATCAAAGACCATATCTGGTTCAAACGGGCGGTCCTGCATGTAATGTAAAATGTGGGAAGGACGCCAGGGTTCGTGTGCTCCACCCTCATCATCAGCGGTTTCAATTTTTACAAGTCCACTGTAGAAGAGCGCATCGAGTATCAGACGGGTGGCATTGCCGTGGTCAGGATGGCGGTCGGAGGGAGCACCGACTAAACACACATGCGGCTGATATTGACGCACTTTCTCGATGATTTTCAATCGGTATTCCGGGATGTTTTTCAGACGGGTATCCGGCAGTGCCAGATTTTCGCGTACCTGCAAGCCAATGATTTTCGCTGCTTCAGCCGATTCTTCGAGCCGTTGTTCGGGGGTTCCGCGGCTGCCCATTTCTCCGCGTGTTAGATCAATCACCCCAATAGATTTTCCCTGATTGACAAGCGCGGCCAGCGTGCCGCCACAGCAAAGTTCGGTATCGTCGGGATGGGCGGCAAAGGCTAAGAGGTCGAGTGAGCTCATTGGAATAAATATTTATTTAAACGTTTTCTGTCCAAAATATAATGTAAATCAAGCCAAAGCTCAGTATCTATTTACTTATCAGGTGCTTGAATACCCGCCAATCCGGACGTTGGGGTTGCGGTTGGATGGGTTCAAAAAATATAAAGTCATCCGCCGGACGGCTTCTTCAAAAATATCTTATAGAGGCCTTTTATAATTAAACTGAAACGAATTACCGTTGCATCCGTAGAAGCAGAAAACATTTATAAATAACCAACACAAATATTTTGCGTTTTTTACGGAGCCTTTGGGAAGGACTTAAAATTTCGATGCGCGCCATCGGGAAGAACAAAACGCGCTCATCGCTCACTACCGTGTGTATTGTTATTGGTATCGTATCGGTCACCAGCATGACGACCCTCATTGACGGGGTGAACCGTTCGTTTGAAAGCAGCCTGCAGATGCTGGGGCAAAATGTAGTGTACATTCAAAAGTGGCCGTGGGGTTTTGGCGGGGAGTACAAATGGTGGGAATACACCAACCGACCGGAAATGGAAGTGGAGTATGCCCAAGAGCTGGAACAGAGCAACCGATTTGTGCAGGCGGCGTCGGCCTCATCGTACCGAAACAGGGATGTGCGCTATAAAGATAAAACCGCTTCCGGGGTGACTATTGAAGGGGCCACCGAAAGCGTGGTGCGTACCAACTCGGTGGATATTGCCGAGGGACGTTTTTTTACAGCCGAAGAAGCGCGACGCGGTGCACGGGTAGTGGTGCTGGGCAGCAGCGTGGGTGATGCCCTGTTCGATCTGGAATACCCGTTGGGCAAGCAGATTCGCATCGGCGGTCAACGTTTTTATGTTATTGGCGTGCTCCAAAAACAAGGAAAATTTATGGGTATTGAAGATACTGATAACCGTATTATGACGCCCATGGGTACCTTTCAGCAGATATTTGGCAGCCGCGGCACCGTGCGTATTGCCGTTAAATTTCCCAGTGAAGAGATCTTTGAGCGCGGCCAGTACGAAGTAGAAGGGAGCATGCGGCGTATTCGTCAGCTTGACCCGCTGGCCGACAATGATTTTGCCATCAATAAGCCCGAAGCCTTTCAGCAGCAGTATGATTCCATGACCTACGCCATTTACGGCATCGGTATATTTTTGACGTCCCTTGCGCTTTTTATCGGCGGCATTGGGGTGATGAATATCATGTTCGTATCGGTAAAAGAACGCACCAAAGAGATTGGCATTCGCAAGGCGGTAGGCGCGAAGGCATGGGAAATTTTATTACAGTTTCTCATTGAAGCCGTCATTATTTGCCTGGCCGGCGGAGCCATTGGTGTGCTGTTGTCAATGATTACCACACAGCTCATTAACCAAATTTTTGTTGCTTATTTGAGCTGGCAAACGGTGACCCTGGCCATATTTATCTGTACCGTTGTGGGCATTACGTTTGGTTTTTTGCCGGCCTACCGGGCGGCAAAATCGGAGCCCATTGAATCGTTGCGTTATGAGTAAAGCTACAATTAAATTTCAAGGTAGCCTATAAAATTTATGAGATTAACACACCCCGAATTTTGCAGAAAATCATGCAAAATCCACCCCTCTCAAGAGGGGACTTAGTCAGTTTGAGCGTGCCTCCCAAAGGGATGCCTATGGCAAAAGGCATACCTGCGGTGCAATTAGGAGGAACGACGAATGTAGTCGAAAACAAGTTATGCTGTGAGGAGGTTGTGCTTGCATCCCTTGGGGGCACCTCCGAACATTAAATCTTCGGGAGTGTAACTCCCTCAGAGCAGAGGATATGTCATCCCTCACCCCATAAACCGAGGATCGGGATGACATATATGTTAAAAATCACAATTTTTTACATAGTCTATGAATTTAAAAGAAGTATCAAGACAATCGATAAGCTCACTGGCCGCCAATAAGTTGCGGTCTTCACTCACGCTGCTGGCTATTGTGGTGGGGGTATTTGCTATCATCAGTTCATCCACGGCGGTGCTGGTGCTTGATACCTATTTCAAAGAAACGCTATCATTCATGGGCGGTAACGTGGTAAACGTCTCGAAATATCCGTCGGTGAACATTAATACCGAATGGGCAAAATACCGAAATCGTGATGATATTACTTTTGAAACCCTTGAGGAATTGGAAGAACGCCTGGCGCTCTCGCAGGTCATTAGCCCTAATGAGCGTTTTGCCGCCAGCAAGGTTATGTACGGCGAACAGGAAACTGAGCCGAATGTGGATATTCGCGGAAGCAACCAGTATTACCTCACCAATAATGCCTATGATTTAGCCGACGGCCGTAATTTTACTGATCAGGATATTCAATATCGCCGGCCGGTGGCTATAATCGGTACCGATGTAAAGGATGATCTTTTCGAGGTGGAATACCCTATCGGAAAAACCATACGCATTGACGGCCGCCCCTACCAAATTATTGGCATAACCGAAGCGCGGGGCACAATTTTTGGTTCCTCGCTCGACAATTTTGTGGTCATTCCTTACACCACATTGATGAATGTGTACGGTACCGAGCGTAATATTTCCATTCAGGTGAAGGCCCCCACCATGGCGTTGATTAATTCTACCATGGACGAGTTGACCGGCGTGTTGCGAACCATCCGTAAAGTGCCACCGGGCGAAGAGAATGATTTTGAGATTGAAACAAATGAATCACTTTCCGGTGCCTTCGATTCCTTTACCGGCATTCTATACATCGCCGGTTTTGTCATTGGGTTCATTGCGCTGCTTGGGGCCGGCATAGGGGTGATGAATATTATGCTTGTTTCCGTAACCGAGCGCACCCGCGAAATTGGCATCCGTAAGGCGGTGGGAGCTACCAAAAAAGCCATCACCGCACAGTTTTTGATGGAAGCCATTTTTATTTGTCAGCTGGGCGGTATTATTGGCATGCTGCTGGGTATTCTTGGCGGGAATTTGCTGGCTTTATATATGGAAACAAGCGTGGTTTTCCCCTGGAGCGCGGCCATTGCCGGGGTAATAGCCATGACCGTTCTGGGTGTTATATTTGGCGTGTATCCGGCCTATAAAGCCGCGCAGTTAGATCCCATCGAAAGTCTCCGCTACGAGTAATTCATTTCAGGAGATGTTCAATTATTTCCTTATCATTACGTTAACAAAAAACCGATAAATAATGCTCTGTGGCTATGAATGAAGAAATATTGCAAAATATAAACCATCGCATTGATGAAGCGCTCGACTACAGCCGGCAAATGGTTGAAGATGATGAGGTTATAGAAAAGGTAGAACAACTAAAAAACAAGGTCGAAAACTATGTGCGCGAACATCCCATACAGGGACTGGCGTTTGGGCTTGTTTCCGGATATTTGATAGGAAAACTACTTAGCTCAGAGGATCATTAAATAATGCCCAAATCCGTTGAAAATTTAGGCCAGCGACTAAAAGAAATTACCGTCGATCTAAAACGGTATATCGAGACCAAGCTGGAATTACTGGTGCTGAATATAGGTAGTAAAATTGCCCGATGGATTGCCAGATCTATCCAACAAATTTTTGGTATCATTCTTATGATCGTTGCTGCAATCTTTCTACTTGTAGCACTGGCATTATATTTGGGCATAGTATTAGGCAGCCCCAGCCTTGGATTTGCGATTGTGGCCCTTCCCGTTTTGCTGGGGGGGTATTTGCTATTCAAATTAAAACCACGCAAATTTTCGCGTAAATTAAAATTGAGCTTTGAAAACGAGTTGATGGACGCCCTAAAAATTGGAAATACGGAGGAACAGAACGAAAAATTGATGGCTTCAGAAAAAGCTGAATCACTAAATAAAAATGAACACCATGCCGGAAATAAACAAAGAAACCCTCAAGAATAAGAAACAGGAACTCGAGGACGAACTCAGCAGCATTCAGGATGAGATTGACCATTCGCTGGATAAAGTAAGAAATGATGTTTCATCTTCGATCAACCCGCTGACGCACGTACGCAAAAACCCGCTGCCTATGGTTGGTATTGCGGTTTTAATAGGATTTTTGGCAGGTAAAGAGGGAAGTAGCTCCTCCTCCTCATCAAGCGATGATTCCGACTCCGATAAGCTGACTTCAACACTCTGGTACGAAGTGAAACGACTCATCACCCGTAAAGGCATTTCCTACGCCACCGACTATCTTGAAACCCTCTTTCAGAAATAGAGCCTTGGTGCTTGTAAAAGCTGTATAAAAAAGTAAAAACTTCAGTCAGCCTCTCTTCTCTTAAAAAGATCGCCGTATTTTTTGTAACTAATCTGCATGGATTTCGTGTAAGAAATAGAAACACAATTTATCAACTCATGATTATTTCATCTATGCGTAGTATTCTGGTTTTATTAATAATGATGCTTGCTGTAAGCGTAAACGGGCAGGCTCAAACAACTCAAACAGATTCCGGAGACAGTGATCTGACTCTTCAGGAAGCGATTGATATAACGCTTGAAAATAACTTTCAGTTGCAGGTGGCCGAAAACAATCTGGAATTATCGAGGTTTCAACAAAAGAGTGAAAAGGCCGACTTTCTGCCGTCGCTTTCCGCAAATTTTGGGGCAAACCAAAGTACGGGACCGGGTTTTGTTCCGGGTTCTGCAACATTTATTAATCAAACTTCGCGGGGCGTCAGTGGGGGCATAAGTTCAAGTATTCCTATTTTTAACGGCTTTGAAAATATTAACAGCTTGCGCAGGAGCCGTTTCGATACTAAATCGCAGGAAGAAAATATGCAACGCGTACGTGAGAATATCATTTTCAATACAGCCAGCAATTTCTTACAGGTCATTTTAGACCGCGAGCTACTCCAGATTGCAGAAGAGACGCTTAAAGCGTCGAATAAAACATTGGAACAGGTGCAGGCGCAGGTTGATGTAGGCTCGCGGCCCAAAGTTGATCTGTTTGATCAGGAATCAACCGTAGCCAATAACGAGCTTCAAGTTATAAACCAGCAAAATGCCTTGAATTTGAGTCGCTTACAGCTTATTCGTCAACTGCAGGTTGACCCGTTGAATGACTATGATTTCGTTACCCCGGACATCAATCTGGATAACATTATGCCCACCAATTACAATTTGAATCAACTGGTAGCTCAGGCACTCGAAAATCGCTCTGATTTGAAAAGCGAGCGTTTTAATATTCAAGCCATAGAGTATCAGCTCAAAGCCACGAGAGCAAGTTTGTATCCTTCTCTGAATTTTAGCGCCAATTTAAATACAAACTATAGTGATCAACGGACCTTGCCCGGGCAACAAGATATTATTCCATTTTCAGACCAGTTTTTTGATATCAACATCAACCGTTCGTTTGGTCTATCTCTACAAATTCCCATCTTCAACAATCTCAATATTCAGAACAATGTGCAGTCGCAGCGCATTAATTACAAAAATGCTCAGCTACAGCTTGAGGACACCCGTCTACAGGTGGTGCAAGAAGTGAATCAGGCCTACAATGATTACCGGGCGGTGGTAAGCCGGCTGCAATCAACCGATAAAGCATTGCGGGCGGCGCAGCGATCGTATGAAACGCAGCAAGAACGGTACAACGTAGGGGCGGGTACGCTTATTGAACTGAGTGATGGCAACTCCCGGTTTGTGGAGGCACGCTCAAACCGTGCCCAGGCAGAACTGAACTATATTTTCCAGAAGAAATTGCTGGATTACTATCTGGGGCTTTTAGACGAAGACATTCAACTATCAACAAATTAAATTGAGCTATGAGTAAACAGAAGAAAGGTTCGACAAAAAAACTACTCATTTTTTGCGGAGTCCTCATCGTATTGCTTGGAGCGGGGGCGGTGCTGGCTCGATCCATGGGATGGATTGGCGGTGAAGAAGCCGGTAAAACAGTAGAAACGGCCGAAGCAAAATACAAAACCATTACGCAGGTGGTTTCGGCCTCGGGAAAAATTCAACCCGAAGTTGAGGTTATCATGCGGCCTGATGTGTCGGGCGAAATTATTGCTTTAAATGTGGAAGAAGGAGATTTTATTCGCCAGAATGATTTGATGCTACGTATTCGTCCCGATATTTACCAATCGCGTATTGAAGAAATAAACGCATCGCTGTTGACTCAAAAAGCACGCTTGCAGCAAGCCAAAGCAAGTTTGCTGGAAGCAGAATCAGTATTTAGGAAGCAGAAAATGCTGTACGAAAAGGAGCTGACTTCAGAGTCGGCATTTGTGCAGGCGCAAACGCAGTTCAAATCGCAACAGGCTAATCATGAAGCGGCTAAATATCAGGTTCAAAGCGTGGAAGCACAGCTGCAGCAGGCCAAAGAAGAGCTGCAAAAAACGATCATCCGCGCGCCGAAAGACGGCACGGTAAGCAAGCTGGCCGTAGAACAGGGTGAACGCGTGCTGGGCAATACCCAGACGACCGGCACGGAAATGATGCGTATTGCCGATATGAATCACATGGAAGTGCAGGTGGAAGTCAATGAAAACGATATTGTTAATGTCTCGGTGGGTGATACGGCCAATATCCAGGTTGATGCCTACCCCGAACGAACCTTTAAAGGGATTGTAACTGAGATCGCAAACTCCGCGATGATCTCGGGACAGGGCACCAGCGAGCAGGTGACGAATTACGAAGTAAAAATCCGCATTTCCACGCCTCATAATTTGGACATGGCAGCATCTGAAGAAATCGAAAAGCGGGCCGCGGGTGAATTATCCCAAAACCGATTTTCGCCCAACTTTAAACCGGGTATGTCGGCCACGGTTGATGTACAAACTGAAACGGTGCGGCAAGTCGTGGCTATTCCCATTCAATCTGTTACTGTGCGTGATTTATCACAGATCAATAAAAATAGTGAAACCAATGCGGACTCCACCTCATCGGACAGCGCAAAAACAGAGGAAGGATCATTCATACCAAAAGAAGATCTGCGTAAGGTTGTATTTATCATCCGTGAGGGAAAGGCGGAGCGGCAAGAGGTGAAGACCGGCATTAGTGATAATACGCATGTACAGGTGCTTTCCGGAATTGAAAATGGTGATCAGATTGTGATTGGCAGCTACCGGATCTTGTCGAAAGAGCTGAATGACGGAGACAAGGTGAACATCAATAATAACAAATTTGGAGCTGTGGCTTCCAGTGAATAGAAGGGGGCTTTGCAGAACTATGACTCTGTTTTCGACTTCATTCGTCGTGGCTCCTCATTGCACCGCAGGGATCCCTTTGGGAGAAATGGCGTCAGTAATGCAAAGGCCTATAGAGTATTATTATGAAAAAATCTATTATTGAAGTTAGCGATTTAAAGAAAATTTACCAGATGGGCTCCACCGAAGTGCATGCGTTGGCGGGCGTATCATTCGATGTACTGGAAAACGAATATATTGCCATCATGGGCCCGTCAGGCTCAGGAAAATCAACTTTGATGAATCTTATCGGCTGCCTGGATACCCCCACCGAGGGTAGCTATGTGCTGAATAATCAGGACGTAAGCGAGCTCGAAGATTCGGAGCTGGCCGAGGTTCGGAACCGGGAAATCGGCTTCGTTTTTCAGACGTTTAATTTATTGCCCCGTACCGACTGTTTGTCGAATGTGGAATTACCCCTCATTTATTCCGGGGTTAAAACATCTGATCGGCATGACCGCGCCGCTCAAACGCTTGAACGCGTGGGGCTGGGCGACCGCCTGGATCATAAGCCGAACGAACTTTCAGGTGGACAACGACAGCGCGTGGCTATTGCACGGGCGCTGGTCAATAATCCTTCCATACTGCTGGCTGATGAACCCACCGGTAATCTTGACACCACCACCGGCGCAGAAATAATGCTGCTTTTTGAAGAGCTTTACCGCATGGGCAACACCATTATAGTGGTTACCCACGAAGATGAAATCGCCAAGCATGCCCGCCGTACTATTCGTTTGCGGGATGGCCTCATAGAATCTGACGAGAAGGTTGCAAACCCGGTATTGCAACATGAACAGGTTTTAGATAAAACGGCATAGATTCGGTATCCCCAGTACTTTATTTGATAAGTGGTCAATACCCCAACCCTTTGGGTCGGATAATTACAGAATAAGATACGCTAAAATATCCTTTAATCCCCTCTGGAGGGGTTGTCTAGACCGGGGACATCCTTTACAGGTGTTCCGGGAGATCCTTTACACTTTACAAGGATCAAAAAAAGGGTGTTTTTGCCTTCAAAAAGGAGGTACAAATGTCCTGGAAGGAGGCAACAAAAAT